>OLFW01000729.1_pt1 | contig 25322 bp, 16 predicted proteins | sample 1605351 | NCBI WGS metagenome assembly OLFW01 (sample SAMEA3888918, study PRJEB22519) | human gut metagenome | biome: human gut; feature: human-associated habitat; material: faeces | place: Denmark | collected 2010 | reverse complement strand
ATTCCTCGCGGAAGACAAATCCGTCCTCGTCCGCCTTTTCGATGACGGCGAGTGCCTTGTAGGGGATACCGCTCGCGCGGAAGCGGTCACCGCCGCCCTGGAAGCCCTTTTCCACGGCGATGCCGATGCCTTCGAGCTTCGCGCCCGCCTCGTTGACGATATCGACAAGGCCCTGCACGGCGAAGCCGTTGGCCATGAAGTCGTCGATGATGAGCACGTGGTCGTCCGCGTTCAGCCACTCCTGGGAGACGAGCAGCGTGACTCTCTTCTTGTAGGTGTAGGAGAACACCTCGCTCTGGTACAGGCCGCTTTCGATGTTGTCGCTCTTGGCCTTCTTGGCGAAGAGCATGGGGACGCCGTACTTCTGCGCGCAGATGGTCGCAAGCGCGATGCCGCTGGCCTCCGCCGTCAGAACGACGGTGATCTTGCTGGTGTCGAAATACTTGGCGAACTCGTCCGCAATGTCCTCGAGCAGACGGGTGTCGACGCGGTGGTTGAGGAAACCGTCGACCTTGACGATGTTGCCGGGCAGGACTCTGCCCTCGCGGCGGATGCGCTCCTGAAGAAGCTCCATGGAATTACCCCTCCTGAAAAAATAATTTCTGACGAAATTTTTCGATTGAAATGGTAACTTCCATTTAACAGGATTTTTGTGCAGAATGCAACACGGCAACTTTGACAAGAATTTGTGCTTTTTTTGCCTCTTTCCGTCTATTTTGGCGGCGGGAGCGCCGTTACGTCCCGTTTTGTATCGTTTTGGCAAAGCCCGCGGCAAAAAGCCGCGCGGCGTTGACGGCTTCTTCGAGCGAATTGCCCGCCGTGCCGACCTCGACGAGAAGCGAGCCCGTCGTCGCGTGCTGGTTGTAGCGGGAGTTGCGCACGGTGACGGGGCGCATGAGGGTCGGATAGTCTTTGTACAGCGTTTCCTGCACGGCGCAGGCGAGCTTTAAGTTCTCGCGCCAGAGATCGTGACTCAGGCCTCCGCCGTTCGACCCGATGACGAATTCGAGCTGTGCGGCGTTTTTATCTTCGCCGCACAGCAGCTTGAACTGCTGGCCGTTCGCGTCCTGCACCGCGTCGCGGTGCACATCGAGCACGAACGAGATCGAGGGGTACTTTTGCAGATAGCTCTCGATCGACGCGAGCGAGCGGTTGTACGCGCCCGAATAGCTCGGATAGTCGTAGAGCGAGCGGTCGTGCACGACGCTGATGCCCGCGTCGGTCAGCACCTGCGCCATTTCGTCGCCGATGCGGATCATGTTGCAGTTCGTGTCCAGCGTGCGGAACGTGTCGGACACGTCGTATTCCTGCCCCGGCGGCATGGTGTAGCTCTCCGAGCCGTGGGTGTGGATGATGAGCACCTGCGGCCCCTCCGCACCGAGCTTTGCTGCATAATCGCCCGAGAGCATCGAGGCGTCGAGCGCGGCATCCGAGCCGTTGTTGATGTACACATTGCCGAACACCGTATAGCCCGAGGGGTCGGACGCCTTGAGCGTACGGGCGGGCGAGCCGTTTTCCGTCACGGCGATCTCGTCCGGCGTCTCCTCCTGCGTGAGCACCGTGCCCTCGCTGTCCTGCGCGTCGCCCGTTTCGTCCGCGCTGTCATCGGGCTTTTGCTCAAGCTCTGCCGACCATGCCTGCGCGATGTTCTCCTCGCCCTCGCGCAGAAGCGGCGTCGCGTGCAGCGCGAGCGACGTTCGCAGGCTGAGAAAGTCCTCCCCGCCGTCGCCGCGCTCATATCTCAGCAGCATCACGCCCAGCGTCTCGTCCTTGAGCGAGCGGAGCGCATCGCGCGCGTCCTTCGCCGGCGCCGTGACGCTCACGCCCCAGAGCGTCACCGCCGAGAGCGCGAGCGAACACAGCATCCGTCCTGTCCGTTTCTTTTGCATCGTGATTCACCTCTTGGGACAATCCTATGTGCGCACTTGCGCCGATATGACATAGCGCGCCCGCCGCTTTTCGCTTGCAATTTTCGCTTTCGCGTGGTATGGTGATGGCAGCGGAGAAAAACTCATATAGTTTCGCTTACATGGCGCGAAAGTTTCTACGGAGCCGCCGAAAGGCTCTGCTATGGGTGCTCAGCCAGGGGAGAAGTCCCCGGGCGGGGCGCTTTTTCTTTTGCACAAAGCTAAAACAGGAGTGACTGATATGAAGATCCTCAAGGGCAATCTCGTTTCCGCACCGGCGCTCGGCAAGCTCGAGATCGTCGAGCACGGCTGCCTCGTCCTGCATGACGACGGCAGCATCCAAAGCGTTGAAAAGGCCGTGCCGCAGAACGCCGACGCGGAAGTCATCGACTACGGTGATAGCCTCATCATGCCGTCTTTTGTCGACATGCACCTGCACGCGCCGCAGTACCCCATGCTCGGCATGGGCATGGACCTGCCGCTGATCGACTGGCTCAACACCTACACGTTCAAGACCGAGGCGCGCTTTGAAGACAACGACTACGCCCGCCGCATTTACAAAAAGCTCGCGAGCGACCTCATCACGAGCGGCACGACGCGCGTTTGCATGTTTTCCTCCCTCCACACGGACGCGACGCTCATTTTGATGGAAGAGCTCGAAAAGGCGGGCGTCACGGGCTATGTCGGCAAGGTCAACATGGACCGCAACGGCAGCCCCGAGCTTCAGGAGACGACCGAGCAGTCCAAGCGCGAAACGCTGCGCTGGCTGGACGCGTGCGGGCGCTTTAAGACCGTCAAGCCCATCCTGACGCCGCGCTTCACCCCATCGTGCACCGACGAGCTGATGAGCTGGCTCGGCAAGCTCGCCGCGGAGCGCGGGCTGTACGTCCAGTCGCACCTGTCTGAAAATAAGGGTGAGATCGCGTGGGTCAAAGAGCTCTGCCCCGACTGCGCGCAATATTGGGAGAGCTACGACCGCGCAGGGCTGTGGAGGGATCACACCGTCATGGCGCACTGCGTCCACTCTGATGAGCGCGAGCGCGAGGCGATGCGCGAGCACGGCGTCGTCACGGCGCACTGCGCAGGGTCGAACATCAACATCTGCTCGGGCGTCGCGCCCGTGCGGACGCTGCTGCGCGAGGGCAACCTCGTCACGCTCGGGTCGGATATCGCAGGCGGCGCGCTGCTGGCGATGAACAAGGTCATCACCATGTCCATCCGCGCGTCGAAGTTCCGCCACATGCAGAGCGACGGGAAGGACGAATTTCTGACCGTCGAGGAGAGCTACTACCTCGGCTCTTCGGCAGGGCATGAGTACTTCGGCGGGCACGGCGGCTTTGTCCCCGGCGACTATATCCACGCCATTGTCGTCGACGATGCCGACTTCACCGAAGCCGCGCACCTGCTTACGGTGCGCGAGCGCTTCGAGCGCGCGATCTACATGATGCACCGGCACAACATCGTCTCCGTCTGGTCAGAGGGGAAAAACGTCGTTTGCTGATGAAAGACGGGGGAGAGGGCGCGGTCCTCTCCCCGATTTTGGAAAATCGCAAAAATTTTTGGACAAACTATTGACAAAAGGCTATCTAATTTGGTATAGTAGCTTCTGTCCTGTCGAGCAGGAATATTTGGCGGCATAGCTCAGCTGGCTAGAGCATGCGGTTCATACCCGCAGTGTCCCCGGTTCAAATCCAGGTGCCGCTACCAGATGCACGGGATGCGAAAGCATCCCGTGTCTCATATGGCCCGTTGGTCAAGTGGTTAAGACACGGCCCTTTCACGGCTGTAACATGGGTTCGAATCCCGTACGGGTCACCACAGTTGGAGGCTTAGCTCAGCTGGTTAGAGCGCCTGCTTCACACGCAGGAGGTCACTGGTTCGAGTCCAGCAGTCTCCACCAAAACCTCACTTCTTCGGAAGTGAGGTTTTTCTTGTTTTCGGCAAAAGGAAAGACCTCGTGTCTTTCTCGGGAAAAAACAAAAAGAGGGAACGGAAAAACCGTTCCCTCTTTTTTCATCAGATAGTGGCCGCTTACTTGGCGGCGCGGTAGAGGAAGGAAACGATCTGCGCACGCAGGCAGTTGCTGTTCGGGGAGAAGGTGGTGTCGCTCGTGCCAGTGGTCACGCCCGCGTTGACGGCCCACTGCACGGCGGGGGCGTAGAAGGCGCTCGCGCTCACATCGGCAAAGGCGTTCGTGCCCTCAGCCGCCGGTGCGCCGGCCGCTCTCCACTGGAAGGTGACAGCCTGTGCGCGCGTGACGGAAGCATCCGGGGAGAAGGTCGTGCTGCTCGTGCCGGTGGTCACGTTGTTTTCCACCGCCCACGCAACGGCCTTTTCGTAATACGCGCCGCTCTTCACGTCGGTGAAGGACGTGGTCATGGACTTCGGCTCGGGGCTGCCGTTGGCTCTCCACAGGAAGGTGACCATCTGGCCGCGCGTGCAGCTCGCGTTCGGCGCAAAGGTCGTGGCGGTCGCGCCGGAGGTGATGTTCTTCGCAACGGCCCAGGCAACGGCGTCGGCATAGTAGGCGTCGTCGGCGACATCGGTAAAGGGAAGCGACGCGGAGCCGTCATAGTTCTTGTCGCTCAGGACGGAGGAGAAGAGGAAGTTGCTGATGAAGGCGTACTCGTCTCTCTGGTGGACCTTATGGGTGAGGGAGTTGGCAAAGAGGACGACATTCATGCCGTTTTCCTTGTAGGCAAAGCCCTGCACGCCGCCGTTTAAGTAGGCCTTGAAGCCCGCGGCGCGCTCGGCAGTGTTCGTGGGGATGAAGCCCTCGGTGGGCGTCTTGGTCTTATCGCTCTTGACGAGGACCGTCGCGGAGGCGGGAACCTTGGAGAAGTAGCCGAGGCCGTAGGCATAGAGGATATCGTCGCCGTCAGCAATGTAGCTCGCGTTCACAAGGGTCTTGTTGGGATAGACAACGGGGGTCAGGCAGTCCATCGCGCCGTCCAGCTCGGTGTATTCCACGCCGGCGATGAGGTCAGAGGCGGAGGACGCTGCGGAATAGCTGTAACCGATGTACGGCAGGCCGTTTTTCACGGCGGTCTTTGCGGCGGTGTCGAGCTTCGTCGCACCTGCGGCGGCGTCCGCCTTGGTCACGTCGGAGGTCGTGGTGAAGCCCATGAGGTTCATCGCGGCGGTATCATAGTTCCAGCCGGCGCTCTGGCTGATCTGCGGCGTGTAGACAAATCCCTTCTCGCTTTCAGCAGGCGTGCCGGGGACGTAGACGGTCGGGGACTTGGTGATGATCTTCGCCTTCACGCTCGTCTTGTCGACGCCCGCGGCAGAGAGCAGATACTTGCCCGTGACGGTCTGATAGTCGGTGTAGGAGCAGATGAAATCGCCCATGTGGTCGCCGCTCGTGACCATGCCGACGGTCTTGCCGGCCTTTAAGAGCTCGTTGACGGCGGCGGTGGAGTCTTCGGAGGCATTGGAGAGGATGACGTCCTTATTCTTGTCGCCTGTGAAGTAGGAGGTCAGCGCCTTGGTGTAAGCGAGCGCGTCGTCGTGGTCCATCGCGTCGCCGCAGACGGCGGAGATGCTCTTGTAGGCGGCGGGCTCGGCCACGGTGACCATGTCGAAGCCGCGCGTTTCATTGAAGGAGGTGATGCCCTCGGAGTAGAGGATCGTCCAGCCGTTGATGAGCGTGCCGTCATAGAGCGCGCCGTTGGCGACAGAGCGCTTGGCCTGATACATCGAGACGATCATCGTCCCTGCGGGATAGGTGACGCCGTCATAGGTGAATTCCTTTTCAGTTACGTTGACCTTAACGTCGTTTCTCGTGAGCCACTCCATCATGTCGGAGGCGGCCTGGAGGTTGGTCTGGTTCTCGCCGTCAAGCGGGATGATGTAGCACTCGGGGTAGAAGTTGCCGTTCTGGCCCGCACCCTTGTACTCGGGGCGGAAGACGTTCATCTCCGCGCCCTCGACGTCGTACTGGTCGCACAGCCACTGGCCGACGAGCGCGTAGGCGTCGGAATTGAAGTTCTTCACGCCGCGCTGGAAGATGGTGACCTGGGATTCGAGATAGGAAAGCTTCTCCGCGGCAACATAGGCGGCGTTGCCGAGGATACCATACTGCGCCGCCTGCGCGGTATCGTCGTTGTAGGCGGGCAGCTCAACGGTATAGGCAACGGTGCCCTGCAGCATGGCAAACTGGGGAGTGTAGCTCGTGGACATATCGTCCCACGGGTCTTCCCAGTAGGTCTCGGTGCCGTTGCCGGTGTAGCTCAGGTAATCGCGCTGAGGGATCACATAGCTGTTGTAGCCATCGTTGTTGGCGACCGCCGCGATGCCCAGCGCCTCGCCGCCGGTGATGAGGTGCTCGGCGAGCAGGTCGTACTCAAAGTTCGGCTCGTGCGGGGGATCGCAGGGCTCGCACTGGAAGGCCTGCACGCGGCCGTGGAACTCGGCAAGCGACATGGGGTTGAACGTGCCGATGAGCTGCTGCATGTTGGCCGTCTCGCTCGTGGTCTGGAAGGAGTTGTCGCGGTTGAGGTCATAGCCGTTGGTGGAGTGTCTCGTCAGGTAAGTACGTCCGTCGACATTTTCCTCGGGGACGAGGATGAAGAACACGTCGGACAAAAGCTCATCCTTGACGTTCACGCTCTTATTTTCGACGGTGTAGTACTTCTCAAGGTCGACCTTGCCGGACTTGCCGTTGTTGCCGGCCGTCAGGTAACCTAAGTAGCTGGCCTTATCCTTGACGAGGTCGGGGATGGCGACGCTGCCCTCCGCGCCCACAGGGCCCATCTCGGCCTTGAGCTCTTTTTCGCCCGCGGCGGTGAAGCCCGTGAGCATCTTGTAGTCGATGGTCTTTGCGTTCGTGATCATCTTGGCGAAGTCGAGCACGCCGTCGGTGGCGGCGACCTCGTTGGAGTGGATGTTGGAATACATCACGGGCACGCGGATATCGTCGAGCGCGCCGGACTTGATCTGGGCGAGCACGGCATCGGGATCGGTCTCGGCCTGCTCGGTCAGGGCGAGCCACTTGCTCACGCTCGCCTTGGAGTCGGCCACGATGAGATAGGGCATATCACGGCCCGCGGTGGACTGGCCCATGGAGAATTCTTCCACGTAGAGACCGTTTTTCGTGCCGTTTGCCACGATCGTATCGAGCTCCTTGTAGATCTCCCACATGGTGTTGAAGTTTTCATACGGCGCAACTTTGACGCTCACGGAGCCGAGATCCTTGCCGCTGTTTTTGGCGACGAGATCAAAGTAGCCGCACAGGTCGATGTAGTAGCCGCCGTTCACATGGGGCACGCTGTAGTCGACGCTGGTCACGCCGGTTCTGCGGTTGGTGGAGTAGAAGTAGTTATTCACGTGGAAGCTCACGTCGAGGACGGTCTTGCCGTTTTTCTCGCTTGCGGAGAGCTTGATGTCCGTGAACTGGTGCTCGTCGCCCTCGGTCAGCCAGTCATTCAGAGAGCCGCCCGCGTAAGCGTAGGGGAACAGCTCCTCGTTGACGTAGGGGCGGGAATCGTCGCGCTCGAGCGAGAGCGAAACGGTACCGGTGCTGACGGCCGCGGCGAGCGCATCCTTCGTCATGCCGGACACGGGGATGGCGAGGGACACGTCCTTGCCGTTTTCATCGGTGACAAGGGTGATGGTCGCGTCGACCGGGAATTTCGTTCCCAGCAGCGCATCGTCCTTGGGGTTCATGTCCTGGTAGCTGACGGCAAACGCGGACGTGACCGCGAGCGAGAGCGTCATTACCAGGGCCATCAGCAGCGCGAGCGCTTTGCTGACAGAGTTTGGATAATGTTTCATGGTTTTCGTCCTCCAGAGTGATCTTATGTCGCCACACACAGCAGCGGAAAGTTGATGAGTTTAGTGTAACTCAATAAAAATACATAGTCAAGAGAATATTCATACCTAATTACGCCAAATTTCAGCGTTGAATCTGTATTTTTGTTCATCATTTTTCACAAAGCAGTGCGTCAAGCCCCCGTCTTTCAGATCCTTTTGTGAATGTATCCGTAAATTTATACAGAATCGTGCTGCATAGGATATTCTTCTTCGCCGCGATTGCAAATGACGGCGGGGCGCATTATAATAAGAGGCAATCATCATTCAAACGCAGGAGGAACCGAATATGCGGCTGCAAAGCGCAATCTTTACACTGGGCGATACCCTCTTCACCCCCGACGGCGCGGCGCGCGAGGGACTCGACAAGGCGCTTTCACTTTTTAAGATGGAGGGCGTGTGGCTCGGCGCGGTGACGGCGCTCAGCGCGGAGGACGCGCAAAAAGCGCTCGAAAAGGCGGGGCTTAACTCGTATTTCCGCTTCGTGCTGACAGAATCCGTCGCGCTCTGCAAGGCGGACAGCGGCACGATGTTCGAGCGCGCGATGAAGCGCCTGCACTCGCAAAAGGACGATACGATCGTCTTTTCCGGCTCGCTTGCGGCGATCCAAAACGCGAAGGACGCGGGTTTTCGCACCGTGGCGGTGCAGGGAAGTGCGGGCGCGGCGGACTGGTCGACGATGCAGCAACTCGCCACGCAGAGCCTTGCGCAGTACAGCGAATTGCTGTCAGATTCTGTGTGAATTTTGGAAAAACGACAGGATTCGACGTTTTTTTAGTTTTAGTTGCAGTCTTTCTCAACTGTGGTATAGTAAGAATATAACTATCAGAAAGGAAGGTTCGCGCCATGTTTGATTTCTACTCGGCTATCATCTTCCTTTCGGTCTTTATTATGATTATCATGGACATGCTCGTGAGCGGCAATGATCTGATGGAGCATGACAAAAAGCAGATGGTTTACACGATCTCCGTACTGATGATCGCATGCATGGTATCGGAATGGTTCGGCGTTTGGATGGACGGAGCCGACCCGTCGCTGCGGACGCTGCACATCCTCGTTAAAACCATCGAGTTATCCACAGCGCCGATCATCACTGTGCTTTGCAGCGACCTGATGACGCCGCTCAAGCATAATATACCCTCATCGGCGTCCACGCGGGGCTCGAGGTGCTGTCGGCTTTCTTCGGCTTCATCTTCTCGGTCGACGCACAAAACGTTTATCATCACGAAACGTTTTACTGGGTCTACGTGCTGGCCTATGCCAGCGGCGTTCTGCTGTTCATTGGTCAGCTGCTGAGCGAGAGTTCGCACCATTATGGCCTGTATCGGGCGCTTGTTCTCGTCCTGCCGGTTTTTTCTTCTGTGGGCTGTTCCTCCAGTACGGTGCCGGAGTGCGCATCATGTGGGCGTGCTCAGCGGTCGATGTTCTGATGGTTTACATCCTGTATTCCGAGCTCACGCAGAAAATCGACACGCTGACTCATCTTCTGAACCGCCGCAGCTATGAGAGCCGTCTTGCCTCGTTGCGCGGGCACGCAGTCATCTACTATTTCGACGTGGACGAGTTCAAGTCCGTCAACGACACCTTTGGCCATGGAGTGGGCGATGCGGTGCTTGCCGAGGTCGGCAGCACGATCTACGCCGTGTTCTCCAAGGTCGGCTACTGCTACCGCATCGGCGGCGACGAATTCTGCGTCATCGCGCAAATCTCCGACACTGCGGCGGAAAAGTATCTTTCGGAATTCCTGCGCGAGCTGACGGCACGGCGAGTGAAAAACGAGCACCTGCCGCACGTGTCGGTCGGCTATGTGTGCTTCAATCCGGTGCTCGGCAGCGTAGAGGATGCGATCAAACGCGCCGACCGGATGATATACCACTACAAGCGCAAGCGCAAAAGCGAAGCGCTCACAAATGATGATACCGTAAAAAGCTGACGATCTTTTGACCGTCAGCTTTTTGTATCTGCTTTTATTTCGCCTCAATCTCCGCGTCCTCCTGCGGCTGGAGCTTGCTGCCAAAATACGCGAGCACTGCGCCGAGAATGGCGCACGCGACGCCCCAGACCATCTCCGCTGTCGAGGCAAAGCCCGTCGGAATGATAATGAGCGTGGAGGCAAGCACGATGCCGATGACGGCGTGATAAGCGATGGAGTAGTGCGTGTCGAAAAGCCTGCTCACAATGCGGGCAAACAGCGCCATCACGCCGGCCATGCCAAGCCCCCAGGGGATGAGCACGGCAAGATCAAGCTGCGCGATGCCGTCGATCAGCGGCGTGAGAAGGCCGACCGCCATCAGGATGGACGACGACGTCATCCCCGGGATGATGAAGCTGAAGCCCCACAGCACGCCGCAGAAGAGAAAGCCCCAGAAGTTTGCGGGCATCTCGGCAAATGAACTGAACTTGACGGCCATCAGCGCGCCGAACAGGGCGAGGAAGCTGACGATCAGCGAGATGTACGAGCCGTTGCCGCGCCCCTGCGTACCCGCCTCGTGCCAGAGGTCGGGCAGCGTGCCGAGGATGAGCCCGATGAAGAGGCACGTGGCGACGGTTTCCGACTGGTGAAACAGCGCAAGGATCACGCTGCCGCCGCCCAAAAAGCCGATCGCCCAGCCGATGCCGACGGCGAGCAGCATCCGCCAGTAGCGTTGAAGCGCGCGTCTGGGGTGCGTGAGCAGCTCCATCGCGGGGCGGTAGATGCCGAATACGACTGCGAGCACGCCGCCGGAGATGCCCGGCAAAATCGCGCCCGCGCCGATGATGATACCCTGCACAATGCGCATGATACCGTTTTTGATGCGGGAATTTTTCATATTGCTGCCTTTTTATGTGCTGCGCCCGCCGCAAAGCGGCGGAACGCGACGCGATTCAATAGCCCTTTCTGCGGTCGACGAGGTGATGCATCGGGCGGCCCGCGGCGTAATTTTCCAGATTTTCGCAGAAGAGCTGCACGTTGCGCTCGCAGGTGTAGCCGAGCGTCATGTTGCCCGCGACGTGCGGCGTGAGCAGGAGGTTCTTGGCCTCGCGCAGCGGATGATCCGCAGGCAGCGGTTCGGGCACGACGACATCGAGCGCCGCACCGGCGAGGTGCCCGGAATCCAGCGCTTTGATCAGCGCGTCCTGGTCGATGGCCGTGCCGCGGCCAACGTTGACAACGTAAGCGCCTTTCGGGAGCAACGCCATGCGGTCTGCGTTCAGGATGTTCACCGTGTCGCTCACCGAGGGGAGAGACATGAAGAGAAGGTCAGTCTCGGGCAGGAGCTGATCGAGCTCCGTGACGGGATGAACGGCGTCAAAGTCCGCGTTCGCGCGGCCGCTGCGGCTGACGCCGGTCAGGCTCGCGGGATGGAACGCGCGCACGCGGCGGGCAAATTCCGTGCCGATGTCGCCCGTGCCGAGGCACGTGACGCGCGCGCCGTGGAGCGAGTGGATGCCGCCCGGGAGCACGCGCCAGCCGCCCTCGCGGATGATCTCGGTGTATTCCATCTGGCGGCGCAGCAGCATCAGCGAGACCATGACGGAATGCTCGGCGATCGTCGTGCCGTAAGCGCCCGAGGCGTTCGTCAGCAGGCAGTCGGGATTCTGATACAGGTCGTCGCGGCAGAAGCGGTCCACGCCCGCCCAGCAGCTCGCGTACCACTTGAGATTGCGTGCGCCCGCGATAACGCGCTGGGACGGATGGCCGTAGAGGATCGTGCAGTCGTCCACATTGCCCTCCGCCGCCTTGGACGAGGGGAAGAAGACGATGTCGTAGCCGCAGCGTGCGGCGGTGTCGCGCAGCGTCTTTTCGTATGCCGGAGTCAGGAAGTCGATGATGACGCCGATTTTTTCATTCATGGTTCAATTCCTCCAAAATCATTTCTGCGACGCGCAGACCGTCGGCCGCGGCACTCATGATGCCGCCGGCGTAGCCCGCGCCCTCGCCGCAGGGATATAGACCGCGCAGGGCGGATTGAAAACTCAAGTTGTCGCGCACGATGCGCACAGGCGACGAAGAGCGCGTCTCCACCGCCGTCAAAACGGCGTCGGGCGCATCGAAGCCCCTTAATTTCCGTCCCAGCATCGGAAGGCCCTCCTCGAGCGCCTCGCACACAAAGGGCGGGAGACAGCCGTGCAGGTCGCACCAGCGGACGGAGGGAAGATAGGTCGGGACAACCTTTCCCGCCCCCGTTGACGGGCGATGCTTGAGAAAATCTTCGACCCGCTGGGCGGGGGCGGCGTAATTTCCACCGCCAAGGCGATAGGCCGCGTCCTCCAGCTCGCGCTGGAACCGGACGCCCGCGAGGGTATCGCCGGACGGGAAATCCTCCGGCGTAACGGAGACCAAAAGTCCGCCGTTGATGTTCTCGCCGTCGCGCGCAAATTCGCTCATGCCGTTTGTCACGACGCGCTTTTCCTCCGACGCGGCGGCGACGACCTCGCCGCCGGGGCAGACGCAGAATGAGAACACGCCGCGCCCCTTTTCCGTGTGGCAGGAGAGCTTGTACGACGTGGGTGGGAGGCCGGGCGTGCCCGCCGCCTCCTTATATTGCGCTAAGTCCATGTCGCGCTGGCGGTGCTCGATGCGCACGCCGACGGCAAAGGGCTTTGGCTCCATCGGCACGCCGCGCTTTTGCAGCATTTCGAACGTATCGCGCGCGCTGTGGCCGGGCGCGAGCACGACGTGCTTTGTGGGCAGCGTGTACTCCCCCTCGGGGGCGCTCACGCGCAGCGCCGTGACGCTGCCGTTGTTCTGCTCGATATCCACAACCTTGTGGGAAAACCGAACTTCGCCGCCGCGGTCGATGATCTCGCGGCGGAGATTTTGCAGCACCACATATAATTTGTCGGTGCCGACATGAGGCTTGGCGTCGACTAAAATATCCTCGCTCGCGCCGAAGCGGACAAACTCCTCTAAAATATAGCCGTGGCGCAGGTCCTTTGTGCCGGTGTTGAGCTTGCCGTCGGAAAATGCGCCCGCGCCGCCTTCGCCAAATTGCACGTTCGAGGTCAGATCAAGCTCGCCCGTGCGCCAGAAGTGCTCGACATCGCGCTTTCGCTGCTCGACCGCGCGCCCGCGCTCTAATAAAATGGGTCTTGCGCCGCAGCGGGCCAGCAGCAGCGCGCAGAAAAGGCCCGCGGGCCCCGCGCCGATAACGACAGGGGAGACCTCCGGCGCGGAAACAGGCGCGGGCGGCGTATATTTCTTCGGCGCGTAGGGCTGCACATTCTTATTCTTGCAGCGCCGTAAAACGCCGGATTCGTTTTTGACCTCGACCGCGCAGGAGCAGACGAGCTTCACGCCCTCGCGCGCGTCGATGGAGCGGCGCAGGAGATGAACGGAAACAAGCGCCTCCTCGCTCACGCGCAGCGCGTGCGCGCAGGCCGCGCGCAGCTTGTCTTCCTTTGCTCCCACGGGGAGCTTCAGGTTGTCGATGCGAAGCATGTGCGCCGCCTCCTTTTTCTTCAGTCGCGTTTCATTTTAGTATGACGGGAAATAAATCGCAAGGGGAATCGCGCGATTATCACAGAAACTTAAAAAAGTCATCGGGAATTTAAGAAATCGTCAAATAGCGTTCAAGAAATATACATAAATATGCCCTATGATAGCATCATCGAAAGCAAAGAGGCTGCCAGCAAGGGTCTCAGTCCATAGGAGGTCATCATCATGTACGAAGACGAAAACAACCTGTATCACTACAGCTATCGCAAGGGCGACGAGCAGAACCCCAACGCCCCGATCGACACGAAGAACTACGCCGAGGACCCGTGGGATAAGAATCCCGGCGGCAGCCCGAAGAAGAAGGGCGGCAGCGGTCTTTCCGGCAAGATCGTGGCGCTGGCGCTGGTGTGCGCGCTCGTCGGCGGCTTCATCGGCGCAGGCGTGAGCGGCGCGACGACCAAGGTCAACAAGACGAGCGTTCAGGTCAGCGACCGCGAGGTCGCGCAGGTGCAGACCGTCAAGGTAGACGGCAAGACGCAGATGTCGATGTCGGAGGTTTACGCCTCAAACGTCAACAGCGTGGTGTCCATCAACGTTTCCGCCACCACGAACTACTTCGGCCAGACCGTGCAGACCGCCGCGAGCGGCACGGGCTTTTTCATCACGGAGGACGGCTACATTCTCACGAACCACCATGTCATCTCCGGTGCGAGCACCGTGAAGGTAACGCTTTACAACGGTGAGACCTACGACGCCAAGGTCATCGGCAGCGATGAGGACTACGACATCGCCGTTCTCAAGATCGACGTGACGGGCGCGACGCCCGTGGTGCTGGGCGATTCGAGCAAGCTTGCCATCGGCGAATCCGTCGCCGCCGTGGGCAATCCCCTCGGCGAGCTGACGTTCTCGATGAGCGAGGGCATCGTCTCCTGCGTCAACCGCGCCATCAATGTTGACGGCACGCCCTTTAACATGATCCAGGTCGACTGCTCCATCAACCCCGGCAACTCCGGCGGCCCGCTCTTCAACAGCTACGGCGAGGTCATCGGCATCGTGTCGGCCAAGTATTCGAGCTATTCCAACACCACCGTGGAGGGCATCGGCTTTGCCATTCCCATCAACGACGTCGTGTCGCTCGTCAAGGACATCATGACCAACGGCTATGTGACCAACAAGGCCTACATGGGCATCACGCCGCAGACGATGACCGCGCAGATGGCGCAGCAGTACCGCTACGACGTGACCAAGGGCGTCTTCGTCTGCTCCGTTGACCCGGACAGCGCCGCCGACAAGGCGGGGCTCAAGCTCGGCGACGTCATCACGAAGATGGACGACACCGACATCACGTCCTACGAAGACCTCGTCGCGGCCAAGAAGAGCTACAGCGCGGGCGACACCGTGACGCTGACCGTCTACCGCGAGGGTAAGACGATCGAGGTAGAGCTCACCTTCGACGCTGTTCCCGAATCGGCGGAAACGAACAATTCCGACCAGAGCACCGACAACAGCTACAATGGTAACGGCGGGTACGGCAACGGCGGGTACGGCAACGGCGGCAACGGCTACTACTCCAATCCCTGGGATTTCTTCAATAACTTCTTTGGCTACGGCGGCTAAATGCCGCAAAGCAGCAAAAAGGCGGAACCTCTTTTTGAGAGGTTCCGCCTTTTTTATTTTTTTGTTCGCGGTTTTACTTGCTGCGCTTGAGCACCTCGCACACAAGCGCATAGACGCGCGCAGTCGAGGCGACGTTCAGCCTCTCCTCCACCGAATGCACATCGTGCAGCTCCGGTCCCATGGACAGCGCGTCGAGGCCGGGGATCTTTTCGATGAAGAGTCCGCACTCAAGGCCGCCGTGGGTGGCTTCGATCTTCCCGTCGTGGCCGGTGAGGTCGCGGTAGACCGCTTCGATCTCCTTGCGGAGGGCAGAATCGCGGTCGTATTGCCAGCCGGGATAGTTGCTGCGCTCGCCCACGGTGCCGCCGCCGAATTCGACGATGGCCTTCACGCGCTGAATGAGCATATCCTTCTGCGAGGCGATGCAGGAGCGGACGGAGAAGGAGCACTTCACGCCGTGCTCGTCCGTGCGCATCACGCCGAGGTTGAGAGAAGTCTGCACAAGACCGGGGAAGTCGGCGCTCATCTCCTGCACGCCCTGCGGCAGGGCAAGGAGCACATGCAGCAGTCTCGACGTGTCCGCTGCGGAGAATGCGACCGGAACGTCAGCCTTTTCGCACACGAGGGAAATGCCGCCGTCGGTAACGGCGTACTCATTTTTGAGCGTTGCGTCGAATTCCTTGATGAACGCCTCGAACGCGGGCGCATCAGCCGCGGAGACTGCGGCAAGCGCGTCGGCGCGCAGGCAGATGACATTGTCGAACTCGCCGCCCGTCAGCTCATGCACGCGCAGCGAGGGGCAGCGCTCCATCGCGCTATACAGCGTGCGCGCCATCAGGCAGTTGGCGTTGCCGCGGCCCTGATTGATGTTCATGCCGGAGTGGCCGCCCTTGAGACCCGAGATCGTCACGCGGTAGCCGGTCATGCCGTCCGCGCGCTCCTGCGGCGCGTTCAGCGTGCAGTCAAGGCGCACGCCGCCCGCGCAGGACACGGTGAAAACGCCCTCTTCCTCAGAGTCGAGGTTCAGGAGCTTTTTGCCCTTCAAGTCCGAGCAGTCCAGCGCGAACGCGCCGTCCATGCCGACCTCCTCGTCGACGGTGAAGACCGCCTCGATGGGGGGATGGGGGAGCGTTTCGTCGGATAAAATCGCGAGGATCATCGCAACGGCGATGCCGTTGTCGCCGCCAAGCGACGTCTTATCTGCCCAGACCCATTCGCCGTCGGTACGGACGTCGAGCCCGTCGCGCGTCATGTCCTTGGTGCAGTCCTCGGTCTTGGCGCAGACCATGTCGATATGGCCTTGCAAGATAATGGGCGCGGCGTTTTCATAGCCGCAAGAGCCGTTCTTCCAGATAATGACGTTGTTGCACGCCTCCTGACGGTATTTAAGGCCCAATTCCTTCGCAAAGCCGACGCACAGGTCGCTGATTTGCTTCGTATTTCCGCTGCCGTGGGGAACGGAGCAGAGCTTTTCAAAATAGTAGAATACCTTTTCCGGCTGGAGATTTGATAAGACCGCCATGATATCCTCCCGAATTTTCTTAGTTGATCTGCTTGCGGCGGCTCAGGTTCATCGTGCCGTCCTGCATGTCCTGAATGCTGTCGAGGCTCTTGCCCGTGCCCTCGGCCACGCACTGGATGGCGTTCTCGGCCACCATGGCGTGGATGCCGGTGCGGGCGGTGACGAGCTTATCAAAGCCGCGGACTAAGCTGCCGCCGCCGGTCATGACGATGCCGTTGTTCGAAATATCGGCCACGAGCTCGGGCGGGGTCTTTTCAAGCACGAGGTGGACCTCCTCCATGATGCGCTCGACGGGCTCTTCAAAGGCCTCGAGCATTTCCGCAGACGAGACGGAGATGAGCTCGGGAAGGCCCGTGATAAGGCTTCTGCCCTTGACCTCCATGGTCATTTCCTCTTCCGGCGGGAAGACGCAGCCGATCTGCATCTTCATCTGCTCGGCCGTGCGCTCGCCGACGAGCAGGTTGTGCTTGCGGCGCATATACTTGACGACGGCCTCGTTGAACTGGTCGCCCGCGATCTTGATGGAGGACGATTCGACGACGCCGGAGAGCGAAATGACCGCGATATCGGACGTACCGCCGCCGATGTCGATGATCATGTGGCCCTCGGGCTGGGTGATGTCGATGCCCGCACCGATGGCGGCGGCGACAGGCTCTTCAATGAGGTAGACGCGGCGCGCGCCGGCCTGAATGCCCGCGTCGATGACCGCGCGCTCCTCGACCTCGGTGATGCCGGAGGGAACGCAGATGATGATGCGCGGCTTAAAGAGCTGGAAGCCCATGACTTTATGCAGGAATTCCTTGATCATGCGCTCAGTGACCTCGTAGTCGGAGATGACGCCCTCGCGCAGCGGACGGATGGCGATGATGTTGCCCGGCGTGCGGCCCAGCATGGCCTGCGCATCCGCGCCGACCTTCAAGAGCTTGCCGGTGTTCTTGTCGAGCGCCACGACCGAGGGCTCGTTGAGCACGATGCCTTTATCCTTAATGTAGATCAGCACCGACGCGGTGCCAAGATCCATGCCGATGTCTTTGGTAAAAGAAAACATAGCGTGTTACCTCTTATTTTTCTGAAAACTAAAATGAGCAATGCTCATACTTTCCCATGATGTTTTTATTATAACGGCTCGAAATTGAGTTTGCAATAGCATTGTGCGCGATTTTCCGCACGGTATCAGGGGAAAATAAGGAAAAACATACCCCTGCACCGCTGATTTTCGCGTCCGCAGACGCGAAACATTTGAATCGTTTTTACCCGCGGCATGTACGTGGGTAAAAACACTTTGCGCGGAGCGCGTGTCGAACCTGTGAGGCACGAAGCGCAGCGAAACTTTCTCAAAAAAGAGGCGTCGCCTCTTTTTTGAAGACTTTAGTCTTCGTCCGCCGCGGCGAGGGTGGCGCAGATGACTTTTTCCGCGCCAGCTTCCCGTAAAACTCTCGCGGCTTCGCGGAGCGTGGCGCCGGTGGTGAGGATATCGTCGATGAGCAGGATGCGCTTGCCTTTGATCTCATCCTCATTGACGGCAACGTATGCGCCGACGACGTTTTTCTGCCGCTCCTCACGGGACGAAAGCGACGACTGCGCGACGTTGTCCTTCGTCTTTTGCAGCAGCGTTTCGGGTGCGACGCTCCAGTGGCGGCAGGTCTCGCGCGCGAGCAGATACGACTGGTCGTAGCCGCGCTCCTGTTTGCGCTTTTTCGACACGGGGACATAGGTCACAATGTCGAATTCTCCGCCGAAGTACTCGGCAACGGCCTGCGCTAAAACATCGCCAAAGCCCGTGCAGCGGCTCTGTCCCGCGTGGAATTTGTAGTTCAGCAGCGCCTCGCGCACGATGCCCTCGTACTTGAGCGGGGCAAGGCACGCGCCGATCTCCGCTCTCTCATGGAGCGGCGTTTTGCAGTAGGGGAGCGCCTTTTCGCACTCAAAACACACGCCGTGAACGCCGGGTTTTCCACAGAAGGCGCAGCGCGGTGGAAAAAGTAAGGATGCGAGCGATTCCAGCAAGCTCATTTTTCCTCCCCACCTTTCCGAAGCCGCCACTTGAGGCCGCTGTAGCGGCGGCTGCGGCGGTCGTTCTCCGCCATTTTGTTCACGGCGGAATCGTCGCCGACGATGACGAGCAGCTCGCGCGCGCGGGTGATGGCGGTATAGAGCACGCCGCGCACCATCAGCGACGGCGCACACGGCGCGCCGATGAACACAACGCCGCGGTATTCGCTGCCCTGCGCCTTATGTACGGTCATGGCGTAGGCCATGTCGAGCTCTGCGAGCATGTCGGACGTGTAGGTCGCGGTGCGGTCGTCGAAGACGATCTCCAAAAGCTCGCCGCTCGGGTCGATCTTTGCGATCTTACCGACATCGCCGTTGAAGATGCCCGTGCCGGCGGTGCCGTCCTCCTTCTGCCAGACGACGTCGTAGTCGTTGCGCGTCTGCATGACGCGGTCGCCCTCGCGGAAGATGAGCTCGCCGAAGCGGCGCTCCTGTTTGCCGGGCTTCGGCGGGTTCAGCGCGGCCTGCAGGGCAAAGTTCAGCGACCGCGTCCCCGCGTCGCCGCGGCGCGTCGGGGTGAGCACCTGCAATTCGTCCGCGGGGATGCCCATCTTGTCGGGCAGCCTTGTTTTGCACAGCTCGACCACGGTCTCGACCAATCGCACGCTGTCGCGGCGGGGGAGAAAGAAAAAGTCGTTCGCCGCCGCGTTTTTGAGCTTGGGCGGCATGCCGGTGTTGACGAGGTGCGCGTTGCGCACGATCATCGACTGCTCGGCCTGACGGAAAATGTCGCGCAGGGCAACGGTCGCGATGCGCCCGCTGCGGATCAAATCGGAAAATACGTTCCCCGCGCCGACGCTCGGCAGCTGATCGGGGTCGCCGACGAGCACAAGGCGGCAGCCCGGACGCAGCGCCGCAAGCAGCGCACGCATGAGGGACAGATCAACCATCGAGGTCTCGTCCACAATGAGCGCATCGGCCTCGAGCGGTTCCTTTTCGCCTTTGGTGAACGTCACCTCGCCAGTCTGGTCGTTGAAGGTCATGCCGAGCATGCGGTGGATGGTCTGCGCGTCGCGGTCGCAGAGCTCGCCCATGCGCTTGGCGGCGCGGCCCGTGGGCGCGGCGAGCAGAACGCTCAATCCCATGCGCTCGAAGAGCGCGACGATGGCGCGCACGCTCGTCGTCTTGCCCGTGCCGGGACCGCCGGTCAGCAGCAGCAATTCTTCCTTTGCCGCGAGCTCGACAGCCTGACGCTGGAGCGGCGCGTACTGCACGCCCTGCTCGCGCTCGATTTCTTTGATGACGCGCTCGACGCCGCGCAGGGCGTCGGGCTTGTCCGCGAGCATCGCCTCGATGCGCGTGACAACGTAGGTCTCATCCTCCCACGACTGACGCAAATAGCAGGCCGTCACATTCGCGACGCCCTCCTGCACGATGCGGTGGATGGCGATGAGATCGTCGAGGCTTTTTTCCACCGCGTCGACATCGCAGTCCAAAAGCTGGGCCGTCGCGGCGAGGAGCTTTTCGCGCGGGAGGAAGACGTGTCCACCCGCGTCGCGGTTGTGGGAGAGCTCGAATGTCAGCCCCGCCTCGGTGCGGAGCGACGCGTCGCCGCCAAAGCCCATGGAGAGCGCGATCTCGTCGCAGACGGAGAAGTCCACGCCGAACGCGCTGTCGGACAGTAAGTACGGGTTGCGCTCGAGCGCGGCCATGGCGTTTGCGCCAAAGCGGCGGTAGAGCGGCACGCTGAGCGCGGCGGGCAGGTCGTAATGCGCCAGAAATTCCATCACGCGGCGAAGGCCCATCTGCTCGTTGAACGCCGCGGAGATCTCCTGCGCGCGGCGGGCGGTCATGCCCTTGATGGCCGTGAGCTTTTCCGGCTCGGATTCAAGCACCTGCAGCGTCTCGATGCCAAATCTGGCGACGAGCTTTTCCGCCGTCGCGGGGCCGACGCCGCGCACGATGCCGGAAGCGAGGTAGTTTAAAATCTCCGTCTCGTTCGACGGCAGGTACCGCTCGACCTCGCTCGCGGAAAACTGCTCGCCGTACTGCGGGTGGGAGGAAAACGAGCCGGTCGCCGTCAGGTTTTCGCCCGGCGCCGCGCAGGGGACGCAGCCGACGAGCGTCAAAAGCTCGCCGTCGTCCGTCACAAGGCGCAGCACGGCATAGCCGTTTTCCTCATTCTGGAAAACGACGGACAGGACCGTGCCCATGATGGTCGTTTCTTCTCCCATAACTGTCTCCTAAGTGAAAAAATCGGTCAGTTCTTCTCTTTGGCAGAGGTAGACCTCGTATTCGCTGCGGCACAAGAGCTCCGCCACGCGGCGCGGCTCGTCGGCAAGGCCGCAGTCCACGATGACGACGCGCGAAAAGCCGCCCTCTTCATAGCGCGATCGCAGCAGCGCGCGCACCGTGTATTCGAGCGTCTTTGCCTCGCCGCACGTCTCGATGACCGCCGTGGCGGGGATGGTGCCGCGCCGCCGCGGGTGCACGATGGCCGAAACGAGCAGAAAGATCACCGCCGTTAAGCCGATGGCAGCGAGCGCCGCGACAACGCCGTCCTGTAAAAGCCGCATATCATCACCTCGCGCCATTCTACGGCGCGGACGGGCGATGGGTGAATCTTAACGCAGCATTTTCCTGAGATACTGGCCCGTATAGGACTGCTCGCACGCGGCAACCTCCTCGGGCGTGCCGCAGGTGACGAGCGTACCGCCGCCGCTGCCGCCCTCGGGGCCGAGGTCGAGCAGATAATCCGCGCACTTGATGACGTCCAGATTGTGCTCGATGACGAGCACGGTGTTGCCCGCGTCGACAAGGCGCTGCAAAACCTCAAGGAGCTTTTTCACATCGTCCGTGTGGAGACCCGTGGTCGGCTCGTCGAGGATATAGATGGTGCGCCCCGTGGAGCGCTTAGAAAGCTCGGTCGCGAGCTTGACGCGCTGGGCTTCGCCGCCGGAGAGCGTCGTAGACGACTGGCCGAGGCGGATATAGCCGAGGCCGACCTCGCTGAGCGTGCGGAGCTTCGCTTCGAGCTTTGGAAGGTCGCGGAAGAATTCGAGCGCCTCCTCCACGGTCATTTCCAGCACGTCCGCGATGCTCTTGCCCTTGTAGTGGACCTCGAGCGTTTCGCGGTTGTAGCGCTTGCCCTTGCAGACCTCGCAGGGCACGTAGATATCGGGCAGGAAGTGCATCTCGATCTTGAGCTGACCGTCGCCCGAACAGGCCTCGCACCGGCCGCCGCGGACATTGAAGCTGAAGCGGCCCGCGGCATAGCCGCGCGCCTTCGCGTCCGGGGTCGAGGCGAAGAGGTCGCGGATGTCGTTAAATAAATTCGTATACGTTGCGGGGTTGGAGCGCGGCGTGCGGCCGATGGGGCTCTGGTCGATGCAGATGACCTTGTCGAGGAATTCCTCGCCCTCGATAGCCTTACAGCGGCCGGGGTGGACCTTCATGCGGTTTAAGTCCGCGCCGAGCTTTTTGTAGATGATCTCGTTGACGAGCGACGATTTGCCGCTGCCGGACACGCCCGTGACGCACGTGAACGTGCCGAGCGGGATCGAGACGTCGAGGTTTTTGAGGTTATTTTCCTGCGCGCCGCGCACGGTGAGGAAATTGCCGTTGCCTTTTCGGCGCTCTTTCGGCACTTCGATCTTTTTCTTTCCGCTCAAATACTGGCCGGTCAGGGAATTCGGGTTCGCCATGACCTCTGCCGGCGTACCGCAGGCAACGACCTGACCGCCGTGCGCGCCCGCGCCGGGACCGATGTCGATGAGGTAGTCCGCCGCGCGCATCGTGTCCTCGTCGTGCTCGACAACTATAAGCGTGTTGCCTATGTCCCTGAGGTTGCGGAGAGTATTCAGAAGCTTTTCGTTGTCGCGCTGATGCAGACCTATACTCGGCTCGTCGAGAATATACAGAACTCCGACAAGCGACGAGCCGATCTGAGTTGCAAGGCGTATTCTCTGGCTTTCGCCGCCGGAGAGGCTTGAAGACGAGCGGGCAAGGGTCAGATAACCGAGGCCGACGCTGCGCAAAAATGTCAGCCTGTCCTTTATCTCCTTGACTATAAGCTTCGCTATCATCTGCTCGCGGTCGGTCAGGGTGAGCGAATCAAGAAATTCTATAGCTTTGACAATGGACTTATTCGCAAATTCATCGATATTTATTCCGCCGACGGTTACGCACAGCGACTCTTTTCTGAGCCTTGCGCCGTGGCATTCGGGACATTTTACCGTTGACATGCACTGTTCAAGCTCGGCACGGGACCAGTCGCTTGTGGTCTCTTTATATCTGCGCTCAATATTGTTGCAGATGCCCTCGAACGCGGTCATATACGAGCCTGTGCCATATTCGTTTCTGCGCGTAAGCTTGAGCTTCTCGCCTTTTGTGCCGTACATTATAGCGTCAACGCCGTCCGCAGGGATATCTTTAAACGGAGTGTCGAGAGTAAAGCCATATTTATTCGCAATGCCCTCCATGTACATCTGCGCTATCGTGCCGCCGTCGGCATTGTTCCAGCCACTCGCCTTTATCGCACCCTGCCTGAGCGAAAGATTTTTATCAGGCACGATAAGATTAGGGTCGGGCTTCATGAATACGCTGAGTCCGGAACAGGTCGGGCAGGCGCCGAACGGGTTGTTGAACGAGAACATACGCGGTTCGAGCTCTTCAATGCTGACTCCGTGCTCCGGACAGGCATAGTCGAGAGAATAAAGCTTCTCTTCGCCGCCTATTACATCAACAAGCAGAATGCCGTTTGAAAGACCTGTTGCTGTTTCAATGGAATCGGCAAGCCTGCTTCGAATGCTCTCTTTTACAACGAGTCTGTCGACCACAATTTCTATATTGTGCTTTTTGTTTTTGTCCAGCTCGATTTTTTCGCTGAGATCATATATTATTCCGTCAACGCGCACGCGGACATATCCGTCCTTTTTCGCGCTTTCGAGTTCCTTGACGAATTGACCCTTTTTACCGCGTGCAATAGGTGCCATGACCTGAATTCTGGTGCCCTCGGGCAACTCGAGCACACTGTCAACTATATCGTCGACAGTCTGCCTCGATATCTCCCTGCCGCAGACGGGACAGTGTGGAATACCTATGCGGGCATAGAGCAGGCGCAGATAATCATATATTTCAGTCACCGTTCCGACGGTCGAACGCGGGTTCTTTGACGTCGTTTTCTGATCTATTGATATAGCGGGAGAAAGCCCCTCGATGTAGTCCACCTGAGGCTTCTCCATCTGACCGAGGAACTGTCTTGCGTATGACGAGAGGGACTCGACATATCTTCTCTGCCCCTCGGCGTATATAGTATCAAATGCCAGCGATGATTTTCCCGAACCCGAAAGTCCCGTGAACACCACGAGCTTGTCGCGCGGGATTTCGACATCGATATTTTTTAAGTTGTGCTCTCGCGCACCTTTTACAATTATATTTTTTTGCGGCAAAAGAATCGCCTCCGATTACTTTCCTTCTCTTAGTTTGTTTATCTTATCGCGAAGATATGCCGCGTGCTCAAATTCAAGTATTTTCGCCGCCGCCTTCATTTCCGCAGTCAGGCGAACTATCATCTCTTCGCGCTCCTTGCGGCTCATCTTCTTTATCGGCTTTTCGCCCTTGTCCTTTTTGCTGGTTATCTCGATAACATCGCGAACGCCCTTGATTATTGTCTTGGGCACAATTCCGTGCTCTTCGTTATATACCATCTGCTTCTGGCGTCTGCGTTCGGTCTCAACTATTGCGCGCTCCATCGACGGGGTAACGGAGTCGGCATACATGATAACCTCGCCGTTCGCGTTTCGCGCCGCGCGTCCTATCGTCTGTATCAACGATGTTTCGGAGCGCAGGAAGCCCTCCTTGTCGGCGTCAAGAATTATAACGAGCGAGACCTCGGGAATATCCAATCCCTCGCGCAGCAGGTTTATGCCTACGAGCACATCAAACTCACCGAGACGCAGATCGCGGATAATTTCCATTCGTTCTATCGTATCAACATCGTGGTGCATATAGCGCACTTTTATGCCGAGGTCTTCGAGATAATCCGTCAGATCTTCCGCCATCTTCTTTGTGAGCGTAGTCAGAAGAACGCGCTCTTTGCGCTCGACTCTTATATTTATCTCGGATATAATATCGTCTATCTGACCCTCGGTAGGTCTGACTGAAATCGAGGGATCGACGAGACCTGTGGGACGGATAAGCTGTTCGGCAATCTGCGAACTTGTCTCGCGTTCGAACTCGCCGGGCGTTGCGCTGACGAATATTTTTTGACCGACTCTCTCGTAGAACTCATCGAAAGTCAGCGGTCTGTTGTCATATGCGGACGGCAGGCGGAAGCCGAATTCAACAAGCGTATCTTTTCTTGAACGGTCGCCGCCGTACATTCCGCGTACCTGCGGGAGCGTTACATGGGATTCGTCGACAAACAGCAAAAAATCTTTCGGAAAATAGTCGAGCAGCGTAAAAGGCGGAGAGCCCGGTTCACGCCCTGACATGACTCTCGAATAGTTCTCGATTCCCTTGCAAAATCCCGTTTCGCGAAGCATCTCGATATCATATTCCGTGCGCTGCTTTATGCGCTGAGCTTCGAGCAGCTTGCCCTGACTCTCAAACTGAGCGACGCACTCGGTCATCTCATCATATATCTCTTTGATTGAGCGCTCCATCTTTTCCTGCGAAACGACATAGTGGGATGCGGGATATATTGCGACATGGGACAGCACGCCCTTGACCTCGCCTGTCAGGGCGTTTATCTCGGATATGCGGTCAACTTCGTCGCCGAAAAATTCAACTCTGATTGCGTTTTCGCTCGACTGCGCCGGGAATATCTCAAGCACATCTCCGCGAACGCGGAACTTGTTTCTGATGAAATTTATATCATTGCGCTCATACTGTATTTCAACGAGCTTGTTTATAACTTCATCGCGGCTCTTTTCCATTCCGGGGCGGAGCGAAATAACCATGCTGCGGTAGTCAATAGGGTCGCCTAAGCTGTATATGCACGACACACTGGCGACAATTATAACATCGCGCCGTTCGGAGAGCGCAGAGGTTG
>OLFW01000718.1_pt1 | contig 25738 bp, 20 predicted proteins | sample 1605351 | NCBI WGS metagenome assembly OLFW01 (sample SAMEA3888918, study PRJEB22519) | human gut metagenome | biome: human gut; feature: human-associated habitat; material: faeces | place: Denmark | collected 2010 | reverse complement strand
CTTCGGTAATGTAAACGAAGGGATTGAAGGCGGATTCCTTTCCGGTCGTTGGGGTGAAGTATATTTCCATACTCCTGATGATTTCGGCTATACCGATCATCTCTCTGAAATCATGGGGGATTTTTCGACGCTCAACGGCGGCTCCGTATTTGCTCTTGGGAACGGCAACGTGTCGGATTATGCAAGACGCTCCTCTATCTTTGGGACTGGGAATACGTTGAGCGGTTCTGAATCTGCAGTCAGTGATTATAATATGGTTACGGGCTATCTGAATAAAGCGACCAATGTGAATAATGTCTCTGTCATGGGTACCGGTAATAAGCTGAGCGATGAGACGACGGACGTCGTCATCGGTGATTACCATACCTTATCGGGCGGTAAAAATAACGTCATTTTGGGAACGATGGGAACAAAAGTGGGCTATGAAGAACAGACGTATACCCCGCAGAGTTATGACCATAAGAGCCCGGATATCTATTGGACAGGAGATACCCTCACCTATGTGGTAAAGGTACAGAAACCGGTAAGAGAACATACGGCAAATATCAGCAATGCCGTCATGGTCGGCTACAATACGGATGTACAAAAAGATGATGGCGTGGCGATCGGCAGCAACGCGGTAGCTTCCGTAGACAAAGGGGCCTATGGGTATAATCCGGTTACCGGTAAGGCTTTTGAGAATGAAGCGGATATTGTGGCTTTCACCGGTAAAGAAGCGGAATTGGCTGAATTGAATACGAAGATACCCGGTTTGGAAACGGCTCTTTCCGATGCCAAAACGGAGTATGACAGTAAAGTTGCCGATTATCTGAGCAAGAATGCCGACTATGTTCAAGCCGTACATGCTTATAACGGTATTGATCATGATTCGGATCAAGGGAGAGCAATTAAAGAGCAGATGGATGCCGCCAAAGCTGCCAATGATGCTGCCAGAGAGGCTATGGATGCGGCAGAATCCAGCATGAATGGTGCCAATAAAGCTTACACGGCGGCTGTATCGGAAAAGACTAAGATTACGTCCACCTGGCAATCCAATGCCGCCGCTGTATCCGTCGGTGACAGTGAATTAGGTATCACCCGTCAAATCACCAACGTCGCCGCCGGTACCAACGATACCGATGCCGTTAACGTGGCCCAGCTTAAAGCGGCCGTAGATGCTGCCGGCACGGGCTTGCAAGAAAGTACGGACGCATTGACCTTCCAAGACAATAAATTAGGCCTGTCCATTAAAAATTCCGATGGAAAAGAAATTATTTCCGGCAGCGTTAATTTATCGACCATCGCCGAGGCCGTCGATACCAGAAACACCATTGCCAATGCTGACGGAGATACCACGATTTCTATCGACAGTACGGGAAAGAATACGATCGGCGGAACGGAATACAAGATCAAGGTCAATACGGACGGCAAGGTTGCTTCGGGCAACACGGGCATCGTCACCGGCGGTACGGTATATAATGAAACGCGGGTTGCTCAAGACGGTACATATGTGAAGAAAGCTAAATCAGCCGGCGATAACTTAACGGCTTTGGACAGTCAGGTAGCTTCGAACACGACGCAGATCACGACGAATACCAATAAGATTACCAGCCTCACCAATGAAGTGACGGATATTTCCAGTAACGTGACCAATTTGAACGGCCGGGTCAGCAAACTCGATACGCGCATCAATCGCGTCGGTGCAGGAGCTGCAGCCTTGGCAGCCCTCCATACCCAGGACTATGATCCCCGCGCCAAGTGGGACTTTGCGGCCGGTTACGGTAATTACAAATCGGCTAATGCCGTCGCCATCGGCGCCTTCTATCGGCCGACGAATGACATCCTCTTCTCCATCGGAACCAGCATGGGCGGCGGAGAAAACATGTTCAACGCCGGCGTCAGCTTCAAGTTCGGCCAGGGCAGCCCCTATGCCGGCTACTCGAAAGACGCTTTGGTCGGTGTCATTTCGGAACAACAGCAAGAAATCGATACTGTAAAGGCCGACTATCAGGCATTAAAGGCTGAAAATGAAGCCAAGGATAAACGCATCGATGCCCTTGAAAAACAGATGCAGGATATCATGAATCGCTTGAATCGGTAACGGAACTTTGCAAGATAGAACGATATAACGGAAGCACCTCCTTTCTCGCAGCGAGATTAAGGAGGTGCTTTTTATATAAGCTTCATGTTATTTTTGACGATAGGTGCTATCGTTTTTTCAAAATACTTTGATGAGACTCGTGAGGAAATTTCTGTCGGTAAGTTTTTTTGGGGTCTTAGGACTTACGTAAAAACAAAAAAATCGCATAAAGTTTTTTTCATATTCATTCATATGAAATGGAGAATGGAAATTCTCAATGACGATAAAAAAACAATGGATGAGGAATATATTACAGGCATTTTATAAAAGAGATATGATTTTCCAAGTCGAATTAGATAAAATGAGAACGAAAAGAACTATTAAACTGCAAAATGTATATACAACTACATTTTATTTATAAAATAGAGTATAAACATCTACAAATGGACAAACGGCCTTTGCAAAGAGAAAAAAATGAGTATATACTCGTGATTGACAACAAAATGCGATGATTATGGTATATATGTAAATAATATCATAATAATTATGGCAACACTCGAAATGGACTATATGTTAAGGGGGCTTTCTCATGAACAAGATTTATCGGGTAATTTGGAGTCGAGCAAAAAATTGCTATGTCGTCGTATCGGAAATCGCAAACAGTCGGACTAAGAGCAGCGGCCGTCGTGCCGTGAAAAGAACGGCTTTGGCTGCCTTGATTTTGGCCGGCCTTTGTTTACAGGGGGGGAACGTTAGTGTCTATGCAGCGGATAATATTGTCGTAGACAGCAGTAATATTACCGGCACTACAAATAAGGTAGCAGATGATTCGACAGCTCGCGTAGTGGGGACTGACAATACCGTTGAAAATAGTGCAAATAGTAAGATTATCGGCGATAATAATACCGTATCGGATTCTTTTTCTGGCGGGTCGGTTTCGAGTATTGATGTTCATATATTAGGGAATAATAATGAAGTTCGCGGAAGTCGGAAACAGAACGTTATCGGTGACAATAATACGATAATCGGACGTGATCAGGGGACTGTTACCGACTATGGTCATCCGGAAGGCCGTGAAACTAATATTTCTGACTTGACTATTGGGAGAGGCAACGTCCTTACTGGCGCCAATATGTATCGCAATGAATGGGATTCACTGACCGTTATCGGCAATAATAACTCCGCTACTGTTAGTACGGCTTCTGTCGGCAGCCCTGCGGCTGGAATTGTAATCGGTGATAACCAAAATATTGGATCCATAGAGGACTCGGTTGTCATTGGTTCTTTATCCCCAAGTGAACAAGATGAAACCAGTAACGGAAGTCTTACATATTCAGTAAAAGGAGCCAGTTCTATTATCGGGTATCATACTTCAGCTGCGGCAGCCAGCGTGGCTATTGGCAACTACTCGCATGCTGACGGTAATTATTCGACGATAACCGGAATTCGGTCAAATATTGAAAGCGGGCCTTCTGAACTGATGGACATAGGTGCATTTTCTTCGACTTACGGCGCCTTTAATCGTATACAAAACGGCTTGACCGAGGCTGATCAAGGTGGGGTAGACGGGTTTGCCAGCACGTTGAATGGGGCCTTGAACACAACATCTAATGCTACGGGAACCATGATTGTCGGGGTTAGCAACACAGTAACGCATTCTGCAGGCTCTGATATTGATGGGGTTGATCCCGACAATGTTAGTATGCCGATGCATTCTCTATGGTCAACAGAGGCTATATTAGCGGCAAAATATTATGCTTTTAATCAACAGAATGATCAGTTTAATAATCAGGACGTTATTAATAATGCTGTTAAAGCCTATATGGCCAATCTGGGAGGGTCTGTAGCCGTACTCGGCAATAGTAATACCGTAGATTATTCTATACGCTCACAAATCATTGGTACTGCCAATGATTTGAAAGGCTCAGAAGCTCAATTGAGTAGCTATAATACGGTCAGTGGATATGCCAACCAGGGCACCAATGTAAGCCATACGTCTATTGTTGGTACGGGAAATACAATCACCAATGGTGAGGAAAATGTAATCTTGGGGGATTATCATATCCTTGATGGCGGCAAGCGTAACGTTGTTTTGGGCTCGATGGCTGCGACGGAAGAAGATGTTACAAAACAATACGCCTCTCTGACCTATGATGGAGCTAATGTTTCGTATGTAGTTAAAGAAATGGTTCCGACGAAACAGAATACTGCTAATATCGAAAACGCTGTCATGATTGGCTACAATACGGACGTTACGGAAAACGGCGGCGTTGCTTTAGGCTCTGAATCGACAGCCAGTACGGCGCTCGGTGCTGTGGGTTATGATCCCAAAGGAACGGACAGAACGGGAGATACGACGGGGACTTGGAAATCGACCTTAGCCGCTGTTTCTGTCGGCGATGCTGCCAATAAGCTCACGCGTCAAATTACCGGAGTGGCTGCCGGGAAAGAAGCGACCGACGCCGTCAACGTAGCCCAGTTGCAGGAGGCAGTAGCGGCTGCAGGATCCGGTTCTGGTTTGGAAGCAAGTTCAAATGCCCTGACCTTTAAAGACAATACCCTGTCCTTATCAATCAAAGATGCGGCTGGGACGGAAGTTACGGGCAGCGTTAATTTATCGACCATTGCCTCGGCAATCGACACCAGAAACACTCTTGCCAATGCTGATGGAGATAATACGATTTCTATCGACAGCACGGGAAAGAATAATATTGGCGGGACGGAATACAAGATCAAGGTCAATACGGACGGCAAGGTAGCTTCGGGCAACACGGGCATCGTCACCGGCGGTACGGTATATAATGAAACGCGGGTTGCTCAAGACGGTACATATGTGAAGAAAGCTAAATCAGCCGGCGATAACTTAACGGCTTTGGACAGTCAGGTAGCTTCGAACACGACGCAGATCACGACGAATACCAATAAGATTACCAGCCTCACCAATGAAGTGACGGATATTTCCAGTAACGTGACCAATTTGAACGGCCGGGTCAGCAAACTCGATACGCGCATCAATCGCGTCGGTGCAGGAGCTGCAGCCTTGGCAGCCCTCCATACCCAGGACTATGATCCCCGCGCCAAGTGGGACTTTGCGGCCGGTTACGGTAATTACAAATCGGCTAATGCCGTCGCCATCGGCGCCTTCTATCGGCCGACGAATGACATCCTCTTCTCCATCGGAACCAGCATGGGCGGCGGAGAAAACATGTTCAACGCCGGCGTCAGCTTCAAGTTCGGCCAGGGCAGCCCCTATGCCGGCTACTCGAAAGACGCTTTGGTCGGTGTCATTTCGGAACAACAGCAAGAAATCGATACTGTAAAGGCCGACTATCAGGCATTAAAGGCTGAAAATGAAGCCAAGGATAAACGCATCGATGCCCTTGAAAAACAGATGCAGGATATCATGAACCGTTTGAACGGATAAGTGACGGTTACGACAGCTTTTAGGCTCTTTGTCAAATGTTAGGGTGCCAACTAAATCATCCAACGCGAATGGACGTGAGTGAGTTTTTCTTGCTCTCGTCCATTTCTTTTTTTATTCTTTTAAAGACGCCCAGAGGATTCTGGCGCGAAATCTTTCGAAATTCCGGAATCCAAAAGCGGCTCGTTTCAATACTTTTATCTTGTTGTTCATCCCTTCCGTAAATCCGTTCGAATACACTTATGTCAGTCCATTTAAGATCGCTTGTCTCCAATCTTTAAAGGTTTTCAACACACTTCTAAATTCGCTTCTCACGAAAATGGTTCTGAACCTTTTTCCGCACTCGTTCCTGAGCCCAGATGACCAGCCTTTTGATATGGAATCGGTCTCCAATGATGGCTGCACAAGGAAACATGGTTTGAACTACACGACGGAAAAGAGAAGTGAGAGACATATCTATATACTCCTTTCAGTTCTTCGTGGTGGTTGAGCTAACTGGTAGTGTTGGATATGTCTTAATTTATATAGAACAAGGGGTCTTGTGAACTAGAGTGTCCACAAGACCACAACATTTATTATAGAACCTGTTTTTGCGTCAAGCACCAAGGAATATACATCGAAAAGCCCTCCACCTAGAGGATGAAGAGGGTGCTGACCAATTTGCGTAAGCCATGGAAGCCGGACCATGGTAATGACTAGACAAGGTGCATATTTAGTGTTATTGTAGAAAAAAAGTTCGATATTATGTGCCAGAAATAGAATCGTATACTCGACGTATTTTGTAAAGGAGCTGATTCCATGAATCCTATGGACGTGTTATTGAATCATCGTACTATTCGTGAGTTTAAATCCAGTCCTGTGCCGCCGCAACAATTGAGCCTATTATTGGATATAGCCAAAAGAACGGCTACCAGCATGGGGATGCAAAGTTTCAGTATCATCCATATTGTGAATCCGGAACTGAAAGGGGCTATTGCAGAAGTTTGCAACCAGGAATATGTAGCACGGGTACCGGAGCTGTTTATTTTCATCGTCGATGGGTACCGCAACTCCCGTATCGCTCGCGAACGAGGGGTAGAAAGTGTTGGTGAACGCGATAGCGATCGTTTCTTCCAAGGCTGGACGGATGCCGCTATAGCCGCGCAAAATATGGTGGCCGCTGCTGAACTCAGTGGTTTCGGTACGGTTTATTTTGGCAGTATCTTAAATAATGCACCTAAGATGATTGAACTTCTGAAATTGCCGGAACTAACCTTCCCGGTAGTGGGGGTCGGCATTGGGATACCGAATCAGGAACCGCAGTTAAAACCGCGTATGCCTCGTGAAGCCAATGTATTTGAGGACTCCTATCGGGTATTTGATTCTTATTTGGAACTGTTGAAAGATTACGATGCGGAAATGGAAGAGTATTACGATCTGCGTGACACGAATCGACGTGTAGATTCCTTTACGAAACAGATTGCCGGTAAGAAGGCAATTCCGTTACGGCAAAAATTAATACAACAAGCAGAAGCACAAGGCTTTGCATTTTACGATATCGAGGAATAAATACTTTTGGCCCCGAGCGGTGACCGTCAAGGTGTGTTTTTACGGCTGACTACTTGTGATAGCAAGTGGTCAGCTATTTTGCTATTTGATGCAAGGAAAACCATACGGCATTTTTTGATGCGGCTATCGTAGGCAGCGCAGCTTTTATGGAAAATTTATTGGAACTACCGTACGGTAATGGCCGCTGTTTTTTGTTGTCATCCTTTTTTTTTACTGTATAATAAAAAATTAACACCGTTTGGTGCGTTCGATGATGTTGTTCTTCTGTATATTGGCAAAGGAGTTTTTCTATGAGCTTTTTTCTACAAGGGTTGACCCTGGGCTTGGCCTATGTGGCCCCCATTGGCATGCAAAATATGTTTATCATCAATTCGGCCTTGAATAATACGCGGCGACGGGCTTTTTTAACGGCCATCATCGTCCTTTTTTTCGATATTACCTTGTCCTTGGCCTGTTTCTTCGGTATCGGCCGGGTGATGAAACTCTTTCCTAAGGTAGAAATGGTCATCTTAGGCGTCGGCAGCCTGCTGGTCCTCTATATCGGCGCCGGACTCATTCGGGCCAAGGCGGAGACGCAGGGCGAGTATCGGCCCATGACGATTCGCAAGACTATTTCTGAAGCGGGTATCGTCACTTGGATTAATCCTCAGGCCATCCTCGACGGAACGATGCTCCTCGGCTCCTTTCAGGTGACCTTGAGTGCATCTCAGCAGACGCCCTTTCTCAGCGGCGTCCTCCTCGCTTCGTGCGTATGGTTTATTTTCTTGAGCGGCCTCGTTTCTTTGTTCCGCAGCCGCTTCAGTCCGCGCATCCTGCGGGCCATCAATATTATCTGCGGCTCTGTCATCTGTTTTTACGGATTGAAGCTGCTCTTTGACTTTGCCAGTCGCCTGAGCTGAGGACTTTCATCGGAAGCGGGCCTTGGGCGACGTCCCGTAATACTCTCTAAATGCTTTGTAGAAATTGCTGTTATTGCTGTAGCCCAGCATGGCAGCAATTTTTTCGATGGAGAGATCCGTCGACTTTAGGAGGATGGCCGCCTTTTTCATGCGAAATTCTAGGAGGGTCTGAGAAAAGTTTTTGCCCGTCTTTTTCGATAACAGGCGGGAGATGTAGACCGGATGGTAGCCGAAGTGGGCAGCCGTGCTCTTGAGGCTGGCCGTGTCGGAATGAAGCTCGATGTAGGCTGTGACCTGGTCGGCGACGGTCTGTTTCTCGCCAGCGAGGTGCTGTGACGGCAGTTCTTGGGCCATGTAGATGGCCATGGAGCGGAAGAGGGCTTTTAAGAGGCCCTGAGTCTGCTCCGTCGGTTCGGCGTACTCTTCTATCATCAGATCGAGGAGGGTCCAGATGGGAGAAGTTTCTGTCGGCGTGAAGCGGATGATGCCGTCGGCGTATTGGTTGACCGAGGGCTCTAAAAAGAAGTGGAGCAGGGCCGTGTCGGCGCCGAGAACTGCGAGGTATTCCCGGAGAAAGGTTTCTTTCTTGATAAGGATGCCGACGATGACGATGGTTTCGTCCCCGTCTTTTTTCAGGGCGTAGCCGCTGTAAGGCTGGCCAAGGTAGCAGTCGCCTTCTTTCATGGAAATGAGGTTTTGGCTGGAGGCGCTGAGGGCCTCGTAATTTCCTTGATAGGCAAAGTTTACAAAGAAGAAGTCCTGGCGATGGAAGCGTTCGTCGATGTGGCTGCCCGTAAAGGCACAGACCATGATTTCATCGGCCGGATTGCCCAGCCACTGAGAAATGAGTTCCGTTCGGCCAGATGACGGGTCGGGGCGAAAGTCCCAGTTCAAGAGGGGAAAGGCCTCGCCGAGTTTCGTAAGGGCTTGGCGGATGTTCGCTTGTATATCTTTCATAGTGTCACCTCCGTATGGTTGTATTATACCACTAAAATAGTTATCATATGGCGCTGTATTTTTGAAGAGAAAGCCATACAATGATGACAACAGCTGAAGAGCGCAGCGATCGGCTCCCTGCTGTAAGGTAGATTACAGACCGAGGAGGTTTTTTATATGTATCAATTTAATTTTTATATGCCGACAAAAGTATTATTCGGGCCGGGACGGCTTCAGGATTTGCACAACGAACAGCTGCCGGGCAAAAAGGCCCTGATCGTCACGTCGAACGGCACGTCGGCCAAGCGCTTCGGCTATTTAGACGCCGTTAAGAAAGAATTGGATGCAGCCGGCGTCGGCTATGAAGTCTTCGACCAGGTGCGTCCCAATCCGACCGATTACAACGTCATGGACGGGGCTAAGATGGGCCGGGATACGGGGTGTGACTTTGTTGTGGCCCTCGGCGGCGGCTCGGTCATGGACTGCGCCAAATGCATCGCCTTGATGATGACCAACGACGGCGATATTTGGGATTACAGCCTTTCTGAAAAGGGCGGCAAGAAACAGCCGGCTGCCGATGCGGCACCGACGGTAGCCATTACGACGTCGGACGGAACGGGCAGTGAAGTCGACATGGCGTCGGTCATCAGTAAGGATGACGTTCAGGAAAAGACGGGCATCTTCTTCCCGTCCATGTTCCCCGTGTTGGCTATCGTCGACGCCAATCTGATGATGAGCGTACCGCCGAAGTTTACGGCGTATCAGGGGATGGATGCCTTTTTCCATGCTGCCGAATCGATGATCTGCAAGAACGAACATCCTATGGGGGAAATGTTTGCTTTGAAGGCCATTGAACTCGTCGCCAAATACCTGCCTCGGGCCTACCGCGACGGCAGCGACAAGGAAGCGCGGGCCTATATGGCCTTGGCCAATACCTTGGCCGGTTACTACATGCTCTGCACGTCGGAACACACGATGGAACACGTCATGGGCTCGTACCACGATGATCTCGTCCATGGCGCCGGCCTGATTATGCTTTCTCATGCTTACTACGATTTCTTTGCCGAACAAAAAGCGGCTGAAGAACCGATGATGAAGATGGCCAAAGCCATGGGCGTCGTCAATCCGACGTCGGGCAAGGACTTCATCAAGGCTTTGGATGAACTCTTAGAAGCTGTCGACTGCCATGATTTGCGCATGAGTGACGTCGGCATTACGAGAGACGAATTGAAGACCTATCCTCAGCGGATCCACGACGTATTGGGCGGCGATATCACGGCCGATCCCTTGCCCCTTTCCGATGAAGATTACCTGGAAATCTTTGAAAAGGCCTATAAGTGAGGCCATGCTTTCGCGGTAGGCGAGGGGAATTTTGATAAGCTTGATACAAAGAGGAGGTGTCTTACTTGGAAAAGGATATGAAAACCATGACCGAGTGTGAAAAACTCGATGCCGGCTTGGCCTATGATTTTTGGGATAAAGGGGTCAACGATAGAAAACTGAAGGCAATCGCCGAAACGAAGAAGCTCAATGCCATCGATTCGGGCGATGAAGAAGCTATCGAAGCCTGCCTGCGCCGCCTGTTCGGATCCTGTGGCAGTCACCCTTGGACGGCACCGGGCTTTCGCTGTGACAGCGGCAGCAACATCCATGTCGGCGACAACTTTTTGGCCAACTTCAACGTCACCATCTTGGATATCGGTCCGGTCCGCATCGGCGACCACGTCATGATCGGCCCGGGGACCCTGATTACGACGGTCAACCATCCTTTGTCGCCGCGGGGACGGCGGCAGCATTTGGGAATCATGAAGCCCGTCACCATCGGAAACGACGTCTGGGTCGGCGGCAATGTGACCATCCTGCCTGGTGTGACCATCGGTAATAACGTCGTCGTAGCCGCCGGAGCCGTCGTAACGAAAGATGTTCCCGATAACTGCGTCGTCGGCGGTGTGCCGGCAAAGGTGATTCAAACCATCGAAAACGATATATAAACATGAGAAAAGCGTCAGACTCGAGGGAGTCCGGCGCTTTTTCTATGCTCGTAAGAAAGGGCAGGTAGGCTTTTTGGGAGAGGGGACGCATTGCCGACGCGAGGGCCTGCCTGGCGACATGATATTTGAGGCGAAATCGATTTTTTGGCAGGAAGGCTTTAGCGAGATTGCTCCTCGAGGAGGCGGCGGTGTTCTTCGCCCCAGCGGTAGAGGCCGTCCAAGGGCTCAATCAATTTTTTTCCCTCGTCGGAGAGTTCATAGGTCACCGACGGGGGAACGGAGCCGGCCGATTTGCGGATGATGAGGCCGTCCGCTTCGAGCTCTTTTAAGTTGCGGGCCAGGACCGTATTGGTCACGCCGCCTAAATGGCGCTTCAACTCGTTGTAGTGGAGAATGCCGTAATGGGTCAGATGCCAGAGAATGGGAATCTTCCACTTGGCGCCGATGAGATTCATGGCGTAGAGGATGGCGCATTGGCCGTCATAAGGGTTTTCGTAGTCCTTCTTTTTTTGAGTCATAAGCCTGTCCTTTCAGGTACCAAAAATGTGCGTACTTGTCATTATATTACTTCGTGGTTATAATACATCATACGATGAGAAAAGGCAAGGCTCTATTGTCGGTAAGAGTAAGGGCAGGGCGATGTCTGCCGGACATTAGGTGTTCATTGTTTTTTGATGATACGATTCAGCATACAGAAGGAAGCCACCATGCATTTTACCAGTGGAATAAACCGGCCGCCTTATGAAGGCAATTCCGGATTTTTACAATTAACGAGCGGCTGTTCTCATAACGGCTGTTATTTTTGCAGTTACTATAAGACCGACCGATTCAAGCGGTCGCCCATGGAAGAAATCGAAGCCGATGTCAAGGAAATCCCCAAATACTTTGGCGCACCGAAGCGAATTTTCCTTCAGTCGGCCGACGCTTTTTCTGCCGATTATGACGTCCTGATGAAGACAGCGGAGCTGATTCACCGCTATGTGCCGTCCGTTGAGACGATTGGCGGCTATGCCCGCATCGATAACTTCGTCGACAAGACGGAAGAACAGCTTCGCAACATGAAGGACGCCGGCTTTGCCGATCCCTATATCGGCGTCGAATCGGGGGACGATCATTTGCTGAAATTCATGCATAAGGGTTACGACCGGGCGACGGCGAGAGAGCAGTTGGAAAAATTAGACCGCGCCGGCCTGTCCTATGTCGTCAACTGGATCAACGGTCTCGGCGGGAAGGGCTACGGCTTGTCCCATGCCCTTCAGACGGCGTCCCTCTATGACGGCCTTCATCCGTCTATGATCGATATTTCTTCGCTGGTCCTCATCCCTAAGACGGGCTTATGGAATTTGGCCCGTGCCGGGAAATATGAAGAAGCCGGCGAAGTCGAGCGGCTGCAGGAAATGCAGGAATTCTTGAAAGCCTTGACCAACGACACGATTTTCCAGTCCAGTCACATTTCCGTGCCCTTCCACGTGCGGACGGAGATTCCGGCCCATAAGCAGGAGCTCATCGACGGGATTCAAGAGATTATTGACAATCAGGGAGAAGCGGCCCTGCGCCGTTTTCGGACGGAATACGCATCTCAGGGCTACCGCGCTCCCGGTGAATACTGATAAGAGGTGATACTTATGGAATATAACGGAACTGTCTACCGGCCGCCCATTGAGGCCAATACCTTTTTGATTCCCCTGACGGAAGGGTGCAGCCACAATAGCTGTCATTTTTGCAGCATGTACAAGGACGTTCCCTTTCGCATGTGGCCGACGGCAGACGTCGAAGCTTATGTGAAAGGTGCCAGAGACCGCTATGGCTGGCAGATGGAAGACTTGGAACGGGTCTATCTCATCGGCGCCGATCCCTTTGTCCTGTCGGCGAAGAACCTGATCGAGCGCATCGACGTCATCAAGAAGTACCTTCCCAAGGTCAAGGTCATTACCATGTATGCCCGCATCGAAAATATTGCCCATAAGAGTGACGACGATTTGAAGGCCTTGAAGGCCGCCGGCGTCAATGACCTCTACATCGGCATCGAAAGTGGTCTGACGGACATCCTCGACTATTTAAATAAGGGCTATACCGTCGAAGAAATCCGAACGCAGTGTCTGCGCCTCAACGCCGTCGGCATCCGCCATTCTGATTTATTGATGCTGGGCACCGGCGGCCGCGGTCGAGGCCAAGAAAACGCCCTGGCTATGGCCAAGCTTGAAAACGAAATCAAGCCGACTCAGATCTTGGTCAACACCATGTCGGCCTTTGCCGGAACGAACCTCGACGAAGACATTCAAAAAGGAATCTTCATTCCGGCCGAAGAGAGAGAAAATCTCGAAGAAGAAAAGACCTTCCTGGAACACCTGGAACTTCCCGATACCTACTTCTGGGCCCTCCATCCCTTAGATTCCGTCCGCATCGACGGCGTCTTGAAAAAGGATAAAAAGCGGATGATTGCCATCTTGGACGATGCCATTACCAACGCCAGCCACGAACGGATTCAGCGGACGGCAAGGAGAGGGACGCTGTAAGGTTTGGAATGAGACATAGCTTTTGATAAAAGAGTTTATATAGAAAAAGGAAATCGGTACACGACGGAGAGGTCGGTACCGATTTTTGTTTATGGCTTGAAAGGAAATATATACGTAATTATAAAAGTTACAGAATACCACTTAAGGTAGTAAAATACTACGCAAAAGTAGTAAAATAAAGGCATATAGTATATTATAAGGATAATCCCATCGATTGCAGTGAGAATCGATGTGCATCGAATATGATTGAGGAAAGGAGGGCAGACGATGGGCATGTATTTGAATCCCGGGTCAGGGTTGTTTCGCATGGCTTTGAATTCGGAAATCTACGTCGATAAATCCGAGATGATCGCTGTCCTGAATCGCATGGTCAATACGGAGCGGCGCTTTGTCTGCGTTAGCCGGCCGCGGCGTTTTGGCAAGTCGCTGACGGCTAATATGTTGGCGGCTTATTATGGCGTTTCGGAAGACGGAGGCTCTTTATTTAAGGACTTACAGATAGGCCGCCAAATTGACGGCTTGAACGAGTGCGGCCGTTACGATGTCATAAAAGTCAATGTTCAGGAATTTCTGAGTGCCGGCCTATCCATAGAGGATATGTTAGAACGGATGCAGCTTCGCGTCATCCGAGAAATCTGCCGGGCTTACCCCGACATCGATTATTTTGACGATACTCATTTGGCCGATACCCTAGGCGACGTTTTTGCCGGTACGAGACGGCAGTTTGTCATCATTTTGGACGAATGGGATTGCATTTTCCGGGAGTATCCCCATGATGAAGAGGCTCAGCGGCTGTATCTCGATTTTTTACGTAATCTGTTGAAAGACAAGGAATACGTGGCTCTGGCTTATATGACGGGGATTTTGCCGATTAAGAAATATGGGACGCACTCGGCCCTCAATATGTTCACGGAATTTTCCATGGAACATCCTGATCAGATGGCACAGTTCGTCGGCTTTACGGAAGGGGAAACAAAGGAACTCTGCCTGCGTTATGGCATGGATTTTGAAGAGTGCCGGGCTTGGTACGATGGCTATGCTTTTCCACGAGTTGCGCATATTTACAGTCCGAAAAGCGTCGTCGATGCTATGATTAACGGCCGTTTCGGAAGCTATTGGAATAAGACCGAAACGTACGAGGCCTTGCAGGCCTATATTGACTTGAATGAAGACGGCCTGCGCGATGCTGTCGTCAAGATGATGGGCGGCGGCCGTCAAAAAATTAATACCGGGACCTTCCAGAATGACATGACGACCTTTACTTCTGCCGATGACGTCATGACTCTCTTGGTTCACCTCGGCTACCTCGGGTATGATAGCGAGGGGGAAGAAGTCTTTATTCCTAATAACGAAGTTTTACAGGAATACGTCAATGCCACCAAGCAAGGCGACGCCTGGCAGCCCGTCAGTCAGGCCGTAAGAGCGTCAGATGAGCTGCTCCAAGCCGTCTTTGACGGCAGGGCTGAGGATGTGGCCTCCGGCGTAGAAAAGGCTCATGTGGAAACGAGTCAGATTCAGTACAACGATGAAAATGCCCTCAGTTACACACTGTCCCTGGCTTTTTACAGTGCCCGACGGTATTACAATATCGTTCGTGAAATGCCTGCCGGAAAAGGCTTTGCCGACCTGGTTTTCGTGCCGCGGCCGCAGCATGGGGATAAACCGGCCTTAGTCGTTGAACTGAAATGGAATCATGATGCCGAGACGGCTATCAGTCAAGTCAAGAAAAAAGGCTACGCCGATGCCCTGCAGCACTACGCCGGAAAAGTCATCCTCGTCGGCATCAATTATGACAAAAAAACGAAGTCTCATGAATGCCTCATCGAAACTATGTAGGCTGATATACGAAAAAGAGAGTATCCACCATGGGCGGGGCCAGGAGGATACTCTCTTTTTTGATGTGCGGATATTATTTTGTTCCTTCGACGCAGATCCAGCCTTCTTTAGGCTCGATGTGGACGGTGACGGTCGTGAAGCCGGCCTTGCGGAAGATATCTTCGAAGGTTTCCGGCGTCGGGTTGTAGAGGTTGTAGTGTTTGATGTTTTCCCGGGTGGCCGGGCTGAGGTCGGGCCGTTCGTAGATTTCGGCGATGAGCAGGAAGGTGCCGTCTTTTTTGAGGACCCGGCGGACTTCTTTCAGGTTTTCCGGCGGATCGGGCCAGAAGTAGAAGCTCTCGACAGTCGTAATCTTATCGAAGCTGTCGTCGGCAAAGGGGAGTTTTTCGACGGAGCCTTGGGAAATGTCCATCTTGCCGGCTTTTATGGCTTCGGCATTGGTCTGGCGTGATGTCTGGACGGAGGTCTCGGAGTAATCGACGCCTGTAAGATGGCCTGTGGTTACGTGGCTGTTCATGCGTTTGAGGTTGGCCCCGCTGCCGCAGCCGATATCGAGGACGGTCTCATCGCCGTGCCAGGCGAAGTGGGAGAGGCCCCAAGCCGTGAGCGGGCCGTGGCTTTCATTCATGCGGACGAGCATCTGTTCACCGGCTTCGCCTGTCGGTTTAGCCGGATTGCCGGCAGCCGTAATGGCTTTTTCATTTCTATTTTTGGTACTCATGTGGATCACCTGCTTTCAAAAAAAGTGGATTTCTTGACTCTATTATACGACGATTGATTCAAAAAGGGGAGAGCGTGAAGAAAACAAAAACGAATTGATGGATTGACATATAGGCAAAAATAGATATAATATAAGTGCGGACAAGGTAAAAAGACTGAAAGCCTTGGCCCTTTTCTTAGGAATTTAATATCTATAATATTAGAAATATAGATTTAAAAGAAGGGAAACATATGACATTACAGGAATCTTTTCAACGCGGTATTATCCGTTTATATAGCCGACTGGTCATTCCGCCTATGGCGACACAGAGTTCAGATTCGGGAATTCCCGGAAACGATACGATAGACCATTATCGGCGGCTGGCTGGTAACCCCTTGGCAGGCCTTTTGATTACCGAACACAGTTACGTCGATCCGGCTGGAATGGCCGATTCACACCAACTTTCCATGGCTTCTGACGAGGTGGTGGCTGCCCAGCGGCAGTTGACCGATGCCGTTCATGCTGCCAATCCGAATCTCAAGATTTTTGCTCAAATCAGTCATGCCGGGGCTAATACGTCACCGAGTGTGACCGGGGAAGCATTGGTTTCGGCCAGCTCCTTAGAGGGCAATGGCGGACGGAGCCGGGCTCTTTCCATCGACGAAATCAAAGGGCTTGAAGCAAAATTTGCTGCGGCTGCACGGCGCGTCAAGGAAGCGGGCTATGACGGTGTGGAAATCCATTCGGCACACGGCTACTTGCTCAATCAGTTTTATTCGCCGCTGACGAATTTCAGGGACGACGCTTACGGGCCGCAGAACCTTGAAAACCGCCTGCGCTTTCTGACGGAAATCATCGCGGCAGTGCGTCAGGCCGTAGGTAACGATTTTCCCCTTGCCGTCCGTCTCGGAGGCAGTGACTATCAGGTCGGCGGCAGTACGCTGGACGATGCGGCCGGGGCGGCGCAGATACTCGAAAAGAGCGGTATCGACCTCCTCGATTTGTCCGGCGGTTTAGGGATGTTCATGCGTCCCGGTCATCGAGAACCGGGCTGGTTTTCCGATATGTCGAAGGCCGTAAAGGAACGGGTGAGCCTGCCCGTCATTTTGACCGGCGGGGTACAGACGCCGGCTCAGGCGGAAGCATTATTGAATCAAGGTACGGCCGATTTTATCGGCGTTGGCCGGGCCATGCTGCGCAATCCGGCATGGGGCTCGGAATTATAAAGGAGGAAACTTATCATGCATTTTCACGGACCGATTATCAGACCGCAGACTGATGCGGATAGTTTATTCATTGAAGTTACGGCAGGGTGCTCGCATAATGCCTGCACGTTCTGCAATTTCTATAAAGACACGCCTTTCATGGTGGCGCCCCTTTCCCAAATTGAAGAGGACCTGAAAGAAGCTAAGCGCGAATGGCCGAATGCCAAGAGTATCTGGGCTTCCGGCGGCGATCCCTTCGTCCTCAGTACGGAAAAACAGATTGCCGTTTGGGACCTGATGAAAAAATATTATCCCGATGCCCGCATTTCGACGTATGCCACGATTTCCGATTTCAAACAGAAATCTGTCGAAGACATTAAGAACATCAAAGCCCACGGCCTCGATGAAATTATGATCGGTATCGAAACGGGGGACGATGACGTCCTGTCTTTCGTCAATAAAGGGTATACGGCACAGGATATCTTGGACGCCGGCAAGAAAATGGATGAAGCCGGCATTACCTATCGTATGATTTATCTCGGCGGTCTGGCCGGTAAGGGCAATCTCGTCGAAAGCGCCAAGAAGTCGGCTGAGATTTTCAACCAGATTCATCCCTACTACATGATGCTGACCAACGTCTCGGTCCTGCCGGGGACGAAGCTTTATGATCAGATGCAGGCCGGCGAATGGACGGAAGCGACGGAAAAGGAACGGATCGAAGAAATCCGCACCCTCATTGCCGAGCTGAAGATTCCCATTACGATCAACTCCGGCACGTCGACCAGCAGCGTCCGCTTTGAAGTGACCTTGCCTCAGGAAAAAGAACAGATTTTATCAGCCCTCGACAAGACAATCGATCAGTTCGATGAACAGACGGAAGCCGAATTGGCGCGCTGGCGCCACAGCATGAGAGCCGTTTAACTTAGAGAAAGAGAGGAAATTTACCATGCATTTTGCAAGCAATGTCGTTCGTCCGCCGTATGAAGCCAACAGTGCTTATTTACAGGTTACCAGTGGATGCAGCCACAACGCCTGTCGTTTCTGCACCTACTATAAGGATGCTCCCTTTGCCGTTTCGCCGGAATCGGAAATCGTCGAAGACTTGAAGGAAATGGCAAGTTACGGCGTGCCCTTCCCGCGCATTTGGCTGCAGGGCGCCGATCCCTTCCTCTTGACCTTCGAGAAATTGAAGCGCATTGCCGAACTCATCCATCAGTACCTGCCCTTCGTCAAGACCATCGGCGGCTACGGCCGGGTCAACAGCCTGCGCAACAAGACGGCCGATCAGCTGCGGGAACTGAAGGACCTCGGTTATTCAGGCATCGTCTTCGGTGTCGAATCGGGGGATGAAAAGGTTCTGACTTACATGAATAAGGGCTACCATGCCGATGAAATCGTGCCTCAGCTTTCCAAGATGGATCAGGCCGGCATGCCTTACGAAGTCATCTTTTTGAGCGGCCTCGGCGGCAAGGGCTATGGCCTAGACCATGCGAAAAAGACGGCCGCTGTATTCAATCAGCTCCATCCCGACCGCATTCTCATTGCCGGTCTTACGATTTTCCCGGATACGCCGCTCATGAAGGATGTCCGCAGCGGTGAATTTCAGGAAGCGACGGAGGGGGAACGGATCTTGGAACTGAAGGAATTTTTGAAGGATTTAACCATCGATACCCTCATCGACGCCACCAATGCCTCCATCATTACGGCGATTTACGGACAGATACCGGCCCGGAAGCAGGAGATGATCGACCGCCTGCAGGCCGTGTACGATACATACGGTGAACAGGGCCTGCGACATATGCGGGACTCCCTGGGCGCTATCTGATTATTTCCCTTTAGGAGGAGAGAAACATGAAGAAAAAAGTTTTGATTATCGGCACCAGTCCGCGCCTTCACGGCAACACCAACATCTTGGCCCGGTCCTTTGCCAAAGGGGCTGAGGCCGCCGGTCATGAGGTAGAATTTATCCCTCTCGCCGGTAAAAGAATCAGCTTCTGTATCGGCTGTTGGGGCTGTCTTGAAAGTCAGTCCTGCGTCGTCAACCACGATGACGCCGAAGATGCCGTGCAGAAGATTCGTCATGCCGACGTCGTCGTCTTTGCCACGCCCATCTATTATTACGAAATGAGCGGACAAATGAAGACCCTGCTCGATCGCACCAACTGCCTCTATAAGGCCGAGTATGACTTCCGCGACGTTTACCTGTTGACGGCGGCAGAAGATACGGCGCCCGATACGCCGGAACACGCCATTGGCGGCTTGAAAGGCTGGCTGAAAGTCTTTGACAAAGCGAGCCTGAAAGGTACCCTTTTTGCCGGCGGCACCCTGGAAGACGGCACCATTACCGGCCATCCTGAATTAGCAGAAGCCGAAGCCATGGGACGAAGGGTCTAGGCGAAATCAATCTCGATCATTGTCCCAAAAAATCTAAAATACCCTATTTACAGAAAGGCGGCTTGCTTGTAGCAAGTCGCTTTTTTTGTGCGCGGAATGCGCTTTTGATTGAAGAAATTAAAATGATTTTTTATCATGATGGTTTTAGTCGAATACGGATGACGCATTAAAAAGACATACAACATACTTGAAATCAATCTAAAATAAATTTAAAATATGATTACAAATGAGATAATTTATACATAATTCAGACAAAATAAGTTGTAATATTTATTAGTATGTGATGAATTACCTTGAAAAAAGGAAGCTATTTGTTATGATGGGGTGGTATGTATGAGTGGTAAAAAACGTAAAAACGAGTTATTGCGTGTCTTGGTATTGAGCGCTTTATTGAGCACGTCTTATTTTGGGGTGGCAGCGGCCGGCTATGTCTTGAACGGCGATACCATTGAAGGGACACATGAGCTTGGCGCATTGGATCGGTTCTATGAACTTGATGGAGACCGAAAGGTTACGGCTTTGTCTGATGTTTCTGTTATTTCTAAGGAAAAAAGCAACTGGCCTATTATATATAGCCGCGATAATGCGAATAGTAGTTTAGATTTAGATATGAATGGTCATTCCTTAGCCATCGATGCTAAGTCGCAGGGAATTCATCTAACCACGGATAATACGAACGTAAATATCCATAATGCCGATAACATTGAAGGGAATATTGATTATCATAATTTTGTAGCCATTGCTGAGGGAAATGGGAGCTCTGTCAATTTTCAGGCCAATAATAATATAAGCTTCAATAAAAATGACGCTTTTACATATAATCCGATATTGGCAACAGTTGACAACAATCAATTATCTATGAAGGCCGGTAATGATATTGTGTTTAACAATGATTCAAGAGGCAATATGATTACTGTTGATGATGGACATAACCCTTCTGAGGGCGGTAAACTCCAAATGAATGCCGGTCATGATATTACCTTCAATCAGAGTTATAACGATCCTCAGCTTGCTTCAAGTCTCTCGCTTTTGTCTTTAAAGGACTATTCTGATACCACTATCACAGCCGGTAACGATATTAATTTTAACCGCTATAAATACAGCCCTTTCATCGATTTGTACCGTTATGCCAAAGCCGTCATCACGGCCAAGGGCAACATTAATTTTCGTGAGCAGGCATCCAGTGTCGCCAGCGCCCTCTATGCCACGAAGGTGCAAAATAATTCTAATTTGACTTTGGAAGCTCAGACCATTACCGGGAATATGCAGCAAATGGTGAATGCTCATGATACTTCGCAGGTCTTGGTGAAGGCTCATAACATTTATTGGGATGCCCCAGGGGAAGACGTGTCTGAGCTTGCAGCAGAATACCCGGCCGTAACGAGTACGATTGTGTCGGATAATGGCAGTAAGGTTGAATTACAGGTCGATAAGGACATTCATGTATCCGTCGGCGTACCGAATACCTTGCTTTATGCCTATGGCTGGGGCGGCCATGTTACCTTGAATGCCAGCGATTCGATTTACTTGCATTCGGCGGGTCAGGCGGACGATGCTTCGTTGGCTGCCATTCGCGCTCTGGATGGGACGGTTGATTTGACGTCAGGCGGTACGATTACCGTAGACAGTGAAGGGAAGACTGCCGCCTATGCGGAGTCTTTGGGGAATATTAATTTTAATGGGAAAACAGTCCTATCCGGTGCCGGAATCGGTGCTTGGTCAACAACGGATTCGAAAATGGGGATGAATTCCTGGGATGAAGAAACATCAAAAATCACCTTTAACGATTTTGTAACCATGAATCCCGTAAATACAGGCGCTAAAGCACAGTATAATGGTGATATCATCTTCAATAAGGGGCTTTATATTGACGCCGAAGAAAATGCCTTCTATGCGGACTCGGCAGGGAACATCCAAGCCTTGGCTGCCGGCGAAGACAAGGTCATCAAGGGGAATATGCAAGCTATCAATGGTCAGATCGATGTCCTCTTTGATACGGCCAATTCATCTTTCACGGGTACGACGGAAGTGCAGAATGTTGAAAAAATATATCCCATTAAGGACGCAGAATACGAAGATGAAGAGTACGGCGATGACGAAGAGTACGGTGATGATGAAGAGTACGTTGATGACGAAGAATCGTATGATGATGAATATGTAGAAGACGATACCTCTGCATCCGATGATGGAGCGTACGATGACAGTGATGAGGAAGAACCGCAATATCCCCCTGTCGACGAAACGCCACACATCAATATCGCCCTGAAAAACGGTGCTGTCTGGAACGTAACCGGTGACAGTACGCTGACAAATCTTGAAAATGATTCTTTCGTCAATCTGAGTGACGCTAATCGTACCGGCACCAGCCTTACGGCCCAGACCTTATCCGGTACGGGCACCATGGTCATGGACCTCGATTGGAACAGTAACGGCGGAGCAAAAGAAAAGACCGATAACAGCGATTACCTGACGGTTACGGACAGTGCGACCGGGACACAGGCACTGGTAAGTGACAAAGCGTCTATGCATCTCGATGCCATGGGCGTCAACGATCGCCTCTATTTTGCTACTTTAGCCAACAGCGATGCCGTATTTACCAGCCCAATCACCCAGCGCAACGTACAAAAAGGCCATTTATACGACTATATCATCGGCATAAACTCTGAAACGACGGCGACAACGGATACGACCGATGCGGACGCAACCATCGCTGATAGAGCTGCCTCAGATACGACGACGGATTGGTTCTTTGGCACCGTCGGCTATACGGAAAGTCCTATCGTTGAAACGGGCCGTATCAATTCGCAGATCATGTATGACCTGGTCACCGACGTCGACACCCTGAATAAGCGTATGGGCGACGTTCGCCAGATGAATACCGATCCCGACGGTTGGTGGGCCCGCACGACCTATGCACACCAAGGCCGCGATTCCTATTCCGGTCACAGCAACCGTTTTGAATTGGGCAAGGACTTTGTCACGACTCGTGACGATGGCAGCACGGTCCATCAGGGGGCCGTATTTACCTATCTTCGCAGCAGCGATTCTTTTGCTGACGGAAACGGGAAATACAAACGCTACGCCGGTTCCCTCTATCATACCTGGCTTGGCAATGACGGTCAGTACGTCGATGTCGTCGGCAGGATCGGCAAGGTCATGGGCAACAGCCACACCTTCTTGGTTAATGGCGACCAGTCGGACAGCTCTTTCGGAACCTGGTACCAACAGGCCAGTGTCGAAACGGGACAAACCTACGATATGAAGGATGGTTGGTATTTTGAACCCCAGGCTCAGCTGCAATACACTCATATGAACAGCAAATCCTATACCAGCAGCGACGGTATCAACCACGACTTAGACAGCGTCAACAGCTTCATCGGCCGCCTGGGCTTCCGCCTGGGCCGCACGCTGGATGAAAAGACGGCTTGGTACGTGAAAGGCGACATCCTTCATGAATTCTCCGGTGACGGCGGCATGCAGTTTACCTCTGTCGACGGCTTGGAACGAATCGATTACAACCGTGACGGCAAGGATACGTGGTACGACTTAGGTGCAGGTCTCACGGCAGAATTGAGCCCGGCCAGCAGCGTATGGTTTGAATTTGAACGCAAATTCAGCGGAACCTACAGCAACGATTGGGAATTCAACGGCGGTATCTCTTGGAAGTTCTAAGTCGTAAGTTATTCGCGATTCAAATTTATATCGAGTAAAGAAACTCCTTCATGGAAGTCTGATGAACCTCCGTGAAGGAGTTTTTGTATGTATGAGGCTAACCGAATTGACCAGCCTTACTGGAGGACATTAAGATGATTGTTTGTCATAGAGTAATTCAGTCTATTATAGATGAGGCATTGGGAAAATATATATACGACTTGAAATAAATATATAATAAACTTAAAATAGATATATAAATGAGATAATTTATACATACGACAGACAATAAACGATACTATTTATGAGCGTATTATGAATTATGTTGAACGGGAAACCGTTGTTGTTGTAATGAGGTGGTCAGTATGAGTTGTAGAAAAGTTAAAGGAGAGTTATTACGTGCGTTAGTATTAGGGGCTTTATTGAGTTCCATCTATGCCGGTGTCGGGGCTGTCTCTCCCGTCGGTGAGGACATGATTTCAGGAGACTATGACCTGAAAGAAGAACACTCACTGTTTAACCTTGGTCCTGATCAGAAGGTTGCGGCATCGGGAGATGTGTTCGTCGTTTCAAAGGGGACGGATATTGAAAACAAGGCCTACATTTTGACGGTTCCGCAGGCGATGAGGGAACCTTGGATTTGGATATGAACGGCCATTCCTTATCTATCGATTCGGGAGCGCATATTTTCTATATCTCGAAAAACAACACCGGTTTAAATATTCATAATGCCGATACGATCAAAGCGTCTTCTAATTACAAGCCCATTGTCTATAGTGGTGTTGGAAATGGAAATTCTATCAGTTTACAGGCAAACAAGGATATTGTACTGACCCAATCAGCCCATGAGAAATCAGTGCCTTATATCTCCATAAAGGGCAATAATCAGATGAATTTGAGTGCCGGCCATGATATTATTTTAACGAATAATGTGTCCGGCAATCTGCTGGATTTTCGAAATGGTGCAAAATTTCAAATGGACGCAGGTCATGATATTGTCTTTAATAAGAACAATAGTGAGCCCTATATTCCCAATCTGTATGTATCGAATGCCAATGCCGTAATCAATGCGGGCAACGATATTATTTATAACCGCATAATAAATGCGACGCCCATTGGTGTGGATAATGGTGGCAAGGCGTCTATAACGGCTAAAGGGAATATTATTTTCCATGAAGAGCGGGCAAGTAATCCGGTCGCAATTAATTTAGATCACAGTTCAGATTTTAAAATAGAAGCACAATCTATTCAGGGCAATCTGCAGCGCATGACCATGGTAGACGGTCGGTCTCACTTTGCGTTAAAGGCCAATGATCTTCAATTCATGTCACAGGGGCTGCCTGTGGAAGCCATTGCACCGAAATACGACCCCATGTTCACCAGCATGATTTCATCGACGCCCGGCAGCACGGTAGAGATTGAGGTCGGCAATTCAGTTAAACTATCGACAGAAATAACGGGAACGCTGTTGTATGCCCGCGTCGGCAGTATCGATATGAATGCCGGCAGTTCGATTTACCTACATAATGCCGGTCACAATGCCGAAGATTGGTTTCAGTCTAATGTAAGAACCCGAAGTGGTACGATTAATTTAACGACGGACGGTACGATTACAATCGATAATAAAGGCTCTATTGCGGCCCTTGCGGAATATGCAGGGGAGATTAATTTTAACGGCACGACGATTATACCGCAGACAGGTATCGGTGCCTGGTCGGACGATGAATCCAATATCAACTTTAACGGCGAAACCTTTATATCCGGTGCCGAAATCGGAGCTCAGGCGAAAACAGGGTCGGAGATTAATTTTAATGGTAAAACTGCCATGTCCGGTGCAGGTATCGGCGCTTGGGCCGAAACGGATCAGGATCTTTGGGCCGAAAGCACCTCAAAGATTAGCTTCAATGATACGGTAGACATGGATCAAGTTAAAATAGGTGCCAGTGCTCAATATAACAGTGATATCGTCTTTAATAAAGGGATTCGTATTGACGCTGAAGACAATGCCTTCTACACCGAATCGGCAGGTCGCATCCAGGCTCTTGCCACCGGCGAAGATAAGATTATCAAAGGCAATATGCAGGCCCTTAATGGCCAAATTGACGTCCTCTTTGATACGTCCAACTCATCGTTTACCGGTGCGACCGAGCTTCAGGAAATTGAGAAAATGTATTCCTATGATGACGAAGACGAGTACGATGATGATATTATCTATGATGATGACGATGTTATCTACGACGATGATGATGACTGGGGCGATTGGGAAGAGCCGGAAGAACCGGAAGAACCTGTCATCGATGAAACGCCGCACATCAATATCGCCCTGAAAAACGGTGCTGTCTGGAACGTAACCGGCGACAGTTCTCTGACAAATCTTGAAAATGATGCCTTCGTCAATTTGAGTGACGCTAATCGTACTGGCACCAGCCTTACGGCCCAGACCTTATCCGGTACGGGAACCATGGTCATGGACCTCGATTGGAACAGCAATGGCGGGGCAAAGGAAAAGACCAATAACAGTGATTATCTGACGGTTACGGACAGTGCGACCGGGACACAGGCACTGGTAAGTGACAAAGCGT
>OLFW01000711.1_pt1 | contig 25939 bp, 16 predicted proteins | sample 1605351 | NCBI WGS metagenome assembly OLFW01 (sample SAMEA3888918, study PRJEB22519) | human gut metagenome | biome: human gut; feature: human-associated habitat; material: faeces | place: Denmark | collected 2010 | reverse complement strand
AACGATTCTGTTAATATATCTTTCATATCACCTGCAAAGAATAAGGTATTAGATATATTATTTATTTCAGAATTAATTTTAGCATCCTCAATAGCCTCCGGGACATATTCAATACCTATAACACGTTTAGCATATCTAGAAACGAAATTAGCAATCGTTCCAGTTCCTGTATATAAGTCATAAACAAGTTCGTTACCTGTAAGATTTGCAAAATCACGTACTACAGAATAAAGATGATAGGCCTGCTTCGTGTTTGTCTGATAAAAACTTTTAGCTCCAACTTTAAATGTCAAGCCGTCCATAGTTTCATATATATAATCATTACCTTTAAACACTTCAATATTTAAATCATTAAAGGTATCGTTACCTTTTTGATTATTAACATATAGTAACGACGTTATCTCAGGGAAACTGTCTGCAATATGCTGAAGTAAGTTTTTGGCAATAACCTCATCTTCATCCTTTTCATAATGAAATTGTATTAAAACCATCCACTCACCCGTATCTGAGTTTCTGACCATAATATCACGCAACAACCCGCATTGTCTCCTGATATCATAGAATACGATATCATGTTCATAGGCATAGTCTCTGATTGCATTTCTGATTTTATTTTGCAAATCATCCATTAGCCAACATTTTTCTATCGGCAAAATTTTATCAAACGCACCTGTTATATGGAATCCAACAGCATTCATCTGTGTAAAATCCGAACCTGAAGCTATTTCATCTTGAGTTAGCCATCGTCTATTCGAACAGCCGAATTCCAATTTATTACGATAGCCTTGGGTTTTAACAGAGCCTAATATCTGATTGAATTCCGGTAGATTAACTTTACCAATACGAGTCAACTGATCATAGACCTGCTTTTGTTTCATTCTAAGCTGCTCATCATATGGTATGTTCTGCCATTTACATCCTCCACAAATTCCAAAATGCTGACAGAATGGCTTAACCCTCCTTTCGCTATATTTTATAAATCTTATTATCTCTGCTTCACAATAGCTATGTTTCTTTCTCCGCACCTGCAAATCAACAACGTCACCAGGAACAGCAAATGGGACAAACACGACAAGTTCATTAACTCTTGCCAAAGCTTTCCCCTCTGCTGCATAATCAGTTATTGTTATATTTTCTAAAACCGGTAGTGATTTTTTCTTTCTGCTCATTTTAATATTAATTAATGTAATGCAACACCTCACATACATATTAATAAAGCGGCCCGAACCAGCCCATATTTATACGCATGCATATAATTATTATGCAAAGTTAACTGATATTTTTAAAATACAACAACGTATAATCTAAAAATTAAGAAAATAACAATTTACCTTATTAATAAAGAAGTCAATAAGACATACACAAATGTGTGTATGATTAAAACTTTACATGAATAGCACTAAATGTCATAACAATTTAGGCGAGTACAATCCTGCTAAGCGCCATCATCAGAATACTCCTAATTATAACAAATATAATCAAAATACACCCGAACGGAATATATCCTAACGCCCAAAATACTTTATGTCAGAATAAAAAAGCAAATACCCTTAAATGATAATCTGAAATCATCTAAAGATATTTGCCTTTATACTAAAAATAGCTAAACTTGCTTATCTATAAATTATCCGCAATAGAAAGAAGACTCAACTAACTTCTGCATCAGTTTGCTATCCTTTTCTGCAGACTCACGCAAGTTAGAGTCATCCTGTTTGTTTAAAGCTCTAATGATACCATCTATCATTCTTGCAGAGAAGACACCTTTGTCCTCATATAATCCACGCTGCTTCTCAAGCCATTTTGCAGAAGCCACACATGAATCAGGAAGCTGCTCAAATTTTGACAGACCTTTTTTAGCTTCATCAATTCCGACATACTTATCTGTAGCAATCTGTAAGGCCTCTTCTTTTTCCATCTCCAAGCCATATCTACATGCTACGCACAAACCTGCCATAAGCTGATATATATCTGCAGAAGCGTCAGGTGAGCGCATCTCAACAGTCTGTTTGAGAGTTGTATCATTATTAGCTTCTGCTTCAAGAGTGTTAACCTGAACAGACATGTCACGGCCAGAAGTCCAACCAAGGGGAACGCGCACAAGTACAGATCTGTTGCAATCACCCCAACAAACATTTGTTGGCGCTTCCTGATGAGGAACCAATCTGAAGTATGACACAGATGTCTTATTGCCAAATGCTGTAATAGATGGAGCCAAAATCATCATACCGGCAATAGCTCTTCTAGCCTCTTCTGAAAGCTTGTGGTCTTTAATCATGCAATTCTTTCCGTCTTTCATCATACGCATATGTATGTGTAAACCTGAGCCGGCCTTTCCTACAGTTATTTTAGGAGCGAAAGTAACATCAAGCCCATTCATTTGTGCAAGATTTCTGATTACCCATTTTGCCAACACCAACTGATCAGCTGCTGTTTCTACAGGGTTTGGCAAGAACTCTATTTCATTCTGCTCATAAACTTTTCCATCCTGAGTAAAGTTTCCAACCTCAGAATGTCCATACTTGATTTGTCCGCCAGTCTGAGCAATGTATGCCATACACTGCTTACGGAACTCATTAAACTTTGCAAAAGGACCTGATTCGTGATATCCTCTCTGATCTACAGCAGGGAACATTCCATTGTCATCTGCTATAACATAATATTCCAATTCGCCCATCGCCTCAAAAGTCATGCCTGTAGACTCTTCAAACGCTGCTGCTGCTCTATGCAATGTACGTTCAGGAGAACATTCAAATGGTTCACCATTCTTGTCAAAGAATGAGCATAACATGCACAAAGTAGGAATCTCTGAGAACGGGCTTACAAATGCAGTGCGGAAACGTGGTATTACATACAAATCACTACTTTCTGCCTCTATAAATGAGGGGAACAAGCTAGAACCGTCAACTCGCTCGCCGTCTGTTAATATAGTTTCAAGATAAGCATAATCATTAATCATAAAGTTTAGAGTTTTTATGCGTCCGTCTTCAGCCGGATACATAAAATCTATCATACGTATACCCTTTTCACGTATAAATGCAATTATGTCTGCTTTAGTAAAGCATTTTGAAGGTTTACGCAGGAACTCAACTAGTGGGTTCGCATTCATTTCAATTGTCTTATCCATACAATAAAGTGTTTAATATAAGTAATTTAGATTTAAAATATAATCACATTAAATTTATAAAGGGCATTACACCTATTTTGTTTCCGCTATCCTTATATAATAAGGTATATTCAGAATTACAATTATAAAGTGCAGGATTGAGCGGAAGCCCCATACAACAGGGCGTACCCATATCATCTCCATACCCATTTACATTCTTTTACAAAGGTAGAAATTTTAATTAGTAAAACAAATTTTCCAATTCTATTTTAGCATACATTCAAATATAATCACATTGCTAAGGCATAATTGACATTTATCAACCGGTCGCCTAAGTTTCACATTGAAACATTTATTTGCGTCATGCTTACTTTTTGGATTTACGAACAGCTAAAAAAAACAGTAACAGACCTTAATATAACAAATTACATCCACAAAACGCACAGAAAATCATCCTCAATAACACACTGGAAATCAACACATTACAAAAAGCACAAGAATCAAACAGTACAAATCCATATTAAATACATTGCCAAACATATGCTTTTACATATAAATTTATATTGATTTAGAGTCCGAAACCCAATGAATTACATGTTAAAAAGCGATTAATTATCAAACACAAGCCACAAGTTTCTCACAAAAACGTTCATAAACCGCCAACGTAACCATGACATTAAGTAAAGCAAAGTCTATTTCATTCCATTATTCTTACACACAGTCACTAACACATTGGATCACTTTTCTGTAAAAACATTACAAATTGTCAATTAGTCATATAGCACACGCAAATTACATTATTTAACATTTAGATAATTAAACTTGTAAAATGGCCTGTTTACAAAAAAAACGAGTATGCAAACAATAATTTCCAAATGACATAATAAACGCATATCTACAAAACAAATTATATTGATTGTACCTAAAAACAGAGAAAAAAATTTGTTAGTTAATAAAATTTAAGTATATTTGCACATAACAAAAATCTTGGATAAAAAATATACATGAAAACCATAAATTAATATGACAGAAAAAAGAGTTTACACCTTCGGTAACGGAAAAGCTGAAGGAAAAGCAGATATGCGTAATCTGCTAGGCGGAAAAGGTGCCAACTTGGCCGAAATGAACCTTATCGGAGTACCAGTTCCTCCTGGTTTCACTATTACAACAGATGTTTGTAACGAATATTTTGAAAAAGGCAAAGAAAGTGTAGTTGCACTTTTAAGCGACGACGTAAAAGCATCTGTACATCATATAGAAACTTTGATGAACAGCAAATTTGGCGACGTAGAGAATCCTCTGCTCGTCAGCGTACGTTCCGGAGCACGTGCTTCAATGCCTGGTATGATGGATACAATCTTGAATCTCGGTCTAAACGACAAGGTTGTTGAAGGTTTGGCAAAGAAAACCGGAAATGAACGATTCGCATACGACAGTTACAGACGTTTTGTACAAATGTACGGTGATGTGGTTTTAGGAATGAAACCTGTAAACAAAGAAGACATCGATCCGTTTGAAGCTATAATTCAGAAGGTAAAGGCTGTACGAAATATAACTCTTGACAATGAAATGACTGTTGACGAACTCAAGCAACTTGTCAAATTATTCAAAGAGGCTATAAAGAAACAAACAGGCAAGGAATTCCCTGACGACCCAATGGAACAACTTTGGGGAGCTATATGTGCCGTATTCGACAGCTGGATGAATGAACGTGCCATCCTTTATCGTAAGATGGAAGGAATACCTGCAGAATGGGGTACTGCTGTAACTGTTATGGCCATGGTATTCGGAAACATGGGACAGACATCAGCAACAGGCGTATGCTTTAGCCGTGACGCAGCCACCGGAGAAAACTGTTTCAATGGTGAATACCTTGTTAATGCACAGGGTGAAGACGTTGTTGCCGGAATACGCACACCTCAACAGATAACAAAGGCACGCTCTATCGAATGGGCTAAACAGCAAGGCATTTCTGAAGAGGAGCGAATATCTAAATACCCGTCAATGGAAGAAGCTATGCCGGAAATCTACAAAGAACTGGATGCCCTGCAGACCAAACTGGAAAACCACTATCGCGACATGCAGGATATGGAATTTACCGTACAGGAAGGTAAATTATGGTTCTTGCAGACCCGTAACGGTAAACGTACCGGAGCTGCTATGGTAAAAATCGCCATGGACTTGTTGCGCCAGGGAATGATTGATGAAAAAACAGCATTGGAGCGTTGCGAACCTAATAAATTAGACGAACTGCTTCACCCTGTGTTCGACAAGAAAGCGTTGAAAGAAGCGAAAGTTTTGACTCGTGGTTTGCCCGCTTCTCCGGGTGCCGCTACCGGTCAGATTGTGTTCTTCGCCGATGATGCTGCTAAATGGGCTGCCGATGGCAAAAAGGTGGTCATGGTACGTATCGAAACTTCGCCGGAAGACCTGGCAGGTATGGCCGTTGCCGAAGGTATCCTGACTGCACGTGGCGGCATGACATCTCACGCTGCGGTTGTGGCCCGTGGTATGGGTAAGTGCTGCGTATCGGGTGCTGGTGCTATCAATGTAGATTATAAGACACGTACCGTAGAAATTGAAGGTATTACTTTAAAAGAAGGTGACTTCATCTCTCTGAACGGTACTACCGGTGAAGTATATAAAGGTAAAGTGGAAACCAAAGCAGCCGAAGTTTCAGGCGATTTCGCTGCATTGATGGATCTTTGCAACAAATACACCAAGCTGAATGTCCGCACTAACGCTGATACTCCGCATGATGCGGAAGTGGCCCGCGCTTTTGGTGCTTCAGGTATCGGTCTTTGCCGTACGGAACACATGTTCTTTGATGCTGAAAAGATTGTCGCTATGCGTGAGATGATCCTGTCACCGGATGTAGAAGGACGTAGAAAAGCATTGGCTAAATTGCTCCCCTTCCAAAAAGCCGACTTCAAAGGTATCTTCAAGGCTATGGACGGATGTCCGGTAAATGTTCGTCTGCTCGATCCTCCTTTGCATGAGTTCGTTCCCCATGATGCAAAAGGTCAGGAAGAAATGGCTAAGGCAATGGGCGTAACCGTACAGGAAATCAAAAAACGTGTGGAAAGCCTGTGTGAACACAATCCGATGTTAGGTCACCGCGGCTGTCGTTTGGGTAACACCTATCCCGAAATCACAGAGATGCAGACTCAAGCGATTCTAGGTGCTGCAATTGAACTGAAGAAAGAAGGATATGATCCGCATCCCGAAATTATGGTTCCCTTGACCGGTATCCTGTATGAATTCGAAGCTCAGGAAAAGGTGATCCGTGATGCAGCAGCAGCATTATTTGAAAAAGAAGGTATGGAAATTCCGTTCAAGGTAGGTACCATGATTGAAATTCCGCGTGCTGCGCTGACAGCCAACCGCATTGCCAGCCGTGCAGAATACTTCTCATTCGGTACCAATGACTTGACCCAGATGACATTCGGTTATTCCCGTGACGATATTGCTTCTTTCTTGCCGGTATATCTGGAAAAGAAGATTCTGAAAGTAGACCCATTCCAAGTACTCGACCAAAATGGTGTGGGCCAGCTGATTGAAATGGCTGTAGATAAAGGCCGTTCAGTTCGTCCTGATTTGAAATGCGGTATCTGCGGTGAGCATGGTGGTGAGCCTTCATCAGTGAAATTCTGTCACAAAGTTGGTTTGAACTATGTGTCTTGTTCTCCGTTCCGCGTGCCTATTGCCAGACTGGCTGCGGCGCAGGCTGCTGTGGAAGATATGAAGTAAATTGAATATTTTCTGAATATAAAGGTGGGAGGTGCTTGGAATAAGTACCTCCTACTCTATTTTTATGGCATTTTATTTTTTCAATAAAAACATAGTTTATACATTTGCCTGCAAGACAAAATCTATATTCATATGAAAAACAAATGCCTCTTAGTATTACTGTTAGCTTTGGGATGTTGCCATGTACAAGCACAAAAAAGTCAAAAGGATCCTTTGTCCGAAGCACTCGTCCGGTTGAATCAAAAAGTGGATTCCGAATTGATTCCCGGAATAAAAAGGTTTCCCTTGATTGGAATTTCCACAGATATAAGTCCGAAACGGACAGCCGTAAACACGGCATATGTACAGTCAGTCATTCTCTCTGGAGGAATTCCTTACATGATACCTGTAACGGATAATGTAGAAATACTGCGTCAAATTGTATCCCGACTGGACGGAATTGTCTTTACAGGTGGAGAAGACATCCAACCAATGTATTATGGCGACCTTCTTTATGAAAAACTGGAAGAAGTAAGCCCCGCCCGGGATACCTTCGACTTGATGGTGCTGAAAATGGCCGCAGATCGGAATATTCCCATATTAGGAATTTGCAGGGGGCTACAATTAATGAATGTAGCTTTCGGTGGAACTTTATATCAAGATCTGCCCACGCAACATCCTTCAAGTGTCAACCATCGCCAAAAAGAATCCGGCACTACCCCCACCCATCCGATATCCATCATAAAGGAAAGCAAGTTGGCAGAAATTACAGGACAAGAAGTGCTGCAAGTCAATACATTCCATCATCAGGCTATCCGGGAATTGGCACCGGGATTCAAAATCACGGCTTGGGCACCCGACAGCATAGCGGAAGCTATAGAAGCTTATCCCATACGGCAAATGATAGGTGTGCAATTTCATCCGGAAATATTTACAGCTGCCGGAGATACCACCATGCATAAATTATTTAAATTCCTGGTGAACAAGGCTGATACATTCAACCTAGCTAAAAAAATTCACAGCCGCATTCTATCCATTGACACTCATACAGATACTCCTCTTTGGTTTAAAAACGGTTACAGCGTAGGCTTGAGAAAAGACAACATGGTCAGCATCCCCAAAATGGAGGAAGGCAAATTGGACGCACAGTTCCTAGCCGCATTTATATGGCAGGGGAAACGAGATGACGTATCTTCACAAAAAGCCGTAGAAAGCACCACCCTATTGATTCAATCCATTTATGACGAAGTAGCAAAATACAAAGATTTTTGCGGCATCGCCCTTACGGAAGAGGATTTGGTACGTTTAAAGAATGAAGGCAAGAAAGCTTTCTTTATAGGGATCGAGAATGGTTACGCCATCGGCAAGGACCTAAAGAATATAAAAAAATACAAACAGATGGGAGTTAATTATATAACTCTCTGCCATTCTTATGATAACGATATTTGCCATTCGTCCACTCATACGGAAGATGCGACTCAAGGATTGACACAGTTTGGTCGTGAGGTAGTGAAGGAAATGAACCGGTTAGGTATTATGATAGACATATCACATGCCAGTGAAGGTACTTTCTGGGATGTGATAAAATATAGTACACAACCTATCATCGCCTCTCATTCCTCGTCAAAGGCTTTATGCGACCATGACCGTAATCTGACAGACGAACAACTCCGTGCCTTAGCGAAAAATGGCGGAGTGGCACAGTTATGTCTCCTTGATGCCTATATCAATAAAAACCCAAAAGCCGCATCCGTTTGTGATGCTGCCGAACATTTGGACCACATGATTAAAGTAGCCGGCATAGACCATGTAGGAATAGGTACAGACTTTGATGGCGGTGGTGGTCTGCAAGGATGTAAAGGAGATAATGACTTAATTAATCTGACCATAAAAATGATTGAAAAAGGATATACAGAAGAAGACTTAAGGAAGATTTGGGGAGGTAATCTCTTGAGAGTAATGAAGCAAGTACAGGAAGCACCACTTCTTTCTTCAAAAAAACGCAGATAATACCCAAACAAGGATAATTAAAAATATATAGAAATATCCTATTATCATTTTTCGGAAATTATCAGGGCTGTCTCACCAATGGACAGCCTCTTTTTGTAACTTACAGTTTAATAGTAAAAGAAATAAGACAGACCTTATTCCCCTCTCCTCACCATAGGAATTTTCCTATTACAAATAGGGAAACTCTCCTTTACAAATAGGAATATTCCGTTTATTGTATCATTCCCTCCACTTATCTTTGTGACATAAGAAAAACAAATTTTAAAATTAACGGATATGAGAACAAAAATACTGAAATACTTCGGAATGGTAGTTGTACTGATAATAATGGTTAACCTAACCTCCTGTGAAGTATCCATAGAAAGTTGGTACGATGATGATGATTACAGCGAAATATATTACAGAACCACTCGGGAACTATGCAGCCGGACCTGGCAGGAAACTTGGGAACAAGACGGTGAATACTACACACAACGACTAGACTTTTACGAAAATAGAACAGGCACAGACATCATACAAATAGAACATCGAAACGGCTATGTAACCGAAGACAGATACAATTTTGAATGGAGATGGGATAACAGCGCACAGACATGTATCCGTATGGTTTACGGTCCCAGTGACATTTCATATTTTGAAAATATATGGTTGGCCGGAAACTTCTTAAAAGGCACATTGGATGGTGTCAATGTAAATTTCACAGGAATCAGGTAAAAAGAAAAAAGCGGGATGATACCCAACACATATCATCCCGCTCTCCTTTTTCCCAATACACTACTCACTCTTAATGCTATTTACCGGATTCTCATTAGCGATATGCCATGCCTTAAGCACCACACAAGCCACAATAATAATCGCTACAACTAAAGCCGTAGCCAAAAAGAGTAACGGATTAAGATCAACCTGTTCCGCAAACTGTTCCAACCATGCTTTCCCAATAAAATAAGCTATAACAATTCCGAGTAAAATAGAAGGAATAGAAACATATAGAATATCACATACCAGCAGACGGAGAATGTTTGATGCTTCCGCACCATTCACTTTACGAATAGCTATCTCCTTACTGCGACGTTGCGTTTCATCGTTTACATAACCTATCAGCCCCATAATCACTATAAGCAGGATAAAACCGGAAGTGATAAGGACAGAATTGCGGAAACGATATACATCTTTATAGATTTCGGACAGCATATCATCCACTGTATGGAATGTTAAAGCCACTTGTGGAAAAGTTTTGTCCATGAATTCATTCAGGCGCTTCAAATTTTCATCGTAGGGTTCTTTCAACCGTACATTGAAGGTATGATTAAACGCATTACCACCTATCAGCACAATGGGTTGCTGCGCCTGATAGAAACTTTGATTGCGCACATCACGGAACACACCTACTATAGTTCCTTCCTTAATCTCATCAAAAGGTTTTCCTACGGCTCCATCCGTCCATTTCTTAAGCCGGACTATCTCTTCATTCACCAGCAGATCTTTGGCATGGGTCATCGGCTTTCCTTCTATAATCGTAATGCCTACCACATCCGGATAATTAAAATCCACATAGTTCATATTAAGAACACCTATACGCTTGCCGTCACTGCCCATCAATCCTTTTGTCCAATATTGGCCCAATACACTATGGCTGGCTGTAGCCACGCTCTCTACCATAGGCTGACGCCGGATCTCATCGCGCATATGAGGAACAATTTCAATGTCCAGCCAACTTTCGGCTTCTACCAGTCCGGCAGTATTGATCCCCATATCCCTGTTCATCAAATGACTATACTGCATTAACGTAACCAGTAATAATCCCAAGACAAAAGACACACCGGTAAACTGTATAAACAACAGTGACCGTTTCCATCCTTTTTTACCATCAGTATAACGACGGAATACCTGTGTGACAGGAATATGTGAAAAAATACGTCCGGGCAATACACCTGCCAACAAAAATAAAAGTACAACAACCAGCAGCGGTACCCACAAAGTTCCCCATGTAAAGAGTGATGCAAGTCGCACCGACAGCAAATCTTCTATCAAATCCCGCGCATTGAAAATGATAAATGCACAGACCAGAATGGATACCAGAACAATAATGCCCGTTTCCATCATAAACATACTGAAGATATTCCCATTATTGGCACCATTGCACTTATGGACACCGACACTCTTGGCACGACGTCCCAAAGTAGCAATTACAATAAGCATATAGTTCATAATAGCGACAAAGAAGATAGAGAAACCCAAAAAGCCATAGATAACTAGACGCTTTGTTGTTTCTGAAGAAGTCTGATGCTTTGTTGCCAATGGAATGACACTGAGTTCCAGTTTCCAACCGTTATGTTCAGTCGGCATGTATTTCTCCACCATCCGCTGGATGTTATCGTTTACCACCTCTATATCCGAAGCTTCTCCGGTCCGGAACACTGCATAAAAAATATCATTTCCTCCCCATCCGGCTCCATCCTTATAACCTCCTTCTTTATGTACACTTACTACAAAGTCTGCCTTAAACATGGTATTCTCCGGAATATCACGATAAACACCACGGACAATCATTTCAGTTTTCCGCTCCAATATTAACACTTTACCTATAGGATCTGCATCACCAAAAAAACGGCGTGCAAAACTCTCGGACACAAACAAAGTATTGGAGTTAATCAAATCGTTAGGATTTCCCTTTAAAACCGGAATGCCAAAGGTTTGGAAAAAACAAGTATCCACCATAAGACACTGTTCGTCATCCGACAACAATTGATTTTCATAATAATAATTACCGTTGGCTGTGTAAGAATTTATACAAGTAGCTTTTTCCACTTCTATTGGCATATTCTCAGCCAAAGCCGCCGCTATCGGAGCAAAAACGGAATAATCATAGATATCCCCATCGTCCCCCATCGACTCACCTGTTTCCAAATTATGGTAATATGCGCGGACTATTCCTAGATTTCCAGCTTCAGGATAACATTTTTCATAACTTAACTCAAATGCAATCTGCGAGAACAACAGGATGCCAACAGTCAGCCCCAATGAAAGCGATATGACTTTCGTCACATTACTTCCACGACCGTGTAATATCGTTTGTATTGCATAATATAATTGCTTCATCGCTATCTATTTAGTTACTCAACTTTAATACTCTTTACCGGATTCTCATTAGCAATACGCCAAGCTCTAACAACGACACACACCACTATCAGAGCGATAATCACCAATGCTGTTCCGACAAAATACAACGCATTCATATCTATCGTTTCGGCAAATTGATCCAACCAAGCCTTTCCTGTAAAGTACGATACTACAATTCCCATCAAGACCGATGGGACAGCAACATATAATATATCACGGGACAGCAACCGAAGAATAGTCGAAGCTTCAGCACCATTCACCTTACGGATAGCTATTTCCTTACTGCGACGTTGTGTTTCATCATTCACGTAACCTATCAACCCCATAACAACAATAAGCAAAATAAAAGTAGAAGTAATCCATACAGAATTACGAAAACGATATACATTGCGATAGATTTCCTTCAGCATGGTATCTATCGGAATAAATTCCAATGCCTTAGTGGAATGCACCTGCTCCATGTATTCGTTCAGCTTTTTCAAACTCTCATCGTATGGCTGTTTTAAACGTACATCAAAAGTGTGACTGGTATTATGACTATAAACCAAAGCCACGGGAAACTGCTTATAAAGAAAAGACGTATTGCGCACATTACGGAATACACCAACAATGGTTCCGGCTTTATCAAAATCATTCAACCGTTTGCCTACTGCCCCATCTGTCCATTTCATCAGCCGCACTACTTCTTCGTTGACCAATACATCTCCCTCATTCTGCATATCTTTCCCTTCAATAATAGTAATCCCCATGGTTTCAGCATAATTCTTATCACAAGGATTATACATCAAGGTTTCTATTCGCTTGCCACTATTATCAATCAGCCCACGAGTCCAATATTCTCCCAGAACACCATGCATAGAACGGGTGGCATTTTCCACCATGGGTTGACGACGAAGATCGTTAACCATATTCTCTGCTTCTTCGGGTGACATCCATGTTTCCGCCTCCACCAATCCTGGAGTACGGATACCCATATCACTATTAATCAGATGATGATACTGCATCAAAGATACTAACAAAATCCCCATCACAAAAGATACCCCCATAAATTGTACAAATAAAAGAGAACGCTTCCACCCCTTTTTCCCATCTGTGTAACGACGAAAAACTTGAGTGACAGGAATGCGTGAAAACAATCTTCCCGGCAGCACTCCGGCTACTATGAACAGTACAAAAACAATGAGCATCGGAACCCATAAAGTTTCCAATGTAAAGAGTGAGGACAACTGCACCGAAAGTAAATCTTCTATCAGATCTTTGGTATTGAAAATAATAAAGAGGGCCACTATAACGGACATCAATACCACAATCCCCGTCTCAAAAAGGAACATACTGAAAATATTGATTGCACTGGCACCACTACACTTATGCACACCTATACTTTTTGCCCTGCGGCTCATGGTAGCAATAGCTACTAATACATAGTTCATGATTGCCACAAAAAATATGGCAAAGCCCAAAAAACCATAAATGTAAAGGCGAGTGCGGGTATTTGAGTCATCCAGATGAATTTCGGGCAATGGCTGTGCATCATAAAAATTTCTCCATTCATCATCAGCAGAATCAGGATAATATTTTTGCATAGCCTTGTATATCTGACGATTGATTTCTTCCCTGTCCACCCCATCGCGCAAACGGAGAATAGTATAATAAATGTCATTACGCCCCCATGTTCCACCCCCTATATAACCACCTCCGGCATAAATGGGAGCTACAAAATCAAAATGATAGGCCGTATTTTCCGGAGTATCCTGATAAACACCACGGACTGTCAGTTCATGCTGTTTATCCAAAGATAATTTTTGTCCCACAGGGTCCTGTCCACCAAAGACATCACGAACAAAAGTTTCAGAAACGAATATGCTCCCTGCCCTTTGCAATTCCTCAGGATTCCCTTTCAATACTTTGATGCCGAAAGTACGGAAATAGCAAGTATCTACATAAGCGTAGTTTACGTCTTTCAGCTTATGACCATCCTTGAATACATTTAATGTCTCAAAATTGAAAATGACTGTAGCATTTTCAATCCATTGTGACAAATCACTGCGGAATGCTTCTGCCATCGGAGCAAACAAGCTATCATCATATCCTTCTCCTTTCTCTCCAGTCTTTACATTCTCTCCTCCTCCACGTACCAACACCAATCGGTCGGCATCAGGGTAACATTTTTCATAATTGAGTTCAAATGCTATTTGTGAAAAAAGCAGAACACCAATAGTCAAGCCTAATGAAAGCGATATGACTTTTGTCACATTGCTTCCACGGCCGTGTAATGTCGATTGTATTGCATAATAGATTTGTTTCATTACAACCACCCTTTCATTATTATTCTTTAATGTTCGCCACTACACTACCGTCAAACAAATGAATGACACGATGAGCAAATCCGGCATCATGCTGAGAGTGAGTTACCATGACAATACTAGTCCCCTCCTTGTTAAGTTCGGTCAATAGATTCATTACTTCAGCACCGTTCTTTGAGTCCAAATTACCGGTAGGCTCATCGGCGAGGATCAATTTAGGGTTAGTAACCACAGCACGGGCAATAGCCACACGCTGTTGTTGACCGCCGGAAAGCTGTTGCGGGAAATGCTTGGCACGATGACTCAAGTTCATTCGCTTTAAAATTTCCAGAACACGCTCCTTACGTTCACTAGCCTTGATTCCAAGATAAGTCAACGGTAATTCCACATTTTCAAAAACATTCAGTTCGTCTATCAGATTAAAGCTTTGAAATACAAAACCTATTACACCTTTACGCAGGCGGGTGCGTTCTTTTTCTTTCAGATTGGCTACTTCATTGCCCAGCAACTTGTAACTGCCTTCAGTAGGATTGTCCAACAGACCAAGGATATTCAATAAGGTGGATTTTCCACAACCTGATGGTCCCATAATAGCTACAAACTCTCCTTCTTTCACCTCTATGTTTACATGATTCAACGCAATTGTTTCTACTTCTGAAGTACGAAATACCTTACTTAAATTTTCAATCTGTATCATAATAATAAATTTTAATTGTTTGTTCTATTGATCTTTATTCTGATTTAATACTCTTTACTGGATTCTCATTGGCAATGCGCCATGTTTTGGAAATGACACAACTGACAATCAATATCAAGACCACGATAGCTACACATACATAATAAGGAACAAGCGAACCTACAGTCACAGCAAACTGTTCCATCCATAAACCACCTACATACCATGCCCCTAGTGTACCTGCGACTACAGCCGGGAAAGAAATCCAAAGAACATCTTGCACCAACATTTCCAATATCGCAAATGACTCAGCTCCATTCACTTTACGAATAGCAATTTCTTTCGAACGTCGCTGTAATTCATCATTAATATAGCCTATCAGTCCCATCAAAGTAATAAACAAGATGGCAATTGCCGCCAATAAAGTCGCATTACGAAATACACGAACGGAATTATAACTATCCGCCATTTTTTGTTCCAAGCTTTCAAAGCCGACTGTTTGATTAGGAAAAGCTTCGGCAGCATCACGCTTCAGTTTCTGAAGATTCTCACCAAAGGGTTCCTTCAGACGGAGATAAACAAGATCAGCCAAATCTTTGGGATGATGATGCAAGACAAACGGTTTCAGCTCTGAGTAGAATCCGCCAATATTAAAATCTTTAATCACACCTACTATTTTGACACGGCCTTCTTCTGTCTGTATACTCTTACCTAAAACATCTTTTCCCCAATGCATTCTCCGTACAAATTCCTCATTCACTGCCACCTCACCGGATTCACGAGGCACACGCCCTTGCTGTATGACCATTCCCATAAAAGCTACATAATTCTCCTGAGTAAAATCATAACGGCTGGAAAAAAGACTCGTTCCTTTCTCATCCGGTATCATCTGCCCGCTATATCCATTAGACGGATAGCTAGTTGCCGAAGTCAATGCTTCCACGTATGGAAGCCCCTCATAAAAGTGACGGGCAGCAAGCCGGGCTTTAGCATCCGGTGCATTATTAACGCCAATCACTACCCGCTCAGGATTATAACCCGGATCTTTATTAATAACATAATGATACTGGAGCATCACTACCCACATCAATCCACATATAAAAGCCACTCCTGCAAATTGGATAAACAATAACGGACGTTTCCATCCTTTCTTACCCTCTGTATAACGCCGGAAAACCTGTGTGACCGGTATCTTTGAAAAAATTCGTCCCGGCAGCACACCACCAATGAGGAATAAGACAGCAGTCACTCCAAAAGGCACCCAAATACGTTCCACCGCAAAAAGAGACTCCAGTTTAGCAGCTGTAGTATCTTCCACAAATTCCCGGAAATTAAACATTAAAAAAACCATCAAAAACAATGAAAGCAAAATAATAATACCGGTTTCCCACATAAACATACCAAAAACAGTACCCGTTCCCGCTCCGCTGCATTTATGAACACCAATACTTTTGGCACGCCGGCTCAATGAAGAAATAGAAATCAACACATAATTCAATGTCGTGATAAACAAAATAGATATACCTAAAATAAGCATAATATTACGCATTCTTTTCACTTCATCATATCCACGGTACGTATCCCGAACAGGTTTTGCCATGACAGTGATTCCCAACTTATCACTTCTGGGAATATGTTGCTGTACTACCATATCAATACGCTTGTTCAATTCATCCAAATCAATATCCTGCTTCAACCGGATATATTCTTTCCAGCTGTCCCCACCGTCCCATGAATAATTTCCTATCCGGCGGCTCCAGATAGAAGGCAAGGAAATGACAGCCTTCGGTCGCATAGTACAATTCTCAGGTAAAGCAGCATACGTTCCTTTGACTGTCAACTCAATTTCCTTATTGAAACTAATTATTTTACCAATCGGGTTCTCACCGCCAAACATTTTATCCGCCAAATCTTTACTCAGGAAAATTACATCTTTTTGCTGCAATTCACGTACCGGATCACCACTCAAGACCTCAATACCCATTGTCTGAAAAAACAATGAATCAGCAGCAACTTTAAAATCATCAAAGCGGACACTCCCGTTATAAATAGGTGCCGAAACCGGCCACGAGCCTGTACTTGCCGCCGATTCCACAATTTCCGGCATTGCATCCAGTATGCCTCCGGCAGCTGCACCGATAATGAACTCACTCGGAGGAAAAGGCTCTCCATTTACTGTCCATATATTCCACAACTGGTATAATTTATCATGATCCTTAAAACAAGTATCAAAACTCTGCTCATACACAACTCTTGAGAAAAGCAGAATACTCATAGTCAGGCCCAAGCCTAACGAAACGACTTTTATAATATTAGCTCCACGTCCATGTATCAAAGCCTGAATGACATAATAAATCTGTTTCATATTTCGTGTTTTTAATTATTATTATTTTAAAAGAGAGAAGTCCCGTTTCACAACGTTACTTCCCATAAAGTGTATAAGAAACTAAAGTTTCTATAATTCGTTCTCTATAATATAAATGCCAAAACCGTGCCACGCAAACAAATGACTGATTAACAACACATTGCAAAATAACAAAAAGAAACAGTCTGTCTAATTATTAGACAATAATGTATGATAATTAGACAGACTATGAAAACAAACAAATAGTTCTACGCTTCAAACTTATTGGAATTTGCCTTATTTTACTATCTTTGCATTATCACCTATATAAAACAAATTATTATGAAACACATTCTTTTGGCAGCCTGTGCGGTTGCCATATTAAGCGGTTGCGGTTCGCAAGGGAAACAGGCAGCCCCTACCGAAAATCCATTCCTTTCAGAGTACACAACTCCCTTCCAGGTTCCTCCTTTCGACCAAATCAAGATGGAACATTACAAACCCGCCTTTTTGCAGGGCATGGAAGAACAACAGAAAGAGATTGACGCTATAGTAAACAACCCCGAACCCGCCACTTTCCAGAATACCATTGCAGCACTGGATCAAAGCGGAGCGTTACTTCGTAAAGTCAGCACCGTATTCTACGGACTGAAAAGCGCCAATACCAATGATGAAATGGACGCACTGAGCCGTGAACTCTCTCCACTACAATCAAAACACAGCGATGACATCGCCTTAAATGAAAAACTTTTTGCACGTATTAAAGCTGTCTATGAAAATCCCGGCAATTTGGACAAAGAGCAAAAGAAGTTGTTGGAAGAAACCTATAAAGATTTTGTACGTGGAGGTGCCAACCTGGATGCCGACAGTCAAAAAAAACTGCGTGAATTAAATAGTGAGATTTCCATGTTACAGCTCACCTTCGGCCAAAATATGCAGAAGGAAACCAATGCTTTCCAATTGATCGTGGACAAAGAAGAAGACTTAGCCGGATTACCCCAAAACCTGATTGCCAGTGCTGCCGAAACAGCTAAAGAAGCAGGCATGGAAGGCAAATGGATTTTCACCCTGCATAATCCCAGCGTCATGCCTTTCCTGCAATATGCCGATAACCGAGACCTGCGTGAAAAGATATTCAAAGGATACATTAACAGAGGAAATAACGGAAATGAATACGACAACAAGGAAGTGGTACGCAAACTGCTCAAAGCCCGTCTGGAAAAAGCCAAGCTGATGGGATATGAAAACTATGCTTCCTTTGCACTGGAAGAACGTATGGCGAAAACACCGGATGCCGTATATAAATTATTAGACCAGATTTGGACACCTACTCTGTCCAAAGCCAAAGAAGAACTGGCAGATATCAATGCCGAAATAAAGAAAGACGGAAAAACCTTCACAGCCGAAGGTTGGGACTGGCGTTATTATGCAGACCGAGCCAAGAAAGCCAAATTCGACTTGGATGAAAATCAGGTACGTCCTTATCTGAAACTGGAAAACGTACGTGACGGTGTGTTCTATGTTGCCAACAAACTGTACGGTATCACTTTCACCCAGCTGGACAATCTTCCCCTCCCTCATCCCGATGCACAGGCATTCGAATGTAAGGACAAAGACGGTTCTCATCTAGGTGTACTCTATATGGACTTCTTTCCGCGTGCCAGCAAGAAAGGTGGCGCATGGTGCGGAAGCTATCGTTCACAGACCTACAAGGACGGCAAGAAAGTGGCTCCTGTAGTAACCGTGGTATGCAACTTTACCAAACCGGCAGCCGGACAACCCGCTTTGCTCAGTGCAGATGAAGCGAATACCTTGTTCCACGAATTCGGACACGCTTTACATAATCTTTTCAAAGATGTACATTATTATGGTGTGGCTAGTGTTCCGCGTGATTTTGTAGAACTGCCGTCACAGATAGATGAGCATTGGGCTTTTGAACCGGAGGTATTGAATGTATATGCCAAACATTATCAGACAGATGAAGTTATTCCTGCCGGACTGGTTGAAAAAATGGACAAGAGTGGCAAATACGGACAAGGCTTCGCTACGGCTGAATATTTAGCTGCTTCCCTGCTGGATATGGATTATCATGTATTAAAAGAAATTCCCGATGATATGGACGTTATGCAGTTCGAAGCAGAAACATTAGGTAAGCGCGGATTGCTGAAACAAATTCCGTCACGCTATCGCACCACTTATTTCAACCACACCATGGGTGGTGGATATACTGCCGGTTACTATAGTTATATTTGGGCAGAAGTGCTGGATTGTGACGCATACGAGGCATACAAGGAAACAGGCGATATCTTTAATCAAGAAGTAGCAGGAAAGTTCCGCAAATATATCCTCACTCCCGGCTGCATTGACGATGCGATGGACATGTATGTCAATTTCCGTGGCAAAGAACCCGGTATTGATCCCTTGTTAAAGAACAGAGGACTAAAATAACCCTCTAACCCTAAATAGAATTCCTCCCCCTGCAAAAGACAAATGATTGTGACTCTTGCAGTGGGAGGATTCTCATTTTGTAGTATGATTGCGGATAGTTCTTTTTATTTTTTGTTCCAAAGCAAGAAATAATCCTCAGAGAAAGCGTACCTTTATGCCTGTCAAATCAAAAATTAAATTATGAATCAACCTATTGCTATGAACACCACAAGAAAACATGTGGTATGGCTGGATGTCGTTCGTTTGGTAGCCATGTTCACCATAGTTTGCTGCCATAGTGCAGACCCGTTCAACTTTTACCCCGGCGAACCGCCAGCCAACATTGATGAAATCAAATTCTGGGGAGCCGCCTACGGAGCCTTTCTCCGTCCGTGTGTCCCACTGTTTGTCATGATTACAGGAGCATTGCTGCTCCCCGTACGTGGCGAAATATCCGCTTTCTACAAAAAAAGAATCAGCCGTGTATTCTGGCCGTTCCTTATCTGGAGTGTCATTTATAATTTATTTCCCTGGTTTACAGGATTGTTGGGACTTAATCCTGAAATAATCCTTGACTTTTTCCCTTATAGCGGTGAAGAAGCCGCCCGTCAGTCACTCAACGTATCATTGGGTTATATAGCAGAAATGCCTCTCAATTTCTCTTTATTAGACGTACATATGTGGTATATCTATCTGCTTATCGGATTATATCTATACCTTCCTATTTTCTCCGCATGGGTAGAAAAGGCCTCGGAGAAAGCCAAACTATGGTTTCTTGTCGCATGGGGAATAACCGGCTTGTTACCTTATTATTATCAGTTCGTATCCCCATACATTTGGGGAGGCTGTGCGTGGAACTCGTTCAATATGCTCTATTATTTTGCCGGATTCAACGGGTACTTGCTATTGGGACACTATCTGCGCAACCACGACTGGTCATGGAGTAAGACACTGTCAGTCTGTATCCCCATGTTTCTGGCAGGTTACATGGTCACATTCTTCGGTTTCCGCCACATGACCGCATTACCACAATGCACTGATGAAATGTTGGAACTGTTCTTCACCTATAATTCTTTGAATGTGATTATGATGACTATCCCCTTCTTCCTCATAGCCAAGAAAGTAAAAGTACGCTCAGAACTGATCCAGCGTATGCTGGCAAACTTGACCGTATGTGGTTTTGGCATCTATATGATACATTATTTTTTCACAGGTCCGGGTGTAGTCCTGATGCGCAATATCGGTGTTCCCGTGCCTTTACAAATTCCCGCTGCCGCAATCGTGGCATTTGGCGTATCGTGGCTGCTTGTGGTATTCATTCGTAAAATAAGCGGCAAGAATGCTAAATACATTGTAGGATAATAAAAACAGGACATACAAATATCGTTATATAAGAATAGCCGGAACTACTTTTTCCAAGTGATTCCGGCTATTCTTATAATGCTTCATCCACTAGAAATCAAGTCAGTTATTTGAGATGTAATTTAAAGAATATACCTCCGCTAAAAAATTTACCGTCATTCAGTTCAGCAATAAGATTGATATGGTCTTTCCATATTGAATAAGTTCCACCCACATTCACAGTATAAGTTGCTGTATGCAGATCTTCCGCATGTCCGGGACACACTTCCGCCATCAGATTAAATCCATTCAGAGCTTTCTGCCAGAAACCTTCGCCCTTCATGCCAAAATGAAAGTTTACCCCTGCAGCAAGACGGCTATAATGCACATCACTCATAGCTTTACCGATAACCCAAGCTACATGCCCCCCCACTGTACCTATTCCACTAAATTCAACATGTTTCGTTGCCGCCAGATAATAACGTGTCAAGTAATTGTGGTTTCCGCTACCACCGCCCCCCCAATCTATGTCTCCACCTCCATTTGAAGAATGGCTTCCCGGATCATTCGCACCAATCACTATCTGAGGCGTCCAAGCCTTCCACCAGCCTTCTTTCCATGCCCTCAACCGGAAATGAAACGATCTGTCCTGATTGGTAAACCTGCCCCAAGTTTGCTGAGGCCAATAAGAAGAACCATGTATCCCCTTTACCAACGTACAAGTATATGCTACTTCCAGCCAAGGAAACAAAGTACAATTTATATAATAGTTATAGGTATAGGGATGATATTCACTTCTCACCCAATATCGGGAAAGTATATTTACATCAAGCATATTTCCTCCCAGCATAACGGTTTTATCTTTCTGCATAACGGCAGTAGGTGCATGAAGTAGTCCTGTAGTACCATAAAAAGCCTGCCCTTTGATAACATTCATTCCTCCAAAGAGTCCCCCCAGAAATATTAGAGTTCTTAATTTCACTATTCTATGAATTTTAATTTATATTTGCAGCATGAAAACAGATGTATTAAAAATACTCGGAAAAATTATTCCTACTGCTATCTTCGTCCTGTTGTTGCCATTCTCCATTATTTACATGGCAATAAGCAAAGTCTGCTCTTTCATCCGAAAATTCTTTCCCCGATAAAGCGTACCGGAAACAAGAATGCAGCTTGCAGATATCTTGTACGTGTATGTTTCTCCTTATACATTCTATAAACGAAACGCAAATTCATCTTATCAACCCAGTTCGGATAATAGTGCATCCTATTCATTGCCGTTTGGTGAACAAAGCCACCACACGTAAAGCCGATGCCTTGGTAACCCATCTTTTTTACCTTAAGCAGAAACTTTTCCTGCATCAAGGCCCCCATACCTACTATCAGAAAATCCGGATTTAATTCGACTATATGAGAAGCTTCCTTATTCATTTCAGCATCCGAAGAGAAATATCCGTTCCTGAACCCTGCAATGCGTAACTCCGGATACTGCTCTTGAAATATCCTCACAGAACACTCCACTTGTTCTTGACCCGAGGCTACGATATAGAGCGTTTTACGGCTTTCCATGAGATAATTCAACAATTCGGGAGCAAGGGAGGTCATATCAAAGCTACGTCTGGTCACTCGCTTTCCGTATACTAATCTTATGGCAGAAACCAGTAAAGAGCCATCGGCAAAAATACCATCGAATTGTTCAAATAGGGATTTGTTTTCTAAAGCTATGAGGTAAGATACGGGGTTGAGAAAGGTGTAAATTCTGTTTTTCGTTTCGAAAAGTTCGGGAGACGTCCATTTCTCTGTTTGCAAAATGTGATTGACTAAGAGAGATGTCATATTTTATACTACAAGTTTTTGTAAATTCTCATGAGGTTTTCCGCCTCCGTTTCTATATTATAACCCGCTTTAGTGATAAGTTCAGTATTTCTTTCGCAACGTTCTTGACGAGACAATTCGTATTTAACATTACCGAGATATTCCGCCCAATAGTCAGCACCTTTACTTAAAGGTAATTGAATTACATCTTCACCTATGTTTACCATTTTAGTTACAGCATCCGAAATAATGCATGGTAGACCTGATGCCTGTGCTTCTACCACAGACAATGGCATACCTTCATAAATAGAAGGAAAAAGGAAAATATCCATTGCTTGTAACAATTCAGGGATATCAGAACGCAATCCAGCCAATATCACACAATCATTCACTTTGTTCTTATCTATCGCCGCTTCTACAAGATGACGTAACTCACCATCACCAATCAGCAATAATTTTGACTTTGGCTGCAAGGCATGATATTTAGCAAATACTTCAATAAGAAAGGAGTGATTTTTTGCTTCCATGAATATACCGATATGGCCTACCACATATTCATCATCTTTAAAACCAAAGACACACCGCATTGTCTTTCTTTTATCTACATTGAATATAAAAGGTTCCACTTTGATAGCATTACGCAAAATAGTAAATTGTGTTTCACCATAAAGCCATTCACCAGCTTCAATAGAACAAGCTATAGCCTGAGTGAACGAACGCCTATATCCAGGCAACAATAATTTATTTAAAATTTTATGTTGGCAACAACTAGAATGATTATGTATAATTCTTGCCTTTATACCTAACCATTTTGCAATTTGTAATTCCAAAACAGCTGTAGCACTGTTTCCATGTATATGAACAATGTCATAACTTCCTTTATACATTATGCGACATAATGCCATTATATAACGAAATAATTGCTTCTGCCGATGTGGCAAATGAATGATTCCACACCCTAGAGATTTGAATTTATCTATAACATCATTGTTTTCTTGTACCGTTACCACTATATCAATTTTATAATCACTGCTTCGCTGTAAGACTGAAATATAATTGAATATATGAGTAGTTATGCCACCTAGATCCAAACCATTTAAATTCTCAACAAGTATTCTTGTCATTTTAGTTTCTGTTTTTCAATATTTTATAAAGTTTAAAGTATGGAAAAGGAATTTTAAGCAAGCATTTTAAAAAACCTATTTTCCATTTACTAGACAATAAATCATTTTTTAAACATCGAGGATTAAACACATAATAAATAAACGACTTACTAGAAACTAATGAAAAAGTCTCTCCCTCATCAAAAAATCTAAATTTTGCCAACATCTTTAAATCCTTTCGAGAAGGAGATAATCCCACTGCTTTTAAATTCGCAAACAACACATCCGGAGTGAAAGGAATATATTTTACAAACTCTATTGCTTCTATATCATTAATGAAATCTAGAGCTGCTGACTGAATTTTTTCTACAATATAATACTCCTCTTGTAATTCGCCATTCATTTGATATTCATAATCATATCTCTCTGCCACAAGCCATTCATTTTTGTCACGAATATAGTTTTTTACAGATCCTTTTTGCTCTAAAAACAATGTTTCATAAAGCCCAACAAACGGACTTCGTTTATCCACACTGTTTACATTATTATAAAAATCGAACAAATATCCATGTAATGATAGTTTTCCATCATTCATATTTCGTTTATAATAATCAGCTACCCCTGTATAATAACCTAAAATTTCATTTTCTATACCTATTATTCCCAGTGACTTTTGAAGAAATCTCTGCATACCACCTGACCACCCTATATCCACAACTGCAAAACGTCCTTCAACGTGCATTTGCTTCATATATTCACACATTAAGACAAATTCTTTTTTTGAGTTTAAAATAATCTCATTCTGCAACTCATTATATAAAAGCATTAATCTATTTTCTTCCAATATGGTATTTCTATAGAAATAAGAATTTAAATCATATCCATATTTTCTAACTAAAGCTATATGATCAATAATATTTAATCCAACTCCATCAAATATTGACTTCAATGATATCCTTTTGGAAGGTGACAGCATGGTCAATAAATTAATAAATGATGGATCATTCCACAAAATGGGTACTCGCAAACTCCTTCTCGATACTTCTAAATAATAACTTTTCAGCCTCTCATCTTTGTTAACAATATCGAATGCTTTTTTCATGATAAGCCCATCACGAGCAAAAAAATAAATCTTATTAAGATCTTCTTTTTGAAAATTTTTAATTAGCCAATGAATATATCCCCATAATAAAGGACCCAAACATCTATAGCCCAAATATTTAAAATAATCCTCTTTTGTTTGACACATATAATCAATGACATTATTTAATAGGGATAAATAGCTTGTATTATCTACTTTTGACTTTGTAAGAGTTATCATAGTTGTATGTATACCCATTATCTTTGGTCTAATAAAATCAGACTTTAGTGTGTCTCCAATATGAACTAATTGACAAGGTTTTAGATTTTCTTTATCTAAGATATAACGAAACAAAGCCCCTGTTCTTTTAGTTCTTTTTATAGATGAAGAAAGATAAAGTTTTTCATAACCTGTAATGCCACAATGACTTAAAATATCCTTTATTATATCTTCAGGAAGATACATATCTGATGTTATTATTACTTTTTTTCCATTCTTAAGGCATTCATTAAAAAGACCGACAATAGATTTATTGGGAATACAAACTTCGTACTCCGTCTTCAATTCTAGGTTTTTCAATTCTTCATTTATAGCTGGACTAAATTCTATAAAATTATAAATTTCATCGATTGAAACTTCTTCTATTATTTTTTTCCTAGCCTTAAGTTCGGCATTTATCCTCAATTCCTTAAAACCTCTTATTTTCTCATTACTGGTACCATGTAAACTGTTATACCTCAATTCAACTATATCAAACACATCTGTAGGCAAGGAAACATATCTTTTTACTAATGTATCAAATATGTCAAAAGATACACAATCATGTTTTAATATAACGTGAGTTCGAAATAAAATCAAAAAATAGCAAGTTGTCCGTCATTGACAAA
>OLFW01000703.1_pt1 | contig 26175 bp, 19 predicted proteins | sample 1605351 | NCBI WGS metagenome assembly OLFW01 (sample SAMEA3888918, study PRJEB22519) | human gut metagenome | biome: human gut; feature: human-associated habitat; material: faeces | place: Denmark | collected 2010 | reverse complement strand
CGCCGGGCGTCACGAAGGGACAGGGCTCGCCGGGGCCTTCCAGCATGCGCAGCAGGGGCAGGGGGAAGCCCGTGTCGGGGAAGGTGCGCATGCGGGTGAAGTCGTTGAGGAAGGCCTCGCTGGGCATATTGTTCATATGACGGCGCAGGCGCAGCACGTCATAGGGGGTCAGGGGCAGGGTCAGTTCCGCACAGCAGCGGTTGAAGCAGGGAACTTCGGGATGGCAGGCAAAGCAGAAGGTCTTGCCCGGTTCCAGCTCGGGCAGGTTTTCCATGAATTCGCGGCTGGCGTCTTTTTCCATGATGCGTTCTCTTGTTGGAAGGTTGTGGGAGCAGGACAGGGCTTGGGAAAAATTTCCCTAATGCGCGCCGTCCTGCTTGCTTGTATCCTCTTCCGGGGTTTGCTGCAAACTTTTTCGTTCCGGAGGAAGGACTGCGGTGCGATGGAAGGGGCTGCGACCTGTCATCAGGGCATGTGCAGCTGCGGCGGGCGGGCATAGGGCAGGCCGCTGCCGTACCGGACTGTCTGGTTCGTCTTTGCCGACTTCGCGGGAGGAGCATGCATTCTAGGCGGGATGAAGGTCAGGTACGCAGAGAGGGATCAGGGATCGTCCTGGAGAGCCGGTACCCTGCCTCGTGTGGAGAAGCGCGGGTCTAAGGCGGCGTGCGCGAGCTTCCTGCGCCGGACGTCCTCAGTCGTGACGGCCCGGACGCCAGGAGCCGTCGCGCTGGATGCGGGGCCGGGGCAGGCGGTGCTGGCCTTCGGGACGCAGGTGGTGCTTGTTGCGGAAGTCGTCATAGCCCTTGCGGGCGGGATTGCCCTGCCATTGCCGCTGGGCGGGTCGGGGGGAAGGCCGGACGGAGGACGGAGGCTGCCGGGACGGGCCGGTCATGGCGGCCACACTGGTGACGGTGGACGTGAGGGAGCCGCTGTCTGCGGATACCTGTGCGGTAAAGACCGGGGCGGCGCCCAGGAGACAGAGGACGGTCAGCAGGCGGAGGGTCTGGCGATACATGACGGGACCTCGTGGAGACATACGGTAGGGGAGAGCAAAACTGTCATTTTGCCGGATGCCCCTGTGCCCGGGCGTCCGGCTTTTGGAAAGGATCTGGAGAGCGCCGGGCAAGGCGATATGGCCATGCACCCGAATAACAAAAAAGCGACCTTCTCCCGCAGGAGATGCCGCTGCACAGTCCTTCCGATAGCTCAGCCCCGTATGGCGGGTTTTGGGGAGGGAGGGGGTGTGGGGGAGGGAGCCCCTTTTTGCCGCAAGCAAGCGACTGAAGGCGGCCTGCAAGGGCCGTGCCCCTTGCGACGAAGGAAGCTACGGGCATCGACAGCAGAGATAAGGGCTCCCTCCCCCACGGATATCCTTTCAAATGATCCCTGCTAGATGACCTTGTTCAGGGCGTATTCGATGATGCCTTCGGCCCCGGCTTCGCGCAGGCGGGGGATGAGGTCACGCACCACGTCGATGTTGACCACGGTTTCCACCGAGAGCCAGGCCTCGTCGCGCAGGGGCGAGACCGTGGGCGAGTTCAGGGAGGGCAGCATCTCGAGGATGGCGTCCAGATTGGAGGCCGGGGCGTTCATCTTGATGGCCACCAGGCTTTCAGCGCGCAGGGCGCCCTGCAGGAGCAGGGTCAGCTGGTCGATCTTGGCGCGCTTGCGCGGGTCGGCCCAGGCTTCCTTGTTGGCGATGATGACCGGGTAGGAGCACATCACTTCGTCGATGATGCGCAGGCCGTGGGCCCGGATGGTGGTGCCGGTCTCGGTCACTTCCACGATACCGTCGGCCAAGCCTTCCACGACCTTGGCTTCCGTGGCGCCCCAGGAATAGAAGACGTTCACGTCCACGCCCACGCGCTTGAAGTAGTTGCGGGTCAGGCCTTCCAGCTCGGTGGCGATGCGCTTGCCGGCCAGGTCCTGCGGGCACTGGTAGGGGGAGTCACCGGCCACGGCCAGCACCCAGCGGCAGGGACGGTTGGACGTCTTGGAGTAGACCAGATCCGCCACATGCACCACCTTGTCTTCATGACCGCCTTCGGTGAGCCAGCCCAGGCCGGTGATGCCCCCGTCCAGGATGCCCGCGGCGATGTAGCCGCCGATCTCCTGCACGCGGCACAGCGAGGCCGTGATCTCGGGGTCGTTGATGTCCGGGAAATAGTTGCGCGTATGCTTGCGGATCTTCCAGCCGGCGCGCTCGAAAAGGTTGATGGTGGCGTCTTCCAGCGAGCCCTTGGGCACGCCCAGTTTAAGGATGGCCTGCGATTCTTCGCTCATCGTGTCTACTCCGGCAGGCGAAAGGCCTGCTGCTGTGTTGTTTGGGCCATGCGCCGCATGGCTCCTTCCCAGAGACGGGCCCGAAGGCCCGAAAAAAGCATCGTGCGGTCCCGGCTATTTGGTGCCGTAGACCTTCCGGGGATCGAAGACCACGGGGGAGCACTCGCGCACCACGCCGTTGTCCCATTCCCGGTAAAAGCAGGAACGCCGCCCCGTATGGCAGGCCGCGCCGCCGATCTGCTCGATCTTGAGCAGCACGGTGTCGTTGTCGCAGTCCAGGCGGATGGAAAGCACCTTCTGCACGTTCCCGGACGTGCCGCCCTTGTGCCAGAGTTCCTTGCGGCTGCGGCTCCAGTAGTGGGCCTCGCCGGTTTCCAGGGTACGTTTCCAGGCTTCTTCATTCATATAGGCCAGCATGAGCACTTCGCCCGTGGCCGCGTCCTGCGCGATGGCGGGGACCAGTCCCTTGGAGAAATCGGGACCGAAATCCGGCTGTAGTTGCGCCATGGCTCCCTCCGAATCAAAAAAACATGCTCCGGAGCTCCCGTCCGTACGGCGGGCGCGCCGGTGAGGCCTTTCAGGCTAGCCGCATTCTTGCCCGGACGCAAGCGGCGCCCCGCATCCGGCGGCCTTTTTTCACAGTCTGTCCGCTGCCGGTGACAGACCGGCGACGCCAGGGTGACAAGAGCCGCGCCCCGCATTTTTTTACCGCCCCTGTGTACGGGGTGCCTCGTGCTCCACCTGCCGGGAAAGCCGGAGGGGGCTTTCCACCGGCAACAGCGGGCGGGGCCCCGGTGTCCGGCACGAACCGCGCTCCGTCCGGCTCCTCTGACATCGGGAAGGGCTTTATAGTCCGTGCCGTGCCCGCCGCGGGAGGGTCCCGGCGGCGCCTTGCGCATGGGCGCCGCTTGTGGCAATTTAATGCGTTTCCGATATCCAAAGAATAACCCATCCGCATCGGCGGCAGACGGGGTCCCCCGGCCGCCATGCGTCAGAGAGCTATCATGTCCGACATCACCGATCCTACCTGCCCCGCCTCCGCCGGAGAGGCCGCGCAGGAACAGGCCGCCCCTGCGGCCGAACTTTCCACCCCCGGCGCTTCCCTTGAGAATTTTTCCGTGGCCGAGCCCGAGAACGCCCTGCCGCGCGCCACGCTGGAGACCCTGCCCGAGACCATCGCCGCCGCCTGCGGCCGTGCGGGCTGGACGTCCCTGATGCCCGTGCAGTCCCTGGCCTTGCCGTACCTGCTGGAAGGCCGCGACATCATGGTGCAGTCCCGTACCGGCAGCGGCAAGACCGGCTGTTACCTGTTGCCCCTGGTGCCGCGTCTGGATCCCGAGCTGCACGCCGTCCAGGCCCTGATCCTGGTGCCCACCCGCGAGCTGGCCGTGCAGGTGGAGCACGAGGCGCGCACCCTGTTCGAAGGCACGGGCATCCGTCCCGTGGCCGTCTATGGCGGCGTGGGCTACAAGAAGCAGATGGACGCCCTGCGTGACGGGGCCCAGCTGGTGGTGGGCACGCCCGGCCGCGTGCTGGACCATCTGCTGCGCCGCACCCTCTCGCTGGAGGATCTGGACGTCCTGGTCTTCGACGAGGCCGACCGCATGCTGTCCATCGGTTTCTACCCCGACATGAAGGAAGTGCAGCGCTACCTGCCGCGCCGCCGCATCCATACCAGCATGTTCTCGGCCACCTACCCGCCGCACGTGCTCAAGCTGGCCGGGGAATTCTTGACCGAGCCTTCCATGCTTTCCCTCTCGCAGAAGGAAGTGCATGTGGCCGAAGTGCAGCATCTGTTCTGTCAGAGCCGCCCCATGGACAAGGACCGCGTGCTGGTGCGCCTGCTGGAGACCGAGAACCCGGCATCGGCCATCATCTTCTGCAACACCAAGGCCAACGTCCATTACATCACCGGCGTGCTGCAGGGCTTCGGCTACAATGCCGACGAGCTGTCGGCCGACCTTTCCCAGGCCCGCCGCGAGGCCGTGCTGGACAAGATCCGCCAGGGCAGCCTGCAATATCTGGTGGCCACGGACGTGGCCGCGCGCGGCATCGACATCCCGGCCCTGTCCCACGTCTTCCTCTATGAGCCCCCGGAAGACCACGAAAGCTACATCCACCGTGCCGGCCGCACGGGCCGTGCCGGGGCCGCCGGGACGGTCATCTCGCTGGTGGACATCATGCAGCGCATGGAACTGGAACGCATCGCCCGTCATTACAAGATCGCCCTGCGCGAGATCCCCGCGCCCACGGACGAGGACGTGGCCGTGGTGGCCGGTGCGCGCGTGACCACCCTGCTGGAGAGCCGTTTCCGCAAGCTGACCGGTCTGGAAAAGATGCGCGTGGCCCGCTATGCGCCGCTGGTGCGCGAACTGGCCTCCCAGGCCGAGGACGACGAGAACGGCCTGCTGCTGGCCATGCTGGTGGACGCCGCCTATCAGGAGAGCCTGGGCCATGTGCAGCAGCTGCCCGAAGGCCGTAGCGAGTCTTCCCGTCGTGGCGAGGGCGAAGGCCGGGGCCGCAAGCGTTCCTCCCGTCGTCGCCGCGATCGCGGGGACAAGAGCGCCGAGGCCGCTGCGCCTGCCGCCGAGGCCGTCGTGGAAGCCGCGCCCGCGGCGGATGCCGGGGATGCTTCCGCCTCTGCCGAAGGGGAGGGCACGACCAAGCGCCGCCGTCGTCGCCGTCGCCGCAAGCCCGCGACTGAAGGTCAGGCGGAGGCATGAGCAGCCTGATGGCCGTCCGTGCCGATGCGGTACAGGAGGCCCTGGACAACTTTCCCGTCCTGCTCCTCGACCTGGATGCGGGACGGGCCCTGCACATCCTCGGCATCGGCCGTCTGCAGTTCCGGCGTCGCGCCCGGCTGCTGGCGGAGTGGCGCGGCCTGTGCATGGCCCTGTGGCGCCTGGCCCTGCAGCGCTCCTTCCCTGACCATGCCGAGGCCATGTTCCGGCAGTTCCGGGAGAGCTTCGGCCAGAGCCATACGGACAAGACCTCGGCCCTGGCCCTGGAGCGTGCCCCGGCCTACTGGGAGGTGCTGGCCGAGCGGGGCGACGCGGATTTCCGTCCCGTGTCCCGCTTCCTGGCCGCTGTCTTTTTCGAGGACGAGGCCCGCGCACAGGCCATGGCCCTGCGCCTGATGCTGCATGTGCGGCAGACCTATCAATCCATTTTCGAGCGTCTTATCTGAGCAACTGGATCATCATGGAAACTTCCCCTTCCGCGTCCCCCCGCGCCACGGCCGTCACCATCGGCAATTTCGACGGCGTGCATCAGGGCCATCAGGTCCTCATCCGCCGTGCGCTGACCTACAGCCAGCAGTTCGGCCTGGATTGCGTGGTCATCACCTTCTGGCCGCATCCGCGCGTGCTCTTCGGCAAGCCGCATCAGCCCCTGACCAGCCGGGCCGCCCGCATGCGTCTGCTGCAGGGCCTGGGCGATCTGCGCGTGCTGGAGCTGCCCTTCACCCATGAGCTGGCCGCGCTGTCGCCCGAGGAGTTCGTCCGGCAGCACCTGCTGCCGCTGCGGCTCAAACATCTGGTCATCGGGCATGATTTCACGCTGGGGCGCGGCCGCAGCGGTCAGCCCGACGTGCTCCGCTCCCTGGGCGAAAAGTACGGCTTTGACGTGGACCAGTTGCCGCCGGTGGAAGTGGGCGGGCATGTGGTCAGCTCCACCTGCCTGCGCGAGCTCATCGGCAAGGGCGACGTGGCCACGGCCGCCAGTCTGCTGGGCCATGCCTACGGTTGCGAGGGCCTGGTGGTGCATGGCGAAGGCCGCGGTACCGGCCTGGGTTTCCCCACGGCCAATATCGCCATCCCGGACACCATGCTGCCCGCGCCGGGCGTCTACGCCACCCGCGTGGTGGTGCCGCACCTGGGCAGGACCCTGCAGGCCGTGACCAACATCGGCCGCAAGCCCACCTTTGGGGACTACGGCCTGAGCATCGAGAGCTTCCTGCTGGATACGGACCTGAACCTTTACGGCAATGAGCTGCGCCTGGATTTCGTGGCCCGCCTGCGCGACGAGAAGCGCTTCGAGTCCGCCGATGCCCTGGTGGCCCAGATCCGTACCGACGTGGCCCGGGCCCGCGATTTGCTGACCATGTATTTCTAGAACAGACGGTGATGGCATATCGCCTTTGAGATGACGGGACTGCCCTTGCGGGGCGGTATCCGAATGCCAGTGAGACCGGCGCATGACGAGAGATCGTTACGCGCCGGCTTTTAATTTGGAAAGGCTGTGTTGCGGGACTGCTGTGGCAGCAGGTCTGCCCAGTACGGAGCGGTCGTCGGAGGTTTGGTTGCCGGTGCGTGGCAACAAACTGCCGGAGGACGGTAACATCCCGTTTCGGCAAGCAGACTGTGACCGGAGGACACGAAAATAGGTCGTGCTGTTGCCCGCAGGCAGTTTTTGTGCTTGAGTGGTAGTGTCTTTTTTCTGTGATACCAGAAGCGCTGACCATGAGGTGATCTATGGCCGACATCGCACACCTTGATGACATCTGGACAAAATTTCTTGAACTCTGGCCCGTGGAAAAAGTACGGGCCATGACGCTGGAACAGTACCATACGCTTAATGATCCGACGTGTTTCGTTCGATGCCTGGAGAGCATGACGGAAATGCTGGGCTCTATCTGGGGAGGCTCTGCATTCAAATTCGGCATTTACCAGCGGGATAACACGGATCGCATTGGTCCCGATAAGTCCGGTCATATCTATGGTGAAGCGTATGGTTGGCGGACGCCCCTTGGCCAAACTCCCGAGCAGGTGTTTTCTACCGTTAAAAAAAATATCCTTGGCATCATCGACGCCGTCCAGCACAAAAATTTGGATGCGGTATCCTGCGAAGCTCTCTGGCCCATGGTGGCCTGGAAGATTGCCTTTCTTTATCAGGACAGGGACGATCCACAAGTGCTTTCCGTGTACAGGCGCGAAAAGCTTATCGCAGCCTTGGGGGAAGATACCGCCAAGCTGAGTACAGCAGAACTGTATCGTCGCCTCATGGCCCGGCGTAACGGTAAGAACCTACACGAGTACAGCGAGGAAATCTGGAATATGCCGCCTCAAGGTCCCAGTGATGGCAAGGGAAAAGGCACGGGGGGGCCGCAGCCAGCAGCGTCAGGGGGTTCCATCCCCCTGAACCAGATACTCTACGGCCCTCCCGGCACGGGCAAGACCTACGCCACAGTGGAAAAAACACTGGAAATATTTGCCGCTGCGGGCATGCGGGATGTAGGCGCTACCCGGGAAAAGAAGAAGCAGCGTTTCGACGAGCTGGTCGCTGACGGCCATATCCGTTTCGTGACCTTCCATCAGAGCTTCAGCTACGAGGACTTTGTAGAAGGCATACGGGCGTCGACGGATGAAGATGGCAAGATTACCTATCAGGTGGAGGACGGCATCTTCAAGGAACTATGTACCAAGGCCAGCAGCCGCATGGAGCGGCCGCACCGGCAGTCAGTCAACCTGGAAGGCCGTACGGTCTGGAAGATGTCTTTGGGCAACACGCAGGGGGACGATGCCTCCATCTATGATGAATGCCTGCAAAAGAATTGTTTGCTCATGGGCTATGGCGGCAGTGTGGATTTTTCTGCTTGCCGGACACGAGAGGAGATACGGCGCAAGTTTGAGGAGGAACTGCCCGAACAGCTGAAGGATTCGATGTACCCTGTACGGCGGGTAGAACTTTTTGCCCATAAAATGGCTGTAGGCGATATTGTCATCATTTCTGACGGCAATCACAAATTCCGGGCCATTGGCCAGATTTCGGGGCCCTACCAGGCCATTGAACGTGAGGACGATGACTATGGCCAGTACCGGGCTGTCAAATGGCTGTGTACCTTTTCTCCCTCACGCCCTACCGAGGAGCTGTTGCGCAAAAAGTTCACCCAGCTTGTTCTTTATCCGCTGACGGACGCTGTACTCGATCGCCAACGCCTCGCCCGCCTGCTACAGGTGGAGCAGGCGGAGGAAGAGGACAGGTTGCCCTATGTGCTCATCATCGACGAGATCAACAGAGGCAACATCTCCCGCATCTTTGGCGAACTCATCACCCTCGTGGAAGCATCACACCGTGCTTGCCTGCCGGGCAGTCCCAGCACGCGGGACAGCATCAGCGTGCGTCTGCCGTATTCGCGGGAATCGTTCTCGGTGCCGGAGAACGTCTACATCATCGGCACCATGAATACGGCTGACCGCTCCCTTACCGGGCTGGATGCGGCCCTGCGGCGGCGTTTCTCCTTTACGGAGATGCCGCCCCGTCCCGAATTGCTGGAGAGCAGTCGTTTGCATGGGACGGAATTCTCTCTGGCGGATCTGTTGACCTGCCTGAACCGGCGCATCACCGTACTGCTGGACGGGGATCATTGCCTTGGTCACGCTTGGTTCATGGGCCTTGGCCGGGTGGTGACGGCAGAGGCGCTGGCGATCGTGTTCCGTAACCATATCCTGCCCCTGCTGGAAGAATATTTCTTTGAGGACTGGGAAAAGATCCAGTGGATCCTCAACGATCACCGCAAGGAGGCGGAAAATCGTTTCCTACTGCGGGATGATACGGAGCTGTCCAGCTTGTTCGGAGATGACGTGCAACTACCGGACAGGGGACAGGGCTGGTACTGGAATCAGGAAGCGTTCGGTAGCATGGCCTCCTATGTCCAGATCATTGATGCGGAAGTGTGGCCCGAACCTGATGATGAGGATGATAACGGGCATAGCAGGGCTGACGAAGAAACGGCAACAGAGAACTTTGCGGACTTGGGTGAACGGATAGACAGTGTGGAATGGCGGGGATACCGCATTGAAAGATACCGGACCAGAGCCGGGAGTAATCCCATCCGTATCTTGCAGGATGGAAAATATGTTGGAGACAGACTCGTCACCCAGACTTTGAGAATCATTGCCGCACATCTGGGCATCGAACTCAGGGGAGCCAACACCCAATCCCAAGGCAACTTCCTGATACAGAAGTTGAAGGAGCTGGGACAGAAGGCATGAGCCTCATCACCATCCGTGAATACGGCTGTCTGACCACCGCTCCTGTCTCCGTCCCTACGCTGGACAGGGCCCAGGTCACGCCCTCGGCCTTTGATTGGCTCTGCCGTTTGTGCGAGCAGGAAAAGGATGTGGCCATCCTGCGGACCAGGCAGACCTTGCAGTGGAAAAGTTTCGTGGGTGTCCTGCGCACGCCCTGCGGCCTGGAGCTGGAGATACTGCCCAAGACGCATTCCGAGGTGGATGACGCGGCGGCCTGCCGTGCGCAGCTGGTGCGCATGCTGGCAAAAGTGCTGGATGTGACCTGTCGCGAGACGGGCGAGGCCGACATCAGCCTGTTGGCCCTGCCGTTGACGGAGTGGGTGGCACGACAGTTTTTGCGGCATGCGCATGCCCTTATCCGGCGGGGACTGCGTTTCGACTATCAACGAGTGGAAGAGGAAGAGCCCTACCTGCGCGGCCAGCTGGACGTGCGGCGCCAGATCGAGCAGTTGCCGCATCGGCGGCACCTGTTTCACATCCGGCATGACGTGTTCAGTGTGGACAGGCCCGAGAACCGTCTCCTGCGTAGCGCGCTGGACGTGGTGGTGGCCAGTGTGCGGGAAATGGATAACTGGCGTTTGGCCGCGTCCCTGCGTCCCTTGCTGTCTGCTGTGCAGCCCAGCCGGGATATCCGGGCAGATTTCGCCCGCTGGCAACAGGACAGGCTTATGGCCGATTATGCAGCTGTGCGGCCATGGTGCGAGCTGGTGCTCAAGTACATGCCCAGGGGCATCGCCGACCGGCAGCGCGGCATCAGCCTTTTGTTTTCCATGCATGAGCTTTTCGAACGCTATGTGGCTCGGGCTTTACGAGATCGGCTCATGCCCGGGGCCCGCATGGAGGTGCAGGCATCGGGCAGGGCCCTTTGTTCGCAGGAAGGCCGTGCGGCCTTTTTCCTGCGGCCCGACATGGTCATCCGTTACGGACAGGATGCCTGGGTATTGGACACCAAGTGGAAGCGTCTTGGACAGGGCAGCGGAGAGGACGGCATCAGCGTCCAGGACGTGCACCAACTCTATGCCTACGGCTGGCAGTGGCTGGGCGGGCGAGGCGATGTGGTGCTGGTCTACCCCCGGCACGCGCATTTCCCGCATCAGCCGCCCTTTCTCTTCCGTCCGCCGCCGTCATGCCCCGATGCTCCGGCCCTGCGTCTGCTGGTGGCCAGCTTCGACCTGTCCACAGATAGCTTATCGTGTCATGAAACAGCGGGCGATTGGTGCCCCTGGTTACATACGGCCTAGATTTTGCTGAAAAGCGGCGCAGCCTATCCCACCTGCATAAAGCCGCCCGTAGTCCGTTTTGATTCCGCTTAGATTAGAAATTTTCTTCTACTAGGCTTTCGGGTCCAGAATCCCTCAGTTAGATGAAAGACCATCCGTATCCCGGGTGGTCTTTCATTTTGGGAGGCCCTGGTCTTTTTTTCACGAACTATCGGCGGGCTGATAGATTGAGAATTTTTTCCCAGATAGGTTGCAGGCAGATGTTCCGTTTTGTCATGAAAAAAGGAGTCTGCCATGCCTGAGCAAACCTCTGCCGGTTCCGGTTCGTTTTTGCAGTACCTGGCCGGGAACCTGCGCCGCAACGGACGCAGCCCCGTGCGTGTCTACACGGGCTTCGTCATCGCCTGGGCGCTCTTTTTCCTTTTCTGGACCGTGCTGCCGCCCTTCCCGGGCCTGACCCACAACGGCATGGCCGTGCTGGGCATCGTGCTCTGGGCTAGCGTCATGTGGGTCAGCGAGGCCATGCCCACGGGCATCACCGGCATCTCCATCCCCACCCTGCTGCTCATCACCCAGGCCATCCCCTGGCAGGGCGGCAAACCGCCCATGTCCATCATCTTTGCCGGGTTCACCAACCACGTCATCTGGCTGTGCCTGTTCGCCTTTTTGGTGGGGGCCGTCATGCAGCTGGTGGGCCTGGACAAGCGCATCGCCCTGGGCATCCTGGCCCGGCTCAAGGCCTCCAGCGTGGGCCGCGTCATCTGGGGCATGTTCTTCGTGAACATCGTGCTGGGTTTCCTGGTGCCCGCGGCCAATGCCCGCGCCGCCACCCTGCTGCCCGTGGTGCAGGGCATCTGCCGCTTGCTCGGCGACACGCCGGAAGAACGCGCCGCCAAGAAGGCCATCGTCATCCAGTCCCTGGTCTACGGCTCCATGATTTGCGGCATGTTCATCATGACCGCCCATCTGCCCAACATGATCATGGTGGGCATCTTCGACAAAGCGGGCTTCAGCAACCTCAACTACCTCAACTGGATGCTGCTGCAGGCTCCCTATCTGGGCATGTTCGCCCTGACGCAGGCCTGGATCCGCTGGCACTTCGGCACGCGCAAGGTGCACATCGCCGGCGGGGTGGAGGCCCTGCAGAAGAAATACGACGACCTCGGCCCCATGACCATGCCCGAAAAGGTGCTGCTGGGCATCTTTGCCCTGGCGGGCATCATGTTCATGACCGGCAAGGGCAGCTTCATCGCCGAGCTGCACCACCAGCCCCTGGGCGTCATCGGCCTGCTGGGCATGCTGGTGCTCTTTGCGCCGGGCCTCATGCCCTGTTCCTGGAAGTCCGTGCAGGAAAAGACCATCTGGGGCACCTTCCTGCTGCTGGGCGGCGCCATGACCATGACCACGGCCATGACCCAGTCCGGTCTGGCCCAGTGGCTGGCCGACCACATCCACGCCTGGGTGGTGGGCATGAGCTGGTGGCAGGCCATCCTGACCATGATGGTGGGCACGCACATCATCCGCCTGGGCATGCTCTCCAACGTGGCGGCCGTGGCCATGCTGGCGCCGGTGGTCTTTGCCATGGCGCCCAAGCTGGGCCTGCACCCCGTGGCCTTCACCATGCTGGTCTGTGACACGGACACCTTCGCCTACATCCTGCCCACCCAGATCACCGCGGCCGTTATCGCCCACGGGACGGACACCTTCTCTTCCACGGACTACGCCCGCGCCGGCTGGGTCTCCGTCTGTATCGCCATCGCCTACGGCCTGCTGGTCATGGCCCCCTGGTACGCCCTGTGGGGCATGCCCGTCTGGGACGCCAGCGCCCCCTGGCCCTTCTAGCTTTCCGCCGACCTGCCGGGGCGGTATGTCCCCGGCTCCAACAGCTTTTTACAGGAGAACATCATGGCCAACATCCCCGCGGCGCACATGCGCCAGTTCACCCCTGAAAACCTGGACGATATCGAGACCGTCGTCGTCGAGACCGACCTGCTCATCATCGGCGGCGGCAACGCCGGCTGCTTCGTGGCCACGGAAGCCGCCCTGGTGGACCCCAATGTCCGCGTCACCATCATGGAGAAGGCCGAGATCATGCGCTCCGGCGCCTGTTCCGCCGGCATGGACGCCATCAATACCTATATCCCCGAAGGCAAGACCCCCGAAGATCTGGTGCGCTGGAGCCGCGCCCAGGTGGGCGGCGGTCCCCTGCGTGAGGATCTGGCCCTCTCCAATGCCCGCGAACTCAACGAGTCCGTGGACGATCTGGAGCGCTGGGGCCTGCCCATCCTGCGCGACGAGCAGGGCCGCATCCGCTACCGCGGCAAGTGGGACATCTCCATCCACGGCGAGCAGCTCAAGCCCATCATGGCCGAGAAAGCCCTGGAGAGCGGCGCGGACGTCTACAACCGCGTGACGGCCACGGCCCTCATCATGCACGAAGGCCGCTGCACCGGTGCCATGGGCTTTGGCGTGCGTGACGGCAAGTTCTACATCTTCCGCGCCAAGGCTACGGTGGTCAGCACCGGCGGGGCCGGAACCCTGTACAAGTCCTATACGGCCGACAGCACCGACAGCGGCGCGCAGATCTGGATGTGCCCCTACTGCGTGGGCACGGGCTACGCCATCGGTTTCCGCCAGGGCGCCGAGCTCACCAGCCTGGAACAGCGCTGGGTGGCCACGCGCACCAAGGACTTCTGCGGCCCGGTGGATACCATCTCCGTGGGCTACGGCGCGCCCATCATCAACGCGCACGGTGAGCGCGTCATGAGCCGCTACGAACACCTGGGCGGGGACGCCGCGCCGCGCTACATCCGTGCCAACGCGCCCATGGAAGAATGGCTGGCCGGTCGCGGGCCCTGCTATTGCGACACCACCCACCTGACCCCCGAAACGGCCAAGGCCATGATGGAGGACTATCTCAACGAACGGCCTTCCTTCGTGCTCTTCCTGGCCAGCCGCGGCCAGGACGTCACCCGCGAGCCCATCGAGATCTACGGTTCCGACCCCTACATCCTGGGCGGTCATACCGGCGGCGGCTTCTGGGTGGACATGCAGCGCATGACCACCATCCCCGGCCTGTTCGCCGCGGGCGAGACCGCGGGCGGCAATCCCAACAAGTTCGTGGGTGGCTGCTGCGCCGAAGGCAAACTGGCGGCCCGCGGGGCCATCGCCTACATGAAGGATCTGGAACTGCCGCCCCTGGACATGGCGGCCGTGGAGCAGGAAAAGGCCCGTGTCTACGCGCCCCTGCTGGCCCGTGACGAGGACGGCGTGCGCCCCGTGGAGATGAAGGAACGCCTGCAGCGCCTGATGGACGAATACGCCGGCGGCGTGTCGCAGTTCTACCGCACCAACGAGGAGCGTCTGGACTACGCCCTGAAGCACATCGCCATGCTGCAGTCCCAGTTCGGCTATCTGCGTGCCCGCGACCTGCACGAACTCATGCAGGCCCACGAGACCATGGACAGGGTGGATGTGGCCGAGGCCGTGGTCCATCACCTCAAGGCCCGCAAGGAGACCCGCTGGGCCGGCTGGCAGACCCGTTCCGACTATCCGGAACGTGACGATGCCCATTTCGACTGTTTCATCGAATCCCGGCGCGATCCCGCCACGGGCAAGGTGGAGACCTTCACCCGTCCGTACGAGCAGCTGATCCCCGGTGACCGTTATACCGCGTAAGCAAGGAGCCAACCATGCCCCCGAGAATAGATCTGAACAAGTGCAACGGCTGCGGCGGCAAGCCCGAGACCGCCTGCGAGATGGTCTGCCCCGGCGACCTCATGATGCTGGACCCCGAGACGGGCAAGGCCCGCTGCCGGGCCACCGGCGAATGCTGGGACTGCATGTCCTGCATCAAGGTCTGTCCCACCGGTGCTCTGCAAACGCGCATGCCCTACCAGCTGGGCTACTACAAGGCCAGCCTGCGCCCCATCATGGGCAAGGACTGCATCACCTGGAAATGCCGTGATATTGACGGAAATGAATATACATATAAGTATGTCAACAGGATACGTCACTAGAACACGACACGGCTAAGGCCGGGTCCGGAAACGCGCTGCCGGTGCGCCGCAATGTCAGGTTGCGGCGTACCGGTTCCGGCGTCTGTACGGCAGACAGGGAACGCCTTTTCACGGGCCTGGTGCACGGGAGGAGGCATGCGCAGTTTCTGGCATCTGGAAAAAGGGGATTTCTTCGACGGCATAGAAGAGTGCAAGGAACACTTCCTGCGCAGTGCCCAGCGCATCGAGCTGAAAAAGAACGACATCGTTTTTTTTGAAGGCGATGCGGGCGGGGCCTGTTTTTATGTGGCGTCGGGGCTGCTGCGCATCTTCTGCGTGACCGAGGCCGGCAAGGAGTCCACCTTTTTCCTGCGCACCGCGGGCGAGATCTTCGGCTTGTCGGAAGTCCTGCAGGATCTGCCCCGCAAGGTCAGTGCCCAGGCCCTGGCCGCTTCCGTCATCTTCCGTCTGGATAGGCAGGCGTTCGATGATCTGCTGTCCCGCAATTACGCCCTGGCGCGCCGGGTCATCACCGTCATGGGCAGCCGTTTGCGTTATCTGGGCGACAGCCTCAGCGCCCAGACCTGCGATGTCCGCCACAGGGTCGGCCGGCTGCTGCTCGCGCTGGCACACGAGAGCCTGCGAGACCCGGCCGCCTGGGAACAGCCGCTGGCCCTGCCGGTCAGCCTTTCGCAGGGCCAGATGGCGGCCATGGTCTGTTCCACGCAGCCTACGGTCAGCGAGACCCTGCACCAGTTGCAGGACGAGGGCCTCATCGACATCCGCGGCCGGGGCATCGTCATCAGAAGGCCGCAGGCCCTGCTGGCGGCCCTGGAATCTCCTGCGGATCGCGCTTGAGTCCTGCCGCGCTCCGGCTTAAGGTGTCCGCCGGAGGAAACACCATGCTGGCAGACCTGCATACCCACACCAACACGTCCCACGGGCACCACAGCGCCGCCGAGATGTACGAGGCCGCCGTGACGGCCGGGCTGGACCTCTTCGGCCTGAGCGAGCATTCCCCCCTGCCGGAGGAATATGCCTGCAAGCTGTATGTGGCGGCGTTCCCCGGCAATTTCCGTCAGTTCGTCCAGGACGTGCAGGCCCTGCGGCAACGGGAGCTGGAGCGGGAGGACAGGCCGTTGCCCCTGCTGGGCGTGGAGCTGGACTGGCTGCCCGATTACCCCAGGCACATGTGCCGTTTCCTCACATGCTGGCCGTTCAGCTATGTGATCGGTTCCCTGCATTATGTGGGGCTCTTCCCGGTGGCGCGTCCCAATACCTGGACCGACGGCCGGGAGGCCGCCTATGCCCGCTACCGGGAATACTATGAAGAGATGGCCCGCATGGCGGCCAGCGGGCTGGTGAATGTGGCCTCGCATCCCGACTTCATCAAACGGGCCTCCTACGGCCTGTTCCATGAATGGCTGCGCGAAGAGGGCAGCCTGGATCTGGTGGCCGGTGCCGTGCAGGCCATGGCCGACAACGGGGTCATCATGGAAGTCTCGTCGGCCGGGCTGCGCCAGCCCTTTGCCGAGCCTTATCCCTGCCCGGCCATCATGGGGCTGGCCGCCGACTTCGGCGTGGACATCTGTCTGGCCTCCGATGCCCACGACAAGGCCGACGTGGGTGCGGGGCTCGCTGCCGTGGCCCGCTACGCGCGTTCCTACGGCTTCCGTTTCGATACCCTGCCCCTGCGGCCGGAGCATATCTCCACCCGGCCCGCCGTGCTGGCGCAGGCCCTGGATTATCTGGACGGCCCCCTGCCGCGCCTGCGTTTCGCGCTGTAGTTTCGAAATATTTTCGCTCCCCGGACGATGTGTGGACGGGGACATTCTGAGGCATCATGGCTCCGGCAGCGGCCGGAGCTTTTTTATGATGACCGGTGAGCGTGCCGTGATGCGGCCGCATTGTTGTGATGCTGTATGGCCCGCCGTTGCCGCAGGCTTTGCCGATGTCCCGGCCCTGGAGAGGGAGACCTTTCCGGGCCGGGCTTTTTTATGTCCGGTATCAGCTGTGCGGCAGCAGGCGGTGCAGCAGCCAGCTCAGGAGAGGCGCCAGCAGCAGGACGGTGTACAGGCGCACCAGATGGAAGGCCAGGACGGCGGGGGCGTTGGTGCCCAGGTCGGAGGCCATGCCCACCACGGCCTGCAGGCCGCCGGGGCTGGTGGCCAGGATGGCGCTGCCCGCGTCCAGCCCGGCCGAGCGGCAGATGAACCAGGCCCCCAGGGCCCCGGCCACGATGAGCAGGGCCGTGGAACCGAACATCAGGGGCGCCATGGCGCGGATCTCCAGCAGGGTGCCGCCGGTCATCATGTTGCCGACCATGACACCGATGGCGATCTGGGCCCCCAGCTGGAACAGGCGTGGCGTGTCGGCCTCCACATGTCCCAGCATCTTGACAGCCAGGACGGCCACCACGGCGCCCAGCATGGCACCGCCGGGGATGTGCAGGAAGAAGAACAGCAGGCCGCCCGCGATGCCGCAGGCGATGAGGAGCAGGAAGGTGGTCATGGTGCCTCCGTAGGTTGCAGGGGAGGGGACCATGATGCGGCAATAGGGGAGCGGCGGTCAAGGTTGCGTGGGCAACGATTTTTCGGGGCTGCCGGAACGGGATGATGGCCGTCACGCGGCGGGGGAGCGAGGCGCCGGGGCAGGGGGCCGGTGAGAACGCGGGGCGAATCGGCCTGCCCGCGACGGGCGCGGCCGGTCCGTGCCGCCGGAGACGGCCGCCGGGTGGGACAGAAAAAAAGGGGAAGGGAAGCGCTTGTCCAGGACGCTCCCTTCCCCGCTGTCATTTTTTCCACCACCACTGCGCGCGGCGGCAGAGCAGTTCGATATCACCGGCGGCGGCCACGTTGAGCATCTTGCGATACTGGCGCACGGCCTCATGGCTGTACGGATTGGCCTCGAAGAGGCCGGTGAACATGGTGCCGTCCTCGGTGAGCATCTTCTCTGCCGCGTGCAGGCGGCGGCGGAAGGAGGGGGTGATATAGGGCAACAGGTCTTCCTGCCCTGCCAGCAGGGCAAAGTAGGCCAGGTTGGTGATGAAGTTCATGTTCTGGACGCGGGCCATGGCACGGTCGTGCTCGTCGGCCGTGGCCCGGAAGGTGCCGCACCCCAGGGCCCGGAAAAAGGCCTCCACCAGGGCCGTGTCCTCTTCGCGGGCCGTGCGGCCGGGCGTGACGGTCACGGGCAGGCCGTCCTCGTCGGGCGTGGCCGGGCCGAAGAGCGGGTGCGTGCCCACCACCGGGCCGGGCCAGATGGCTTCCATCTGTTGCAGGGGGCGCACCTTCACCGACGTGATGTCGGCCAGGATGGCCGTAGCGGGCAGATGGGCGCAGACCGTGGCGGCCACGTCGGCAAAGACGGCCGCGGGCACGCAGAGCAGTACCAGGGCGGCGTCCTTGCAGGCCGGGGCCAGCACCGCGTTCGTCAGGGGCACGTCCACGCCCCGCATGTCCAGCCCGGCGGCCGTGCCGCGGCGGCAGAGCATGGCGCCCATGCGGCCCCGGCAGCCCACGACGAGCACGGCACGCCCCTGCAGGGAGGCCGCGGCTTTCGCGGGCACAGGGCCGGTGTCGTCCCCGTCCGTCCTGGGCGTCGTGGTGTCCGGGCTCACAGCAGCGGCTCCCAGACCTTCCAGAAGGTGGGGAAGGACTTGCGCACCACCAGCGGATCGTCCAGCAGGGCGTCCATGCGCTTGCCGTAGGGCAGGCCCAGCAGGGCCAGGGACATGGCGATGCGGTGGTCGTTGTGGGCCGAGAAGCGCGCGGCCTCGTCCCAGGCCGGGCCGTCGGGACCCAGACCGTGGACGGTCAGGCCGTCGTCATGCTCGTCCACACGCACGCCCAGACGGGCCAGCTCGGTGGCCGGGGCGGTGATGCGGTCGGATTCCTTGATGCGCAGATGGGCCACGTTGCGTACCCGGGTGGGACCCTGGGCAAAGGCGGCCAGCACGGCCACCGTGGGCACCAGATCCGGGCAGTGGCCCATGTCCACGTCCACGCCGCGCAGGGCCGAAGGATGCACGGTGATGGACGTGCCTTCCACCTCGGCGCGGGCGCCCATGGCGCGCAGGATGTCCAGCATGGCGCGGTCGCCCTGCAGGGAATCGGCCCGCAGGCCGTCCACACGCACGGGACGCTTGCCCAGGGCGCCGGCGGCCAGCAGATAGGAGGCCCCGGACCAGTCGCCTTCCACCTGATAGCTGCCCGCGCGGTAGGTGCCGGGCTGCACGGTGATGCGCAGACCGTCGGGACGGGCGGTGCGCAGGGCGCGCCAGCCGCCGTCGGGCAGGACCTGCCACGGGCCGTCGGGCTCGCGGGTCTCCACGCGGAAGCGGATGCCGAAATCTTCCAGGCAATGCAGGGTCAGGCCCACGTAGGGCCAGGACACGGCCTTTTGCCCGCCCAGTTCCACGCACAGGGGCGCCGGGGCCAGCGGCGCTGCCAGCAGCAGGCCCGAGAAATACTGGCTGGAGGCATCCATGCCCAGGCGCACGCGGCCGCCGTTACGGGCGGGATCGAGGCCAGCGGCCCGCAGCAGCAGGGGCGGACAGTCGGGACGCTGCTCGAAGCGCACGTCCGTGCCCAGGGCCTCCAGGGCGCGGGTCAGCTCGTCGATGGGCCGTTCATGCATGCGCGGCGCACCGTGGATGCGGAACAGGCCGTGACCGGCGGCCAGCACGGCGGTCAGCAGGCGGCAGGTGGTGCCGGATTCGTGCACGTCGCAGCTCAGGGGCGTGTCCGTGCCGCCCCGGGGACGGCCGCCCATGCCGGTGACGCGCCAGCCGCCCTCCTCGGCGGGCAGGGCGTCCATGCGGGCACCGGCGGCGCAAAGGATGGCGCGGGTGCATTCCAGATCGCGGCTGTCCAGCACATGATGCAGCTCGGAAGTGCCGTGGGCCAGGGCCGCGCCGATGCAGTAGCGGTGCGAGATGGATTTGGAGGCCGGGGCCCGCACGCAGGCGGTATCTGGGCTAGGCATGGCTGTCCTCCACGTCGTCCAGGCCGATGCGGTCCAGCTGCGGTCCGGTGGCGTAGCTGCCCAGGATGCGGAAGCTGGTGCAGGTCTCGGCCAGCTTCTGGAGCAGGTCCTCATACTGGGGGGCGGTCAGGTCGCATTCCACGTCCGTGAAGAAGACATACTTCCAGCACTGGCCGCGCAGGGGACGGGACTCCAGCTTACGCATGTTGATTTTGTGCTCGGCCAGCAGGGAGAGCACGCCGGAGAGCGTACCGGACTTGTCCGGCAGGGTGAAGAGCATGGAGGTCTTGTCCGCGCCGGTATGGCCGGGCACGGGAGCGGTGCGCGGCAGCTTGTCCAGCTGTCCCACGGGCTTGGGGCCGATGATGACGAAGCGCGTCCAGTTGCCGGGCTCGTCCTCGATGCGGCGGGCCAGGATGGAAAGGCCGGTCATGTCGGCCAGCTTGCCGTTGCCGATGGCCGCGGACTGCGGATTGGCGGCGGCCATACGGGCCGCGGCGGCGGTGGATTCCACGGGGATGAGGCCCGCCTGGGGCAGGTGGCTGCGCAGCCAGCCGCCGCACTGGGCCAGAGGCTGGGGATGCGAGTAGACCGTGGTGATCTCGGCCAGGCTGGCGGCGTGGCTCAGCAGGCAGTGCGAGATGGGCGAGAAGAGCTCGGCCTGGATATGCACGTCATACTTGAGGAACAGGTCGAAGCTGACGCCCACGGTGCCCTGCAGGGAATTTTCCAGCGGCACCACGCCCAGCTCGCAGCGGCCGGAGTGCACGTCGGCGAAGACCTGCGGCAGGTCGTTGCAGGGGTGGAAGCTGGCGGCATGGCCCAGGTACTCCACGCCGGCAAAATAGGAGAAGGTGCCTTCCGGGCCCAGATAGGCCACGTTCTGCGGGCGTTGCAGGGCGCGCGACGAGGAGAAGATCTCGCGCCAGATGGCACGCAGGTGTTCTTCGGGCAGGGGACCGCCGTTCTTGCGGGCCAGGCCGTCCAGCACTTCGCGCTCGCGCAGGGGCTTGAACACGATGCCGGGGTCCCCGGCCTTGATGCGGCCCACTTCCAGGCTCAGGGCGGCGCGGCGGTTGAACAGCGCCAGCAGTTCCTGGTCCACGCTGTCGATCTCGCCGCGGATGGCGGTCAGGCGCTGGGGGGCGTCGGAGGGGGAATGTGCGTCGGCCATGCTACACCTCGCGGATCTCTTCCTGGATGCGCATGCCGAAGTGGCGGCCTGCCTGATCCAGGCGGCAGAGCACCGTATCGCCGGGCTTGAGGCTGACCACGCTCAGGGGCGTGCCGTCAGGGGCGGTCAGGCGGATGGTCTCGGCGTTCTGCAGGAACACGGCGCCGCGCTTGGGGCCTTCGGGGGTCTCGGCCTCGGCTTCCACCAGCAGCATGGGGCGCACTTCGATCTTGACCCGGCCCACCGTGGCCACGCTGGTCTGGCCGTCGGCGCCCACGATGAGCACTTCCTGTCCCGCGGCCAGTTCGCCCAGGTAGCAGGTCTTGTCGTGGGGCAGGCGGGCATAGGCATGCACGGCCCCGGCGTTGACCCTGAAGGGACGGGCGGCCACATATTCGTTGTGTTCGGTCTCGGCATGGACAAGGAAGGTGAAGGCGCTGGAATTGCCCACCAGCATGCCCTGGCCGCGCTTGAGCAGGGAAAGGGTGTCGGCGCAGACGCGGTGCCCCAGGCCCACGGGTTCCACGCGGGTGATGACGGCTTTCTGCAATTCCTCGCGCCCCTGCGAGATCTTGCACTGGGCCACGATGGCCTTGAGTTCGGCCAGGGCCTCGGGCAGGACCACGATGCCGTCCACGCCGCGCTCCAGGATGCCGGCGGCCAGACGGGCCTCTTCCAGGCTGCCCGCCTCGGCCAGCACGTTGTCGGCCTGGGCCAGCAGGTTCTCCACGGGGATGATCTCCCAGCCGCGGGCCAGGCAGGCGGTCTCACCGGCCTTGAGGCGAGCCACCAGGGCCTCCTCGTCGGCCTTGACGTTCAGCGGCACGCTGGCCACGTCCTCGCAGGCCCAGACGGTGCAGCGGGAAAGGGCGGCCACTTTCTCCACCTGGGCGCGGGGCACGATGACCCCGTCCACACCGGATTCCAGGGCCAGGGTCACGTCGGCCTTGCTGAACGGTTCGCAACGGTAGTAGATGCGGGCCATGCTATTCTCCCACGATGGCCAGGGCTTCTTCCACCGTGGCGTTCTCATGCACGATGGCGCGCAGGGCACGCACGAGCTGGATGCGGTTGGGATGCTGGAACACGTTGCGGCCCATGGAGATGCCCGCGCCGCCGGCCTTGATGGCATCGTGCACCATCTGGAGCACGTCGCGGGTGGATTCCATGCGTTCGCCGCCGGCGATGACCACGGGCACGCAGCAGGAGGAGACCACGTCGGAGAAGCTTTCCATGTCGCCGGTGTAGGGTACCTTGACGATGTCCGCGCCCAGTTCCACGCCCACGCGGGCACAGTGGGCCACCACGTCGGGAGCGAAGCCGTTCTTGATGGCCGGGCCGCGGGCGTACATCATGGCCAGCAGGGGCATGTGCCAGTCGTCACAGGCGGCGGCCACGCGGCCCAGGTCGGCCAGCATCAGGCGCTCGTTGGGGTCGCCCAGGTTCACATGCACGGAGACGCAGTCGGCGCCGTGCTTGATGCCTTCTTCCACGGTGCCCACCAGGGTCTTGGTGTTGCCCTGGGGAGAGAGCATGGTGGAGGCGGACAGGTGGACGATGAGGCCCACGTCCTTGCCGGCGTTACGGTGCGAGCAGCGCACCAGGCCCTTGTGCATGAGCACGGCGTCCGCGCCGCCCACGGCCATGTCGTTGACGGTCTCGCGCATGTCGATGAGGCCGTCGACGGCACCGATGGTCACGCCGTGGTCCATGGGAACGATGATAGTGCGGCCGGTTTCACGATTGATGATGCGTTCCAGACGAACCTGTTTGCCAAGGTACATGGGATCTCTCCTTGTGGAATGGAGCCGTTCCGGCGGCGCTGGATACAAAAAAAGGGCCGCCGGCTGTATGCCTGCGGCCCCGAAACTCTCTGACAGAAGATGTCAGCAAAGCTCCTGACCACAGGCTCCGCTAAAGTACGCAAAATAAAACCAGCTAAAGCAAAAGCCGGTAGCAGCGTAGCAGGAGGAGGCAGGAACGAAACGGGACATCTTCAAAACTCCAACAGTTTCCACGAACGCTACGCCGCAGCCCGGGGCTTGTCAAGAGCCGCTCGTGAAAAAAATGCCTCTCGCCGGAAAATAACGGAGGATAATATTTTATCATATTGTTTTTATTTATCTAAAAATCATTCTTCGCATAAGGGGAAGCCGCCAGGAGCCCAGCAAGGGGACAGCTCGTCCCTGGGGCGCCCTCCCGGCACAGAAAAAAAGGCAGCTGACGTAATCCCGTCACCTGCCTTCTTGCCCGTCTGACTGTCGTCCCCTTATGCCCCGTGGGCCAGTGCCTGTACGGGAGCGGGCTCCAGCTTCTCGCTGTGCACGGCCTGCTGTCCGGCGTTCTCGGCCAGGGGCGCGGCGCTGGCCGTGACCGGGCGCAGCTTGCGGCTGTGCAGGCGCTGGAAAATGAATTCCGCAGGCTTGGTGCCCGCCGGGATGGCGGCAAGGGGGAATTCCGCGCGGCCCAGGTTGCGGTGGCCGCCGGCGGAGCCCACGTCGTAGAAGCAGGCGTCGGCCAGACGACCGATGTCGCGGCTGCCGTCACCGCGGAAGATGACCACCACGGTCTTTTCCACCACGCCGCAGACGGCGATCCACTTGAGGCCGTGCACGCGGGTGAAGAAGTCGGCCACGGCCACCAGCAGGTCGGCGCTGTCCACCTCGTTGAGCCAGACCATGGCCCCGCCGCGGCAGTCCCGCAGGGAGCGGAAAGCGCGGGAGAAAAGGGGCAGCCAGGCACGCAGGTATTCGCTGCGGAGGATGCGGCGCAGCAGGGTGGCATCGGCATGCTTGATGAGCCACTGGTAGGCGCGCAGGTCGTCCTCGCCGCCGGAACGCTCGAAGGTGGCGGTATCCGTGCGGATGCCGTAGAGCAGCGCCGTGGAGAGCAGCGGCCCGGGCTTGATGCGCAGGCCTTGCAGGTAGCGGGTCATCATGGTGCTGGTGGCGCCGAAGCCGGGACGGATGTCGCAGAAGGGCGCCTGGGGCAGCTGGCCCGCCGTGAGGGGATGATGGTCGATGATGAGGTCGAAGGTGATGCCCTGGAAGGCCGGGTTGTGGTGGGGCTGGGAGTCCACCATGGCGAAATTGGTATAGAGATCGGCCTTTTCGGGCTGCCAGAGCTTGGCCGGGATGCGCAGGTAGCGGATCATGGCCAGGTTGTCGGGCCGGGTGACTTCGTTGATGCGGAAGATGTCCACACCGCGCACACGATGCGCCATGATGCGCTTGAGCGCCAGCGCCGAGGCCAGGGCGTCGGGATCCGCCGAGATGAGGATGGCCCAGCGCTGATCCTTGGTCAGTGTCTGCCGCCACTGTCGCATCTGCGCTACATAGGGATTGGTCATGACCGCTTTACTCCGCTGTTTTGGCGTTGTGGGGGCCGTGCGGGCAGCCGGGGGACACGGTATCCGGCTGGCTGGCCAGCAGGTCGCGCAGGAGGGGCAGGGATTCCTCCACCCCCTGCCAGCGGAAGATCTCCAGCAGATGACGGCAGCTCTTGGGCAGGCGGCCGGCCAGTTGCCGTACCAGATGCCGCTGGGCCGCCGTGAGCTGGTGCAGGGCCAGATGCTGGTCCTGGGTGCCGGGGGCGCTCCAGTGGACCAGGGCCGCTGTCTCGGGCAGGGGAGATGCCCAAAGTGCGTTTTGAGCATAGCCCATGAGATGGCCGACGTCCAGACAGAAGCCCAGCCCGTGATCGGCCGGAAAGCCGCGTCCCAGGCCGGCGATGTCACAGATGTCGGTGTTCTCCAGCAGCAGGGGGACCTTGCTGCGGCGCTGCCAGCAGGCGGCGGCCTGACGCAGGATGAAACGCTGCAGCACGGGGCTGCCCTTGGGGGCATGGAGCACAGCGCCCCAGGGCTTGAGCCAGGCCACGCGGTCAAAGACGCGCAGGGCCAGCTCCACGGCCACGCGTACGGCGTCGGCATCCTTCTTGCGCGGCCAGGGCAGGTCCACGGGCAGGTGGACATGCCAGCTCAGGGGCAGGTCCGCCAGCGCGGGGGGTAGGTCTTCGTCGTCATAGGCCAGGCAGGAACGGGCCTCGAAAAGGCACAGGGCCACTTCGTCGACGCGCCCGGCCAGAAAGCGGGCATTGTCGGCCACATTGGCGGGCAGGACAAAGGAAGGGGCGCCGATGACGGGGCCGGGGGTCTGCTTCATGGAGCCTCCTTGGGAGCAGGGAAAGGGAGCGCTTCGGGGAAGGCTCCCGGATACGGGGGCGGGGATGGCCTTGCCCGGACGCCGTGCTGTCCGGGGCTGGGACATGAGGGGCCCGGCCCGGCAGCAGGATGGCCACGATACGGCAAGGCGGCGTCCAGACAGCAGCCCATGCGGGACCTGCCTGATGCCTTCCTGAAAAGGTAGGTATTCCAGAGGGAAAAGGCAATACACATGGCCGTCGGCGTACGGCGGGGAGGCCTGTTTCCCCGCGACAGGGGAAAGCGGCCGTCAGAGGCCGTCCCGGAGTCCACCGTCCAAGGCGGACGGGATGCCGAGGGGCGTACCGTCCCGGGGCCCTTGGGCCTGCAGGAGAGGAGGCTTGTCTGCATCCTCGCATGAGGGGCCGCCGGATATCCTGTTCCTGCACCGGGATGCCGGAGGGACGGTCGCCTGACCGGGGACCCTGGGGGATCGGGCTGGGAAGTTCCGCTGCTGGAAATGAAACGGGGGAAGGGGAGGCCCTCGCCGGTGCGAAAGCTCCCTCTTCCCCCGGATGTCATGCATACATCCAGGCCTCAGGGCCGGGACTACAGCAGTTCCTGCGTCTGCCAGCCGTGGGCCTCGGCAGCGGCGCGGGTCTGGGCACCGCCCAGCACGCAGGTCACGCCGTGGCCGGCGGCCTCGGCCAGCACGTCGGCGAAGTCGCGGAAGTGCCGGGCCGTGGTGCCGAGGATCTCGTCACGCATCTGCTGGCGGGCCTCCTCGTCGTCCCCGGCCAGATGGCGGGCCAGGGCCTGCGCACCGCGGGCGTCGGGCAGCAGGTAGCTGTCCAGATCGCCGATGGCGCCCACGATGGCGCTGGTGAGCTTCTCCTTGTCGGGACGGAAGGAGCGCAGGTAGTCGGCCATCTGGTCATAGGCGGTCAGGGTGTCGTCCACGTTGGGGTCGCGGTAGGAAGCGCAGACCAGGGTGCCGCCCATGCGGTCCAGCATGCAGAAGGCGCCGTAGGCACCGCCGCGCACGCGCACGCGTTCCCACAAATAGCCCATGCGCATGTAGCGCAGGATGACGCTGGCCGAGCCGTGGTAGGTGTAGCCCAGGTCGTAGAGGTTGGCGGCCTTGCCCACATAGTTGATCTGGGCCGGGGCCAGGAAGGCCTCGGCGGCGGGTAGGCCGTCGCTGAAGGGCGGCAGGACCAGGGCCGCGTCACGGCCGGCGGGCAGGGCGGCCAGCAGGTCGGCGGCCTGCCGCTGCACGGCATCCAGACCGGCGCTCTCGGCCGTGCAGTCCACCAGCACGTCGGGGCTGGCCACGATGAGG
>OLFW01000685.1_pt1 | contig 26559 bp, 20 predicted proteins | sample 1605351 | NCBI WGS metagenome assembly OLFW01 (sample SAMEA3888918, study PRJEB22519) | human gut metagenome | biome: human gut; feature: human-associated habitat; material: faeces | place: Denmark | collected 2010 | reverse complement strand
AATAAATTTTTTACACCTATAACAAGAGCATTAAAACCGTTATTAAAATGGTCGGAAATACCAGGGCAAGCTGTTTACGATGCTATTTTTAGAGCAATTATTAATGCAGGTGGTAGTAGGTCTGTTGCGGCTAATGTGGCAAATGCTGTTAGAAAAGTATTAGAATGGACATTATTTTAATATGAGAGAAGACGATTATAAATTATCAATGGAAAAATTATATCAACAAAATAGATTATTGATTTCGGCTTTACATGAAATATATGGAGAAGAAATTCAGTCAACAAGTTTATTTTGTTTAGAACATGATATTTCTTTTCTGACAAGGAACAAAATTATGTTGGTTTTAAATAAGTATTCAATGCAGCATACAATGTCTGAAGAATTATTTTGGAAAGAAAAGATATATTCAGAAGTAAAAGATTTTCCAAATTTGGATGATTGTGAATTTAAAAAAATGCTTTTGTTGTTTTGGAAAGATTATGTAATTACAGATGAATAACTATTAGAGATGCATATAAAATGCAAAAAAAGGACGGCTTGTCCGATAGATTAGATTTCAGAGGATTGTTCGATAGATTAGATTTCGTCTTGTCTTTTTCCTAATTATTAGGTATAATACATGAGAACACGAAGAAAAGGACTAGTATGTAATATACTTATATTGAGAGAGGAAGAGGCTGGTGGAAATCTTCTTATAAGATATTATTGAATTCACCTTGGAGTGCGGCTAATCCCCGCCGTAACACTGACGTTATAAGTGATAAAGTGCATATAGTGTATACTATATGAATTTAGGATGGTACCGCGATTTAAGTCGTTCCTATTGGAACGGCTTTTTATTTTTTTAAGGAGGAAAGTTATGGATGAATTATTAAAAATCCAGGAAGAAGCACTTGCAAAAATTGCAGCTTGTGCTGATGCGAAAGAATTAAATGACTTACGTGTATTCTATCTTGGTAAAAAAGGACCTATTCAGGCTGCTATGAAATCAATGAAGACTATGGCTCCTGAAGAAAGAAAAACATTTGGACAGGTTTCAAATAAGACTAAACAGGAAATTGGACAGGCTATTGAAGAAAAGAAAGCTTATTTAGAAGAAAAAGCTTTAAATGAACGTTTACTTGCAGAAGATATTGATATCTCTTTACCAGGTAATCGTTTACCAGTAGGATCTGTACATCCTTTAACACGTGTTAAGGAAGACTTAGAAGAATTATTCCTAGGTATGGGATATAAGGTAGCTGAAGGACCTGAAGTAGAATCAGATCATTTCAACTTCGAATTAATGAACTTACCTAAAGGACACCCTGCAAGAGATATGCAGGATACATTCTATATTGATGAAAATACATTAATGAGAACACATACTTCTCCTGTACAGGCACATGTTATGTTAGAAACTAAGGGTAAAGGTCCTATCAAGGTTATCTGCCCTGGTAAGACATACCGTCGTGACGATGATGATGCCACTCATTCACATCAGTTCATGCAATGTGAAGGACTCGTCATCGATAAGAATATCACTATGGGTGATTTAAAGGGTACATTAGATGTTTTCGCTAAGAAGATGTTTGGTGAAAAGCGTGAAATTCGTTTAAGACCTTCTTATTTCCCATTCACAGAACCAAGTGTAGAAGTAGATATCTCTTGTGCCAACTGTGGTGGTAAGGGCTGTGCTATGTGTAAGGGTACTGGATGGATTGAAGTATTAGGTGCTGGTATGGTCAACCCTCATGTATTAGAAATGTGTGGATTTGATCCTAAGGAATACCAGGGATTTGCATTTGGTATCGGACTAGAAAGAGTTGCTATGTTGAAATATGATATTGATAATATCCGTGATTTCTACAATAATGACTTAAGATTCTTAGAACAGTTCGAAAGAAAGGAGTAGTATATGTTAGCTAGTTTACATTTATTAAATAGATATGTGAAAGTAGATGATCAAGATCCTGCAGAACTCGCAGAAAAGATCACTCGTATTGGATTAGAAGTAGAAGGACAGGGACCTCTTGCGAAAGGAACTAAGCTTGTTGTTGGTTATGTAAAGGAATGTATTGAACATCCTAATTCTGACCATTTGCATATTACTACTGTCAATCTGGGAGACGGTGAACCGGTACAGATTGTTTGTGGTGCCCCGAATGTGGCTGCCGGACAGAAAGTGGTGGTAGCTACTTTAGGTACGAAACTTTATGACGGTGACGAATGTTTTACCATCAAGAAATCAAAACTTCGCGGTGTTGAATCAAACGGTATGATTTGTGCCGAAGACGAAATCGGTATCGGTACAAGTCACGAAGGTATCATCGTGCTTCCTGCCGATGTTGTACCGGGCACACTTGCCAAAGATTACTATAATATAAAGAGCGACTACGTACTCGAAGTGGATATCACTCCGAACCGTTCGGATGCCTGCTCACACTACGGTGTAGCGCGCGACTTGTATGCATGGCTTATTCAGAACGGTCGTCAGGCTACATTGAAGCGTCCTTCGGTAGATGCCTTCAAGGTAGACAACCACGATATGAACATTGATATTGTTGTTGAGAACACAGAAGCATGTCCCCGCTACGCAGGCGTTGCCATCAAGAACGTGACCGTAAAGGAAAGTCCCGAATGGTTGCAGAACAAGCTGCGTCTGATCGGTGTACGTCCTATCAACAACATCGTCGATATTACCAATTACATCCTTCACGCCTATGGTCAGCCGATGCACTGCTTCGATGCCGACAAGATTAAAGGCGGCAAGATCGTTGTGAAGACTTGTGCCGAAGGAACCAAGTTCGTTACGCTGGATGGCGTAGAACGTAAGTTGTCCGACCGTGACCTGATGATCTGCAATACAGAAGAACCGATGTGTATTGCCGGTGTATTCGGAGGACTCGATTCGGGAACAACCGAAACAACAAAAGACGTATTCCTGGAAAGCGCTTATTTCCATCCGACATGGGTACGTAAGACAGCCCGCCGTCACGGACTGAGCACCGACTCTTCTTTCCGTTTCGAACGTGGTATCGACCCGAACAATACGATTTATGCGTTGAAAGAAGCTGCCCTGCTGGTAAAAGAACTTGCCGGCGGTGAAATCGCTTCCGAAATTAAAGATAACTATCCGTCGCCGATTGCCGATTTTCCAGTGGAACTTTCTTACAACTACGCCAATGCTTTGATTGGAAAGGTTATTCCGGTAGAAACTATCAAGAGCATTGTAACCAGCCTCGAAATGAAGATTACCGGCGAAACTGCCGAAGGTCTGTCACTGCTGGTTCCGGCATATCGTGTAGACGTACAGCGCCCGTGCGACGTAGTAGAAGATATTCTCCGTATCTATGGATATAATAATGTAGAAATACCTACTTCCGTCAAGTCAAGCCTGAGCGTAAAAGGCGACGTAGACAAGTCGGTTAAACTTCAGAACCTCGTATCCGAACAGCTCGTTGGCTGCGGTTTCAATGAGATACTGAACAATTCGCTGACAGCCGCTGCTTATTACGAAGGACTGGAAACCTACAAGCCGGAAAATCTTGTCCACCTGATGAATCCGTTGAGCAACGACCTGAACGTAATGCGTGCAACCTTGCTGTTCGGCGGTCTGGAAAGCATCCAGCACAATGCCAACCGCAAGAATGCCGACCTGAAGTTCTTCGAGTTCGGAAACTGCTATCACTTCAATGCCGAGAAGAAGAATCCGGAGAAAGTGCTTGCTGCTTATTCTGAAGAACTGCACTTGGGCTTGTGGCTGACCGGTAAACGCGTTAGCAATTCATGGGCACATCCCGATGAAGACAGCTCGGTATACGAACTGAAGGCTTACGTGCTGAACATCTTCCGTCGTCTGGGAGTAAACTTCGGCGGACTGGTATTCGGAAACCTGACCGACGATATCTACTCTGTAGCCATTTCAGTACATACCCGTGGCGGCAAGCTGCTGGCTACCTTCGGTATTATCCACAAGAAGATACAGAAAGCATTCGACATCGACAATGAAGTTTACTATGCCGACCTGAACTGGAAGGAACTGATGAAGGCCATCAAGAACAACGCCGTTTACTACAAGGAAATTTCCAAGTTCCCGGCTGTGAAACGCGACCTGGCACTTCTGATCGACAAGAAAGTACAGTTTGCTGAAATCGAGAAGATCGCCTACGAAACCGAAAAGAAACTCTTGAAGAGCGTTGAGCTGTTCGATGTATACGAAGGCAAGAATCTGGAAGCAGGCAAGAAGAGCTACGCTGTAAGCTTCATGCTTCAGGATGAAAACGCAACCTTGAACGACAAGCAGATTGACAAGGTAATGCAGAAACTCATCACCAACTTGCAGAACAAGCTGGATGCCAAACTGAGATAAAAAGAACATTATACATAATAAAAACATATTAAAACATAAAATCCAATGGGAAGAGCGTTTGAATATAGAAAAGCTACTAAGCTGAAAAGATGGGGCCACATGGCTAAGACATTTACAAGACTGGGTAAACAAATTGCTATTGCTGTAAAAGCCGGCGGTCCGGAACCTGAAAACAACCCTGCACTGCGTTCTATTATCGCTACCTGCAAGCGTGAAAACATGCCGAAGGATAACATTGAACGCGCTATCAAAAACGCGATGGGTAAAGACCAGAGCGAATACAAAGGAATGACATACGAAGGATACGGTCCTCACGGAGTTGCCGTATTCGTTGATACTTTGACTGACAATACTACCCGTACCGTTGCCGACGTTCGTTCAGTATTCAACAAATTCGGCGGTAACCTCGGTACAACCGGTTCACTGGCTTTCCTATTCGACCACAAGTGTGTGTTTACTTTCAAGAAGAAAGACGGAATGGACATGGAAGAACTGATTCTCGATCTGATTGATTATAACGTAGAAGACGAATACGATGAAGATCCGGAAGAAGGAACTATTACAATTTACGGTGACCCGAAGAGTTACGCAGCTATTCAGAAACACTTGGAAGAGTGCGGTTTCGAAGATGTAGGTGGTGACTTTACTTATATTCCAAACGACTTGAAGGATGTAACTCCCGAACAGCGTGAAACAATCGACAAGATGGTTGAACGTCTGGAAGAGTTTGACGATGTTCAGACTGTATATACAAACATGAAACCTGAAGAGGGAGAAGAATAATATTCATTATCATTTCATTCCGGATAAAGCGGCAGTGTGACGGCCATGAGCTGTTACGGTACAGTGCCCGGCTTTGTCCGGAATGTCTTTTTTATCACATTTTGGTTTAGCTATATGAAAATCAATTACAGAACACAAGGCACATGCAGCAGCAATATCGAAGTAGAAGTAGAAAACGACATCATCACTGACGTACATTTCACCGGAGGCTGCAACGGAAACTTGAAAGGAATCAGCTCGCTGGTCAAGGGAATGAAAGTAGACGATGTCATCAGCCGGCTGGAAGGTATTCACTGCGGAAGCAAGTCAACCTCTTGTCCCGATCAGTTGTGCAAGGCTTTGCGTGCCATGAAAGCCTGATATTCCACAGCCCGAGTAAAAACTTATCCCTATGAACGTACTGATTCTCAACGGAAGCCCTCGCAGGCACGGCAATGTTTCTGCCATGCTGGATGCCATTCGCGAGGAAGCCGAACGCAACGGAGCCAGCGTAACCACCGTCTTTGTTCCTGAACTTCAGGTAAAACCCTGTACCGGCTGTATGACCTGCCGCAAAACCCGTCGGTGCGTATTGCCCGAAGACGGAGCCCAGCAGGTACTCTCCGCCATCGACCGCTGCGATGTGCTGGTAGTAGGAGCCCCCTGTTACTGGGGAAACATGCCCGGGCAGTTGAAAATCGTATTCGACCGTATCGTCTATGGCCTGATAGGAGAGAGTCTCCGCGGGCTGCCCCTTCCCCTGCACAAAGGGAAGAAAGCCATATTAGTGAGCACGTGTACCACCGCTTTCCCGTTCAATATCCTTTTCGGCCAGAGTCGGGGAACCATCAAGTCGCTGCGTGCCATTCTGAAATGGACCGGCTTCAAGGTCGTGTCTGCCATCGAACTGGGCGGAACCCGCCAGCATTCTGCAAGCGAAAAAATACTAAACCGTTGCCGTAAGGCGATAAAGAAGTGCATGTAAGCAATGGCTCTATCAGATAATTCCTGCGATTTGCGTAGCAGACTACTCGGCAGAATACACGAAAACGACATCCGTGAGCTGTGTCACATGATTCAATGCTGTGAAAACCATTCGTTGACGGAACAGCTCTATCGGCTCATGTTCGATACCGATAAACGCGTTTCGGACAATGCCGCATGGCTGTTTACCCATCTCGACGCAGCCTGTCAACAATGGCTGTACCCGAAATGTGACGAACTGATGCAGGAAGCCATGCATACATCCAGCGAAACCAAATGTCGGCTGCTGCTTACCCTGCTTGCTGCGCAGCCGTTCCGTGAAGAAAACCTTCGTACCGACTTTCTGGATTTCTGTATGAACCGGATGATTTCATCCGGCAGTCCGGCAGGAATCAGAGCCCTGTGCATGAAACTTTCCTACCTTCAGTGCAAACTATATCCCGAGCTTCTGGCAGAATTTCGTTCTGCACTTGAGATGCTGGAGGAAGCATCCCCGTTAAGTCCTGCCCTGAAAGTTGCCAGAAGAAACATCCTCCAGAAAATGCGCTGAACCCTATCTTACACGTTAATGTATATGAATTGTCTGCCGTTTCCTTTTGAAAAATGCAGAAAATCACTAACTTTAGACAACGCGCTAAAAGTGAGTTGCCATGGGAACCTTAGGATGTATATACGACATGATGCAGCGCGACAAAGAAAATCGCGAGCTGCGGAAAGCAGGCAAGAAGCGCATGAACGAAACACGCGACAGCTTACTGAAACTGACCGAAAGACACCGTCCGTCATCGGGTGTTTCTCTTGAACAACTGGAACAGATTCATGCCGAAACCAAAGCGAGAAGGAAATGGGAACAGCAAAGTTTCTTTCATGGAAAATTAATGTTTATCCTTATCGTAGCAATTGTTTTACTGGCAGTCTGGCTGATTTATCTATGCGTCTAACAGCTGGCTCAGTTCTCTTATTGCAAAAGCCCTTTGTTAGTTGATTTCACCTTTTTCTTTCCTTTTGATAAGATTTAGCGCAAATCACTTGCAGAGGCCAGAAAGAAAACGCCTCATCTAACTGAAAAATTCTCCGATGAGGCTTCTTTTTCATGCGCTATTTATGTCCGAATAGGAGAAAAATGGCTTTCAATATCCGAAAAAAGACAAAAAAGATGTAGGAAAGTCGATGAATTTCCGCAGGGAAATTGGGAAAAAGATGCCGGGAAAAAATAAAAACGTCACGACGTTTTTGAATGAAGCTAGTCTTTTGTTAAGATTTTTTCATTAAAAAGGCTGGTATTCCCCCTTTTACTTCCAGAATACCTCCCGTCGCTGCTTCCTGAATGCCGGCAGAAAGTCGGACAGTTCTTTCTATTTCCATCTGTACGAAACACTACTTCCGTATCGCCGAAACATCTGTCAGCATCACGTTCGGTTTGTCAGCTTTTTGCCATTAGTCCGTCGCATCAGAATCTCTCGAAAACCGGCATACTTTCCCACTGTGCGAAACAAGCGATTCTCATGCAACGGATTTGTCAAAATGACAAAAAGATATTTTTATTTTATTCAATAAGGATAGGCAATCCGGTAAGTTCTGAAAGCCTTTTTCCGTTTAATCTTGAACGAAACATTCTGCCTGTCGCAGCGACCTATCTTGTCGTGGACATTTACACAAAACTCATAACTTCCGTTAGCTTTTAGGCTGGGGAGCAATGCCTTACCTACCTTTTTATTCTTGTAATACACATAAAAGAACGATTTCTTGAGTAGCGTATCACCGTTGTTACAGACTTTAATCTTCAACCTCGTATCCCCTCCCTGAAGTATTCCGAATACAGGCGGATAAATTGTAATTTTATCCAGCAAGTTCGATGGATCGTTCATCGTAACAAGTTCGAAATAGTTTTTGTAAGGTGCCGAGTTTTGGGCATCTATGCCACGTGTAAAGCATGCAGCTACGAGCACTGCAAGCACAATCAAACCCTTTTTCATATCCCATCTAATTTGTTTTTGCCTATGTTTCTTTTGCTAATCGATTTTAAAATTAAAAATAATATCCGTTCGTTGTAACATATCAGTACTTATGGAACACTTTTTAAGCGTTTTTTTAAGAGCGTTCACTTTTGTTGGCTGTTGGGCTATTTTCTGATAGCAATAATTACTATCTTCGTATCAATTTTATAGGAAAAAATAATTTTAACAGACTTCGATGACATGAAACTGACTTATATCTTTCACAGCGGCTTTGCCCTCGAAACAGAGCGGTGCATGCTGGTATTCGATTACTGGATGGATCCGTCCGGCGTTATGCCGCAACTGCTGAAGACATCGAAACCGATGTACGTATTCTCCAGCCACTTCCACGAAGATCATTTCAACCGGAAAATCTTTGCGTGGCGGCAGACGAACCCCGACATCGTTTACATTCTCTCGAAAGACATCCTGAAGCACCGCCGCGCACAGAAGGAAGAGGCCGATGCCTGGCTCGCCAAAGGTGCCACATGGAGCGACGGACTGGTTCGTGTTGCAGCAACCGGAAGCACCGACAGCGGCGTGTCGTGGATCGTGGAAACCGACGGCAAGCGGATCTTCCATGCAGGCGACCTGAATAACTGGTACGCCCGTTTCCTGACCGATGGCTATCACGGCGGACTGGTGTATAGTGCCGAAACGGGAACTGACGTGAATCCCGAAAAGGAAGAGAAGCGCTTTTTAGGAGAATTGAAAGATATCCGGAAAATAACGGACAGTTTCAGCGTAGCCATGTTTCCGGTAGACGGTCGTATCGGCAACGGTTATACCCGTGGCGCCCGTCAGTTTATCGACATGTTTCGGGTAGGATTGCTCGTTCCCATGCACTTTGTGGCAAGCGGATTCGAGTCGGCCTGGCGCATGAAAGAGTTTGCAGATGCCAAGAATATCCCTTTCTGGTGCATCGGTCGGGAAGGAGAAAGTATCGAATTTTAAAGGAAAAATAGTTTACAGAATAAGATGAAGCGGATAGAAGTTGTAGCGGCAGTAATTTGTCGCGAAGGAAAGTATTTTGCCACCCAGCGAGGCTATGGCGAGTTTAAGGACTACTGGGAATTTCCCGGCGGAAAGATAGAAGCAGGCGAGAGCCGGGAGGAAGCCTTGAAACGCGAGATACGGGAAGAGCTGGACACGGAAATCAGTGTCGATTCGTTCCTCACCACAGTAGAATGTGATTACCCTGCCTTTCATCTCACGATGCACTGCTTTCTGTGTTCCGTTCGTTCCGGCCATCTGGTGCTGAAAGAGCACGAAAATGCTGCCTGGCTGAGCCGGGAGGAGCTGGGTTCTGTGGACTGGCTGCCGGCGGATGTGGAGGTGGTGAAGAGGTTGGTGGAGGATGAAGTAATAAAGTGTAGTAACTAAATTAACATCATTTTCTCTTTAGAGCATGAAAAATTTTCACTAAATTGCGCTCATAATAACAATAATGACTTTATGCAAGATATAAATAGACTGAAATTGGTTCTTGTTGAAAAGAAACGTACCAATAAATGGTTGAGTGAACAGTTAGGAATCAACCCTTCAACTGTGTCTAAGTGGTGTACCAATTCTTCTCAGCCAGATTTGGAAACTTTGATAAAAATAGCATCTTTGCTTGAAGTGAATGTACAGGATTTGTTGAATACTCCCAAAGTAATGTGAAAATGGTCAAGAGGGGAAAAATGGTTAAATATGACTCTGACATAAATATTCTTGGTGGAGTACCTGATTATGCAGTAATGCTTGACTTTATTAGTGAGTATACCGGACAAAAACCTGAATCAGAGAGAGCGTTTACTTTCAGAACGCATAAAACTTTTAATCGATTTTTGGCTGCTATAAAAGTGTCCATTCTTCAGTTTGCCAATGATGATCAGAAAGATATGTTTCTTTCTGCTATTGGTTCAGATAATTTTTCTTTAAAAGAAAAGTTACTTGTCTTATTTTGGCAACTAGTGTATGGTAACGCACTTTTTGCTAAAGTGACTAAAGACGTGTTTATGAAGGCGGTTTATCAGGGAAGATCATCTCTTTCTGCCATAGATATATTGAGTTTATTGCATTATATTAAAGAAACCGAATCCGGAGAATTGAACTGGTCGGAAGAAACGCTGAAGATAACGGCATCTAAATATCTGACAATACTCAAAAAAATGGACTTGGTAGATGGCAAAACGACCAAGGAGATATGTCATCCCATTATTACCGGACAGTTATTTGTTTATTTTGTTCGTTGGATGATTGTTACATGTCCTGAAAACCGGACTTTAGAGAATCCTTTTGCGGTTTTTAGCTTTATGAATAAGAAAACAATTATTGAGAGATTAAAAAAAGTAGAATATCTTTCCCTTTGGCAAATAAGCCAGATGGGAGAGGACGTAACCATAGATTTGATAGCACATGAATAGCACATTTCAGATAGAACATAATCGTTTGTTTGGAGAACTAAGAGAAGTGCTTAAAACAGATATAGCGCGTATCACAGGTAAAGCTAATGGGGGAAGAAGTATTCTTTTTGTTTATCCCCCTAAAGATGATGATGCTTATATTGCGTATGCAAAAGAGAATTTCAATCCCGATACGTATTCTTTTATAGATTTAAGGTCTCTTTTTACTGAGTTTGTTTCCGAACGAGGATTAGAGCAGTTTCAAGAGAATTATAAGGAATTTGGCAATGAAGTTTTCTTTAGCGATAATTTTTACGAGGAAACTTTCTTTTGTTATGTAATGAATAGGATAGAAACTTCTTATCAATCTCATAAAATACCCGTTCTGATTCATACAGGTGCCATTTATGGGATGAACTTTAGAAATATCAATATTATGGAACATCGGATGGTGTTGGCAGCTCAACTTCCATTGATTGTTTTTTATCCGGCCACTGTAGATAAGGATAATATTAAATTTTTAGGTAAACAGAATCCATCCAATTACCGCTGTATTGTAATAAAGTAAATAAATTCTTATGAGTAAGATAAAAGATATACTCTCCATAGAATTGGAGAACGACATAAAGAATGTCATTGATTTGAATTCGCAAAATGAAGAAGATATAAAAGAGGAACTGGATGGCTTTATCCTTACAGAAAGTCTTGCCAAACATTTATCTGATTTTTTGGATGTGTTCTGTTCAGATATGAAGGAATCTGGCGTGTGGCTTAGCGGTTTTTATGGTTCCGGTAAATCTTATTTTGCGAAAATGATAGGTTTCCTGATTGCTAATCCGGTTATTAAGGGGACTTCTATGCGTGACCGGTTTATGCCTAAATTGATAGGACTCAAGAATAAGGAAATCCTGGAGAATCAGATTCGCTCATTGGATAAGACGGATTATCAGGTTACATTGTTCGATTGTGCCAAGGTGGATTCAAGTTATGGGCTTTCGTATATGGCTATGAGCCATTTTTTGTTGTCATTAGGTTTTTTGAGCAACTGGATTGGTATGATGGAGTTCAATCTGATGCTTGAAAACAAATATGACAAATTCTTAGCTACAGTAAAGGAGCAGAATGCAGGTAAAGATTGGCATGACATAAGGAAGAAAATGTCAGCAGTTCCAGCTCTAAAGAAAGCCATTCTTACGTTTATGGCAGAAGATGAATATGAGGAAACCCGTAAGTTGATTGATGAAAAAATTAAAACTTACGATGCTACCAAATTAAAGGATGATTTGATGCTTTATTTGGAGCATTATCCGGAAAAGAGAATTGTGTTCTTTATTGATGAGGTCAGTGAGGCATTAAGTCAGAAAAAAATAAACTTATTGGATTTGGAAGGACTTTCAGAAGCCTTGTCTTCTCTTGGTAACAAGGTATGGACAGTGGGTATTGCACAACAGGCCTTTAATGATGTGTTGAACGCATCTGGGCTGAATATTCATCAGCTTAATAAGGTGGAAGCCAGATTTAAGACCCGTATTCCTATAGCTGCAGAAGAAATAGATACAATTATCCGTAAGCGGTTGTTGGCTAAGACTGATTCCGGAAAAGAACAGTTGGAAGCTTATTATCATAAGAACAACGGTATGATTCAGGATATAACCCATATTGCAGGCGTATCTTTGAATGTCACCAAAGATGAACATACTTACGCAGATTATTATCCGTTCTATGAACATCAGTTCAAATTGTTGCAGTATTTCCTTTTTGGCTCAAGAGATACCGTAACTTCTCAGATTGGTACCCGTGGTATGTTGGTTTCTGTATTTGATGTATTAAAAAAAGAAGCCATGACAGAAGCGGATGTATTTACACATGTCAATGCTACTCAGCTGTGCCGTCAGGCAGAGGAAAATATTCCGGAAGCATTGCGTATGCGTTATGAGCAGGCCGATGATTACATTAACAAGATTGGAATGAAGTATGTAGAAGGTTGGGCTTTGTTGCAGACTATTCATTTCCTGGAAAAAGCCAATGCTTATACCACAATAGAAAATATTACCAAATCGTATGTTCGCAGACCGGAAGACTATTACAGTGTGCTTGCTGAAGTAAAGAAGGCACTGGAAATATTAGTTGAGCGAAATGTGTTGATTGCATCTGATAACCAGTATCGTATTACGAGTCAGATAGAACAGCAGATTATAGATGATATGAATTCATTTTCTGCGGAAGCCTATCGCGTGCGTGCCGAAGTAACCAAAATATTGAAACAGCAGAAAATTATCAAGATTTCGCAGACACTTACCTCAGATGGACAAGCTGTACCTTTCTGTGTAGAAAGTTCCCTTGGAGAAAACTTTGCCAATGCTGGTGAAAAATATATGAAGGTCAGCTTCTTTGATGTCTTTCATGAAGACCATGCACAGCTTGTGGCTTCTGTAAAGCAGGATACACAGAGCCAGAAAGGTATAATGAGCATAATTCCTTCCTCAGTTTATGGAACAGAGATTTTTAATCGTGCGCAGGAATTGTTGAAGATAGATTATATTGAAACGAAGACTTATCATACGGCAGAAGAGAAGAAGGTGGTAAACAATATTGTTTCAACCAAAGAAGAAAAAATGAGATTCCTTACGGAGTTGATCAATAAATCTTATACGGAAGGAACTGCAGTTTATCTATTTAACACCTATCAGTTGACTGATGCCAATTACCAGAAAGAAATAGAATCTCTCCAGCGCAAGATGTTTGGAAATATTTTCTATAAAAGATTGAATGTGTCCTTATCCGATTCGTTGGCGGTGAAAGTGCTTACAGCGAACAGTACACAGCTGGCCACTATGTTTGGCGGTTCGGAGGAATTCCGTTTCTTCGATTCTGCTGGAAAGTTTATAGGTGAGAATTTAAGTGTATCTACAGAGATTCTAGAAAAATGTAAGTCGTATTGTACGGGAGATAAACTGGAAGAGGACCTTTCTGCACCTCCTACCGGTTATAAGTTTGGTACAATCATTACCTCGGTAGCTGCCTTGTTCCGTGGCAATAAATTGATCGCTAAGTACAATGGTGAAGATTATCATTCTGTGTCGGATGCACTTGCTGCTAAGATATTTGATAATACCCGCAATTTTGCAAAAGTATCGTTCAAGGCAGTCATGAAATCTTTGTCTTATAATGAGCGACAGGAGATTGTGGACATTCTGAAAGAGGATTGTCAGTATAAGAAGATCACCGGAGATAATGCTCCATCTTATAATTTAAATGATTTTGAGTTGGTGGACTGCATCCGTACACTTTCCAAACGAATGATGGATAAGGTGAAGGATCGAATCATGGGCGATGATGAAATGGAGCAGTTGTTTAAGCGCTCTGTTCAAGCACGTAATGTATTTATCCAATATACAGCAGCTGTAACAGATGTAAGTTATATAGCTACTGCACGGACATTCCTTCAGGAAGCAGATGATTATATCAAGGCGGTAGAGCAAGTACAAAAGGATTTAAAGTTCATAGATAATGAATTTAAAGCTATTGAAGAGGAACGTGCTTTCATTCAAAATGTGGCGGAAGAATTTGACAAAACAGGGAATGACATGAACTTGATTCGTGGCAAAAAAGAACAATTTGAAGAAGCGCGGGAAAAGGACTTGGTGGCCAATGCTCCATTAATGAAAAAACTGACTCAGGACATTAAAGATATTTATTACGAGGTAATGAAGCATAAGGCTGAATTATTGAGTGAAGAAGTTATAGCATTATTTACAAAAACAGAAGAACTGAAGCTGCAAATAAATCAATATCCTAAAGATTGGAATTTCAGACTCTATCACAAAATAGATGACCTGGAAAAATCGTGGAAGCAATATGTAACTGTTAAAATAAGTTTGGATAAGTGGAGTGTGAAATGTAGTAATACAGGCATGTTGTTGCGCGATATTGAGTATAAGATTACGAATTTAGGTATTGTTAGTCAGGAAGTAAGTTTGTGGGATACAGAGATTGTAACTCAAGATCCTACTCCGAAAAAGTCTGATATTTCTGAGCAACCCAATGGCCCGACTTCTGAAGATAAGCCGATGCCGAAACCTCAACCAATACATCGCAATATGAAAGCAAAGTTGCCGAGAGGTGTTGTTTCAGTGGGCGAATACAGGTCTTGGCTGAAACAGCAGTTGGCTATGTTGAATATGTTTGGTGAAGATGATATTTTGAATTTTGATAATTAAGAATGAAAGATAGTAATAAAGAATAGATATGAAATTAATCGATCATGTACTCCATATACGTAGCCTGATACAACAGGCCATTGATAACCGTTTCTCCCGCTTGGGACTGGAAGCAGCGGAAGAAAAAGAGCTTCCGGAAAATGCTTCAACTGGCAACAGAGAGAAGAGAAACAAGTTGGAATCCATTATTGAAACGCATAAGCAGGCGTTAGGTAATGACTATGCGAAAGCGAGAAAAGAGACCATCAATGAATGTACCTTCACGCTCTTCAATCGTCTGGCAGCTCTGAAGGTGATGGAAGACAGAGAACTTTTCCCAGAAGTAATCCGTCGTCGTGTGGAGCATGGAAACCTTTCGTATGCGCATAAACAATGGCTGGAAGAACATACGGAAGAACGAAATGCGGAACGTATGGGCTTGAAGCATTTTCTGCAAGATAAATTTCAGGAACTTTCCGATAGTTATAAGATTCCTTTGTATAGTCCGGATTATGCATACGCAATGCTGCCTACAGCTGATGAATTGTTTGAAATTATTACAGCTTTTAATGAGATCGAACAAGATGCGGATTGCGGTGCAGATATTTGGAAAGGCGATGATATATTGGGTTGGATGTATGAAAACTTTAATTCGGTTGAGAAATCTGAATTGAAGAATTCAGAAGATAAAATTGAATACGAAAAAGTTTCCTTACAAAGTCAATTTTATACCCCTCAGTGGGTTGTTAAATTATTGGTGGACAATACGTTGGGTAAGATGTATTTGGAAATGTATCCGGACAGTAAATTTATCTACGATGAAGATGGTAAGGTAAAATATCTGATTGCCAATGCGCCTGCATCACAAATGCGTCATCCAAAGAAACTAGAAGAAATCAAGTTGATAGATCCAGCTTGCGGTAGCGGAAACTTTTTGATTTATGCGTTTTCACTATTTTATGATTTATATTTGAATCAGATAGATCAGTATGATGCCGATTATTCACGCAGGGATATACCGAAATTGATTGTGGAAAACAATCTGTATGGGGTAGATTTGGATGAACGAGCCGTACAGCTTACTCAGATAGCTTTGTTTATTAAGGCTATGCAACTGAAAGGACGCAGAGGAGCTATGCCTGCCTATACGCATGTAGTAAGTACACATTTTGAGCTTCCGGAATATGACAAGGTAGAGGCTGCTTTTATGTGGGGTTCAGACTGGAATGAAGCACAACAAAAGACAATCCGCTCTATTTGGGAAGATTTACGTGCTGCTTATAAATTTGGTTCTCTGATTCGTGTGGAAGAACGGTTGGATGCTTTGCTGCCGGTAAATTCTACAGATATGTTTGCTAATCAGTGGAGGGCGAATATGTTTGATTTCAAGCATCAGATGATTACAACTTTGCGCAATCAGGTTCATCAGTGGACGGGTGAAGGCAGCAATGAATATTCATTGGCAAAGGCGAACGATGCCATTACGTTTTTGGATATTCTAAGCATGAAATTTGATGTGGCAGTAGCCAATCCTCCTTATACGAAAAGTGCGGATTTTGGCGTAGAATTAAAAGAGTTTGTAGAAACCAATTATTCCAAACCTTTGAAATTTAATATTAATCTTTATGCTTGTTTTATCAAAAGATGTTGTGAACTGGCGGGGGATGATGGGAAGATTGGGATGATTCATCCTATGACTTTTATGTATATTAAAACATTTGAGGATGTTCGTAAATATATATTAGATCATACTCATATTAATTTATTTGTTGAGTATGGTCTTAGCAATTTATTTGGTGCAGTGATGGTTGATCCTGCTTTTTATGTCTTAGAAAAGGGTGTTGGCACAAAGAATAATGATTTATTATTTATTTCATTGGATCAATATACAAGGACACCTCAAGAAAAATATAAAAAGCAATATTGTTTGGAGGCATTAAATGATATTGTGACTAAATCGCAAAATAAGGATGTCTATCAATTACCTCAATCAAAACTAAAAGAGATAAAGTCTTATCCTTTTATTTATTGGATTTCTGATGAATTTAGAAGTTTCTTTTCAGGACTAATCTTAGATGATGTTGTTGATGTCAGAGTTGGTATTCAAACTTCTAATAATAATAGATTTCTTCGTTATTGGTGGGAAATAAAAGGTTCTAGTCGGTTGTATTATCCTTACTCTAAAGGCGGCCCATTTTCTAAGTGGTCAGGAAATTTATGGCTATACTTAAATTGGGAACCAGAAATAGTAGATTATATTAGTAAAAATGGTGTTTTAAGGAACAAAAATTATTATTTCAAACCAGGGATAACATACTCAGGCAGTGGATCTAAGGGGACTTCATTTAGAATATTTCCGAAAGATTGTTTGTTTGATGTTGGTGGCTCATGTATTTTTCCTACAGATGTATATTCCAATCAATATTATTTATTAGCATTTTTAAATTCAAAGATTTGTTTTTATATTGCCGAGTGCTTAAACCCAACAGTTAACACGCAGGTCGGAGATTTACAAAGAGTACCATTTGTCATTCCATCAAAAAGAATAGAAGAATTAATATCTGCTCTATCACTGCAAAATATATCTATAAAAAAGCATATAGATTCATATTCTATTATAGATAAGGGGTTTAAATATTCCCCAATTAAATATACTCATAATATTGATACTGAATTGTTTTTATTTTATGTGATAAGTAATGGATATTTATCACTTAGCTTATTAAATGAATCAATAATAAATAGTAGAATATTTGATGTTTATGAACTTTCAACCCATGACCGTCAAATGGTTCTAGATAAAGAAGATATTCCAGTTGGTGATTATAGTGTTTCTTCACAAGCCAAAGAAGCCTATAAAGAATGGCTGTCAACCAATACGAAATTCCCAGCTTCCCCAGAAGTTCTGGAGCATATTGACTCTTTAGAGATAAACGAAGATCAATCGCATATTGATGACTTTGAATCACTCTATCAGAATAACAACGGATGGGAAGAATTCTGCATCAAGCATAAGATGAATCCGATAGAAGTATGGTATCAGTTTAAAAATGCCGGCATATTGCCGCCACAACGTACACAGGTACTGGCTTTTGAACTGATAACAGACGTAATCCGTAGTGTATTGGCAAAAGATGACGATGGGGTAATTCCACTGACGGAACGTATGGGTGAAGAACAGTTGGCCGGTCGTATAGAACAGGAATTGGTGGAGCGCGGATATAATTCGGCGCAGATTTCACAGATTATTCAATTGCTTGGAACACCATTGGACAAGTACTTGCAGGATAAGTTCTTCAAACAGCTGAGCGATCATCTGAATCTCTTTATGTATCTGCCAAAGACTCCGTTTATCTGGCATTTGACAAGTGGTCCGCACCATGCCATAGAACTGTATATCAGTATCTATAAATGGAGTCGTGATACCGTGTTCCGCATCAAGAGTGTCTATATAGCCAATAGGGAAACTGCCTTGAACGACCGTCTTTCGGGTATAGATGTTAGCACTGCCAATGGTCAGCTTGAAGCAGCAGAACTGAAAGAGCAGCTGAAAGAACTGAAAGTGTTTGCGGAAAAGATAGATGAACTGTTGGCAAGCGGTTATGATCCTAAATTGGATGACGGTGTGGGCAAGAACATTGCTCCGTTGCAGAAAGCAGGTTTGTTGAGCTATGAGGTGCTGAATACCGGACAGCTCAAAAAATATCTGAATGCGGACTGGTGATAGGATAACTAAAAAGAAAAAGAATGAAGGAGAATTCACTATACGATAAAAAGTCTCTCCGTGAGATTACGGGAAAGAGTGCAGACTGGAACGAAGTGGCGAAAGACTGTGTGGCTTTCAGTAATGCTCAGGGGGGTGTGATAGACTATGGCATAGAAGATGATGCGGATGCACCACCGGCAGATCAGAAGGTCTCAGAAGATATTGCCATTAATTTGGAGAACAAAATCAGTGGTAAGACGCTGAATGTATCTGCCCATGCTGAAATCCTGACACATGATAACGGCGGGCAGTATATCCGTTTGCATATAGCCCGTGGTACTTCTTCGGCGTCTACTACATCCGGTAAATATTTCATACGAGTAAGCGACAATAGTGTCCCGCTTACGGGGGATGACATAACCCGCCTTTCAGCAGAAAAAGGGTATTATCGTTGGGAGGATGAGGAAAGCAAATGGAGCTGGAAAGATGCCGATAAAGAAAAACTGACAGCTTTGCTTCAGTATCTGCGGACTTCAAACCGTGTGTCGGACTTTGTAAAGCAGAAAGAAGATAAGGAACTGCTGAATCATTACTTTCTGACAGTGGAAGAGTCGGACAAAATGACTAACCTGGGAGTGCTTTTTATCGGAACTCAATCGCAACGAGGCAGGTTGATGAACGCTCCTGTGGTGCAGTGTATTCAGTTTGATCAGTACGGCGATAAGGTCTGGAAATACCTGATTGATGACTTTACCAAGAATCCTCAGGAAATCATTGAAGCGATATGGAACAATGTGCCTGTTTGGAGGGAAAGCAACGAGATCAGCGACGGACTGTTCCGCAAGGAAATTCCTGCGTATGACGAAGCGGTAGTCAGAGAACTGACCTGCAATGCGTTGGTACATCGTCCTTATACGGTAAGAGGAGATATTTTTATCAATATCTACCCAGACAGAATCGAAGTGGTCAACCCCGGATCATTGCCATTGGGAGTTACTCCGCAGAATATCCTTCATAAAACGGTAAAGAGAAATGAGCATTTTGCCAATCTGTGCTATGCTCTGCAAATGATGGAGCGTGAAGGTTCTGGATATGATAAGATGTATGAAGTGCTGCTTTCTAATGGAAAACAGATTCCGAAAGTGGAGGAAGGAGATGATTATGTGAAGGCCATAGTAGGAAGACGCATCATTAGTCAGGAAGCCATCAAGGTGATCCGCTATGCTATGCAGGTAACGGAACTCCGTCAGAAGCAAATTATTTGTTTAGGGCTGATAGCCCAGCATGAAAGCATTTCAGCGGCAGATCTGATTAAATTGCTGAACCTGAAGAATAGGAATGAGCTTTCTCCGTGGCTTGATAAATTGGTGGATGAGGGCATTGTTGAAACGTCGGGTAGAAAGAAGGGAAAGGAATATCGGGTGAATGACTCTATTTTAAGGCAGAGTGATTATAAGGGTACTACTTCACTGAAGAGAATTGAACCTTACAGACTTCGTGAACTGATTATAGAAGACTTGAAGATATATGAATGCTCAGGAGTGAAAGATATACATCAGAGAATCGGAATCGAAATTCCTTATAAGAAAGTTCTGGAACAGATTAAGACCATGCTTACTGATGGAATAATAGAGTCGGAAGGCAAAAACAGATGGATAAAATATAAGCTGAAGAAATGATGATTCTCATTTCCAAAATTGGGAATAAAAGAAGTGATAAAAAGCGATTTGGAAATGAGAAATGGAAACGATGAATTATAATTCTCTGATAATTAAACGATTAATCATTTTCAAAATTTAAAATAAAGAAAGAGATAAAATCGATTTTGAAAGAGGAAAATGAAAGAGATTAAGCTTTAAACATAGAAAATCATGATTGATAAATGGTTTCAAAACGATATAAATAAAGTATTGGCTATACATGACCGTGTGGTGGTGACAGATGCTTTAGGAGAAGGTAGATTCCTGTTGGACTATTTGCCTTCGGATGTAGTGGTTATCAATACCGGCGATAGGGAAATAGATGAGATCGAGGCGAGATATAAGGCTGAAAAGGACTGTATCGGCAAGAAGGTAGTATTCTATAAACAGAATACGCCGGATTCCTTATGCTTTTTGTTGGAATATGCAGAGACTTATGGTTGTGTTGTGTTGGATGATATGGAGGCATATATCAGAAGGCATCTGTTTGAGGGGATAAAGGAGAATACAGAACTAGGAAAGCAGGAACTTCTGATGGCTGCCAAATTAAGCAAAGGAAAAGACTTGAACTGGTGGCATGGGGTTAGTCAGGGAATAATTAAGCCGTTAGATACAGATGGACTGGTAATAGACTTGCTACATCACCCAAAAGAGACTAAAAAGAATATGGATGGAGATGTCTGGACGATTTTTGAATCGGAAGTTTATAGTCTTATCTCAAAGCCACAGACAATGCAACCAGTGGAAGTTTTAGCACAGGCAGTAGCCGATACGATATTTGACGGACTGATTCATAATAACATATCAGACAGACTTTTGAAAATCTATTATAAGTGTGTGGACAGTAATTCAATGAGGGAGTCCCTGTTGAATTATATCGAGAAATACAAGATCCCTCAAGGAGTGTCTGTATTGGATACCCATCCGGATCATTGTCTGATAGAGCTGGACAGACTGTATTTCAAGCAACTTAGTGCTGCATTGGAGAATAATGAATATATTATCGGATTTCAGCAATATGTTCACAATCGGACCAAGAGTAAGAAAGCAGAGGCATATAAGGCTGGATGGTTGAAGGATGTAAAAGTATTGCTTGACTTTGAGAACGGGAAACTTTATGAATTTAATACCATTTCTCAACTGGCAACTTATTATCAATCGCATTTTGTTCCTTTGGATTCAGCTATAAGACATTTGTATGTGGCATGGCTTCAGGAAGAAAAATTGTTGCGTCCCTATCAGTACAGATATGAACAATATAATAAAGAATTGCTTGACCGCTGGTTTGGGCTTATAGGTGAATATAAACCAACTCAAAGAAATTTTATAGCAGATAAACTTTCCGGAAGCGGCCGGAAGGTGGTTATAGTTTGTGATGGGTTAAGGCTTGAAATAGCAGAAGCCATAGCAGACAAGCTGAAAGTAAAAGGCATAAGGAATATGGCTTTTGCAGAACTACCATCGGTGACGGAAAATGGCATGAGCTCGCTTTTTGGTTGTGCGGAAGTGGAAGACATTGCCCAAACAAGGTATAGTAACCTGAAGGCTATGATCCCCGATGTGGAGATTCTTCAACTGGAGAAACTCAACAGCGGAGTAACGGCAAATAAGTTAGTTTTGATGTTCGGAGATATAGATCAAGTGGGCGAAAAGAAACAACTGGCCGGATTGAAAGATATAAATGCATACGAGGTATTTGTTTCAGAAAAAATCAACGAGCTCTTCAGTATGGGATATAGTAAGGTATATCTTACGGCTGATCATGGATTTGTGATAACTGGAATTCTGGACGAGGCAGACAAAATTCCGGTTCCAGCTGGGGATATAATTAAATCGGAGGAAAGATTTTGTTTGGCAAATGATACCTTGGACAATGAAAATATAATTGTACGGAATCAGAAGTATAAGGATAGTCAATACCAATATTATACGAAATCGGACAAACCGTTTGTTTCAAAAGGTGCATACGGTTATGCACATGGTGGATTTACTCCTCAGGAATGTATTATTCCGGCTTATGAGTTTGCAAATGATAATCAGGAGTCTTTAGGAGTATCTATCGTAAACAAATCTGCTTTGCAGAATGTAACGGGAACTTATTTCACGGTTAAGCTGAAGGCCGAAAGTGTAGAGAATACGTTGTTTAAGGCAGAGAGAAAAGTGGTGATTCAGATTTATGGAAATGGGACTTTGATGAGCACGTCTTCGGTTTATAGAATGACCCCTTCATCTGTGCAGGAAGCGGAATTTGCATTGGCTGCAACGGATAATGTGAAGGTAGTGGTTGTAGATATTCAGACACAACAGCAAGTGGATTTCTGCGATGTGAAAAAATCTGTATCACGAGATTTGGATGACTTATTTTAAAAGATGGCACTATGTTGGAATTAGATAAAAAGTTATTGGATTTATTTCAAGGATATGTAGTTAGAAAAGATGTGGTTCGCTCTGTAAAAGGTGGGGCGAATGTACCGGTTTTTGTACTGGAGTACCTGCTTGCCAATTCATGCAGTACGGATGATGAACAGAAAATAGCGGAAGGAATTGAGAATGTGAAAAACGTGCTCCGTAAGCATTATGTCAATCCGGATGAGGCAAACCTGATACAAGCTAAAATAAGGGAAGAGGGTTCTTATAAGGTGATAGATAAGATTTCTGTCCGTTTAGATGCTTCTAAAGATAAATACTGGGCCGAACTGTCCAACCTGAATATTCGTGATGCCAATATCGATGACCGAATTGTAACGGAACATGAAAAGATGATGATGGGGGGAATATGGGCAATCGTAGATATTGCATACGATTCTACGCTGGCCATTGGTAGTAAATTGTATCCGTTTGTAGTATCTAAAGTTCGTCCCATCCAGTTATCGAACTTTGACATGTCCAGAATAATAAACAACAGAAAGAATTTCACCAATGAAGAGTGGTTGAACGTATTATTGCGTAGTGCTGGTTATGAACCGGAATCGGAAGGAATGACACAACGTATGAAGATGCTTCTTCTTTCACGTTTTATTCCCTTGGTAGAAGCTAACTTTAACATGGCGGAACTCGGTCCTAGAAGTTCTGGTAAATCATACGTGTTCAAGGAATTGTCGCCATATTCCATGTTGGTATCTGGTGGACAAGGTACCGCTGCCTCTCTTTTTGTGAATAACTCCAATGGTCAGATTGGAGCAATGGGTAAATGGGATGCTGTATGTTTCGACGAATCGACTGATGAGTTGTTTAAAAACCGAGAAGTGGTACCGTTGATGAAGGATTATATGGAATCCGGTTCGTTCTCAAGGGCTGGAAAATCAGGAGAAAAATCAGCTAATGCTTCTATTATCCTTAATGGTAATATTAATCAGCCTGTGGAAACTGTATTGCAGACAAGTCATTTATTTAGTCCTTTCTCCGATAAAATATCAAACGATACGGCATTTCTTGATCGTATAGGTTTCTTCTTGCCGGGATGGGAAATTATGAAATTTGCACCAGCCAATTTTACTAATCATTTTGGCTTTAGTACAGATTTCTTTAGTGAAATGCTTCATGCTTTAAGAAAGGACAATTATACGAATGCCATAGATGAGTATTTTACGCTAGGTTCACAAATGCGTCAGCGCGATACGAAACCGGTTCGCAAAACTGTTTCAGGACTTATCAAGTTACTGCATCCGGATGGAAAGTACACCAAGGAAGATGTACGTGTTTATCTGGAATGGGCAATTGAAATGCGTAGAAGGGTAAAAGAGCAGTTGAAACGTATTGGCGGAATGGAGTTTTGGGATACTAATTTCTCTTACATTGATAAAGAAACCCAAGAAGAAACTTTTGTTCCTGTGCCGGAAGAAAGAGGAAATGGGCTGATTGGTGATTCTCCATTGCCTCCTGGCACCTGTTATTCTGCTACTTCGGATGGGGATAAGGTTGCTTTGGTAAAGATAGAGGTAATCACAATGGCAGGCAATGGAAAGTTAAACATCACCGGAACGAATTCAACTGCCGTTAAAGAGGATATTAAGAATACGTATAACTATATGAGAGCGAATGAGAAGATGTTGCTTTCTCAACAACGTTCGTTTGCCAACATGGATGTGACGGTTCAGGTAACAGCTTTATTAGGTTCTACTGTACAAAGCGGAATTGGTGGAGCTGTTTTTGCTGCTATCATTTCATCTGTATTCAGCAAGAACCTGAAGCCTGCTTTAGGTATTATTGGTAATATATCTATCGGTGGAGCTATAGAACGTGCTATCAATTTCAGTGACAAGGTTTCCGTCTTGTCGGAAAACGGAGCAAAGACGGTGCTTGTGCCTATGGACAATCTGGCTGAACTTTCTACGTTGCCGACTACTATTTTAGGCAAGACTGATGTTCCTTTCTATGCCAATACACAAATGATCATTCAGAAGATGATGTTGTAAATGTATGGTTCATAATAAAAACATAAAAATCTGTATACATATATAAGAATAATTATGATTGATGATTTGTACTTGTATAGAGCTTCCGATGATTACAAGAAAGTTATTGAAGAAAGATTCGCGTTGCCTGAATATAAAAAACTATTAAAATTAAATATTCTACTACAGATAACTGGTTTACCTATAAGTGTTAGAGTCTTAAGAGAACGTGGGTTTTCTGAACTAACAGAGGAATTAGCTGAATTCACAAGTTGCACAACACGTATAATACATCAAAAGTTAGATGATGATCAGTTAATGTCAAATGTAGAACTTGAAAAGCGAATTTCATGTTTTTTAGCTCAAAGTATTGTTGAAAATATTGATGAAACGCGTCTTTTGGATATATGTTTGGGAGCATCTTGTGCAAAGTGGACGAAAAGAAGGGTAGAAGCTCAGTTGATGACATATAATGATACGTTTTATAACGTGATAGATTTTCTAAAAAAATTGAAGGATTATGATATTAAGTATTATACAACCTTTAAAGGTAAAGGTTGTATAATTACAGATTTATATATTAATAGTAGATTATATATTTCTTTAAAGCTTTCTATCGGTGCTGTAACTATATCTATTGTTTCAACTCAATACGATTTGCCATTTTGGGAAGTAATTATACACCATGATAGTAAAATCGATCTATATAATAATAGGTTGAAAAAATCATTTAAGAATGTTTTAAGAGAGAACTTATTATCTATTCTTTTTTATACACCAAATAAAAAAGAAGAAATACAGCGGATAATTGTAAATGACATAAATTCGATTTTTGATATAAATATTTTGCCTGATGATGTATGTTATGATTGGAGTAAAGATTGTTATTTTTTGAGGCAAAATATAGAAACAGAAATAACTGATCCTTTCTTGGTTAAAGATGAAATAGATAAAGAAGTAGTAAAATATACTTCTTTTCAAACTTTATTAGCTACTCTTATATCAGGTAAGATGAGAATCAACTCTATTGTAGGAATGAATGATAAAACGGAAACAAATTTCATGATAGATATTATTAAAAACTTTAGGGAGTCAATAGAGAAAGAAGGAGATGAATATATATTAGCAAATAGAAAATTTATTACTTCTTTTTCCGGGAAGAAGGATGATTTAAATATGTGGAGATTGTATGGTGATAATGCAAGAGGAGTTTGTCTTGTTTTCTCACTTAAGTCTCAACAAGATAGTTCTTTGAGAAAAATTAAATATGTGGCAGAAGAAGATGAGTTGATTTTAAAAATTAACCGACTTATGATATCTCTTAAAAAGAAAAATATAAATTTCTGTTTTAATAAGATGCTCAGTAATCTGCATTTTATTAAACATAAAGATTACGTGGATGAGGATGAATACCGTTATTATTTGGAGAGCGATAAACCTGCTGGCTGGTACATAAATAATGATAATAATGTTATGACTCCTTATGTAGAGAAAAATTTGTTTGGAAATGGTGTTAATTCATTCCCATTTCAATTAAAGTCTATCATCCTTGGTCCAGCTATGGTAGCACAAGATGTTAATTTTTTTCAGGTGAAAACATTGTTAAATGTGAATCATATTTTATTAGTTAAAGTTGAAAAAAGTAAAATAAGTAGTTATAGATAAATGGTAGTGTAAAATAAACTATGTCATGCATTATCTGTCTTCAGAAGAATAATCGGTTGGGGAACAGCCAGCGTTAAGGAGTGGTCCACCCTCCCGACGAGTATAAAATTACAATAATTTAAACCGGTCTACAAACTTTATGGCGAGTTGTTGTGGGATTGTGCCCCAATTAACCAATGGTATGGTTCACTTTTTCCGTATGTTGCAGTATGCAAGATAAACCAGTTTTTGGGAAGGCCGTATCCGATGGGACACGCCCTTATTTTTTGTAATCTTGCAGATCTAGCCGTAATATTATTCAACGTATTATATAAGCTTACGGATAGCTGGAGTATACTGGGAGTATCCGGAAAAACGTAAGTATTCGGCCAACTACAGGTATTAAACCTTTATATACAACAATAGCGACTG
>OLFW01000660.1_pt1 | contig 27414 bp, 26 predicted proteins | sample 1605351 | NCBI WGS metagenome assembly OLFW01 (sample SAMEA3888918, study PRJEB22519) | human gut metagenome | biome: human gut; feature: human-associated habitat; material: faeces | place: Denmark | collected 2010 | reverse complement strand
CGGGTTGTAGCACAAAAAGCCCCGGCGGCCATGCGGCCGCCGGGGCTTTTCGGAGATTTCGGGACTGTCTGTTCACAGTCTCTTGTAATTAAGGAGGAGCGCTCAGGTTTTTATCACAGAATCGGGCTTTCAAGGTCGCCGGTATCGGCAATGCCGTGCTTCTCGGCGTAGCCGGTCAGCATCAGGGTCAGCGCGCCGTCACCGGTCACGTTGCAGGCGGTGCCGAAGCTGTCCTGCAGAGCGAAGATGGCCAGCATCAGAGCGGTACCGGCGTTGTCGAACATCAGGACACCGGTGATCAGACCCAGAGAAGCCATGACAGTGCCGCCGGGCACGCCGGGTGCGCCGATAGCGAAGATGCCGAGCAGCAGGCAGAACAGGATCATGGTGCCGACGCTGGGCAGCTTGCCGTACAGGATCTTGGAAACGGTCATGCAGAAGAACACCTCAGTCAGTACAGAGCCGCACAGGTGGATGTTTGCAAACAGGGGGATGCCGAAGCTGACCATGTCCTTACGCAGCACCTTGCTCTTGCGGGCGCACTCCAGCGCCACACCCAGCGTAGCGGCACTGGACATGGTGCCGACAGCGGTCAGGTAAGCGGGGCCGTAGTGGCGCAGCACTTCCCAGGGATTCTTGCCGGAGTAAGCACCGGCCAGCAGGTACAGCACAGCCAGCCAGATGTAGTGACCGGCCATAACGATGACGATGATCTGCAGGAAGGCGGGCAGCTGATGGGTGATGGTGCCCTCGTAGCTCAGGCCGCAGAAGGTGGCGGCAATGTAGAAGGGCAGAACGGGGATGATGACCTTGCTCACAATGTCCAGCACGATGTTCTGGAACTCGGCCAAAAAGTCGCAGGTCAGCTTGCTGTTGGTCCAGGTAGCAGCCAGACCCACCAGAACGCTCAGCACCAGAGCGCTCATGACGCTCATGATCTGGGGAATGTTCAGCTCAAAGACGACGCCCGGCAGCTCGCGCAGACCGGCAACGTTGTTGTCGATGGACAGGTGAGGGATCAGGCCGTAGCCGGCGCCCATGCTCATGAAGGCTGCGCAGACAGAGGACACATAGGCGATGACGATGGCCACTGCTAGCAGGCGGGAAGCGTTTTTGCCCAGCTTTGTAATGGACGGGGCAATGAAGCCGATAATGATCAGCGGCACACAGAAGGTAATGAGCTGGCCCATGATGTACTGCAGGGTCACCACAACGCCCATGGTGCTCTCGTTGAATATCTGACCAAGGATGATACCAACAAAAATGCCCAGCAAAAGCCGGAAGGGCAGACTATTGAATAGCTTTTTCATAACTTTAGTACCTCTTTCTTTTTCCCCGGAAAGGGGCTGGGTGGGGAGACTTATTCCGTCTCCGGGAGGTGTTTGTTCAGCATCAGATCAAGGATCACGCTGTCGCTGGTGCCGTGGGTGCTCAGGGTGGCAAAGTTGTCCAGCGTATATTCCACATTGTGCTCCACGATTCCGTCGGTGCTCTGCACCCGCACGCCGCGCACGCCCATGGCAGCTGCCTGACAGGCAGCGTTGACGCAGGTGGAGATCTTCAGTGCGCAGTCGGCCTTTGCGCCGTCGCATACCATGCCGGTGACGTTGCCCACCATGTTCTGGATGGTGCAGCATACCTCGTGGTAGCCGCCGCCCAGCAGATAGGCAATGCCGCAGGCTGCGCCGGTGGCAGCAACCGTTGCACCACAAAGGTTGCTCAGGCGGCCAAACTTGGCCTTGATGCGGATCGCGATCAGGTTGGAAAGGGTCACGGCGCGGAGCATCTTCTCCTCGTCGATGTCCAGCCAGCGGGCAGTTGCCACCACAGGCATGGTAGCCGTGATGCCCTGATTGCCGCTGCCGGAGTTTGCCACCACCGAAACCGGCGCGCCTGCCATACGGGCGTCCGCACCGGCAGAAGCGATGACCATGGCGTTGGTGGTCAGATCGCGGGTCATCAGACCCTTGCGGCAGTTCAGTTCCAAATTGCGGCCAATGGCAAGGCCGTATTCCTTGGAAAGACCCTCGTTGCTGATGGTCGTGTTCACCTGTACGGCGCTGCGGATGATGTCGATGGGGTCATGCATGGGGTCCAGCTCCTCAGTGCAGTAATCCCAGATGGAGCGGACGGTCAGAAATTCTGCGATCTGCTCCGGGGTCACCACATCGCTGTCCCCTGCTGCGGCGGGGTCGGTGTGCTGCTTGTCCAGCGTAGCTACGCCGTCCTGCTCCACCAGCACCACGTTGGTGTGCAGGTCCCGCACCACCGCGCGGCCGGTGTGACCGTCAGAAGTTACAAGCACTTCAACGTAGAGCTTCTGCGGCACCTGTGCCACCTCTACCTTGACCTTGCCTGCCTTGACAAGGGCTGCGGCTTCTTCCATCTGCTCCCGGGGCACATAGTTCATGACCTCCAGCAGGTGGACGGGGTCGCCGCCTACGGCACCAATGGCGGCGGCGTAATCCATGCCCTGATACGAGGTGCCCGGAATGCCTGCCGACATGGCGTTTTTGATAATGTTGATGCTGGCGCGGACGGTCACGGCTTCTACCCGTGTGCCGCCCGCCTTGCGGAGTGCTGCGCCCGCCTCTGCGGCGGTGAGAGCGACTGCGCCGGGCTCCGTACAGCCGGTGGCCAGCTCCATCTCACTGTTCAGGATGCGAACGAACATCTGTTTATCCATTTGGTTCACCGTTTCTTTTCTTCCCGTGCGGGGGAACTTACTTTACAGCAATGCACTCGATCTCCAGCGGAGCGTCCTTGGGCAGCTTGCCCACCTGCACCGCGCTGCGCGCGGGGTAGGGCTGCGCAAAGTACGCGCCGTACACCTTGTTCATCTCTGCAAAATCGTTGATGTCCGCCAGAAACACCGTGGTCTTGACCACATTGGCCAGCGTCATCTCCTGCTGTGCCAGAATGGCCTGGATGTTCTTGAGGGACTGTGCAGTCTGGGCGGTGATGCCTTCCGGGATCAGGCCGGTGGCCGGATCAATGGGCAGCTGCCCGGATACATAGACGGTCTGCCCTGCAGCGATGCCCTGCGAATAGGGGCCGATGGCAGCGGGAGCATTGGGGGTAACGATCACCTGTTTCATCCGATTTTCTCCTTTTCCATTTGTTGGGGAGGGCTGTCCTTCCCTTGTTGACACTATCCTAACGCAATGAGAATATTTTGTCAATAATATTTTCTTACCATGAGAATAAATTGTCGCGCATGACAAAAAGTCCCGATAAATGTCATCACTTTGACGAAACAATGGATACAACGCACCTTCTTATTGTAAAAAACTGTCATTTCTGCTATGATAGCAATAGAACACGCGTGAGAATTTTTTCTCACGCGCTCCAGCAGTACAAAAGAGGTGAACGGGATGGATGCAAGACTTGAGCCTTATCGCGTAGTGGTATCTTTTCTGGGGGAGGCGCTGGGCCCGGACTACGAGGTGGTGCTGCACGACCTTACCAGTGAGGACGGCACCATTGTTGCCATCGTCAACAACCACATCAGCGGACGCACCGAGGGTGCGCCCCTTTCCAACATGGCGCTGCGCTTCATTCAGGAGCGGATGTATGAAAAGCAGGATTATCTGGCGGGCTATCAGGGCGCTTCGCAGGCCAAGGGGCGGCTGCGCTCCTCCACCATGTTCATCAAGGATAACGGCCAGCTCATCGGCATGCTCTGCATCAACTTTGATGCCGGCAAGTACAGCCGCATCGCGCAGGAGCTGCTTGCCCTTTGCGGGGCACACACCGAGCCTTCCTCCACCGGCATCGGGGTGGAAAACTTTGTCACTTCCCTGCCGGACGCCGTACAGAATGCCATTGCCGAGGTGACCGGCAGCGCCGGGCTGCCGCCCGACCGGCTGACCATGGAGGAAAAGATCCGCATCGTGGAGTCTTTGCACCATGCGGGCATCTTTTATATGAAGGGCGCCGTCAGCGAGGTCGCCGCCCAGCTGGGCTCCTCGGAGGCTACCATCTACCGCTACCTGAGCAAGCTGAAGTGAGCTGTGAACGAACTGTTTCCTGAAAAAGAAATCGCCCACTTGAGCGAAGAGGGGCAGTATCTTTGTGCCAACGAGGGGATTCCACAGTACGAAGATACTGCTTGCCACGGCTATGAAAGCCTTTTGAATTGCAAAATGTTTTTTCAGTTGCTATACTGGGCTTATCAAAGTTTTTTCGGGAGGATGCCGCAGTGACCGCACAGACAATGCAAATTTGGAACAAACCTTGCCGCATTTACGGCGAGCCCCATGCAGAATACCTACTGCTCCAAATGACCGGCGAACATGAGCTGCAAAGCATGGAAAGTGAGGTTACCGCTATTGCACAGAGTGCGCACCACTTTCTGTTTGCAGCTATTCCAGTGGAAAGCTGGAACGATGCACTTTCTCCGTGGAAGTCTCCTGCCGTGTGGGGGAAGCAAGGATTTGGCGGCAAGGCTGCGGACACCTTGCGCTTTCTGACGGAGCAGGTCATTCCCACGCTAAAGTGGCAGCTTGATCTCCCGGAAAACGTCAAAATCATTCTGGGTGGCTACTCACTGGCCGGACTGTTTGCTTTGTGGGCGTCCACCCAGACTGATCTGTTCTATGGTGTCGCCGCCGCCTCGCCCTCTGTTTGGTTTCCGGGCTGGATGGAGTTTGAACAGCAGCACCCAATACAGGCACAGCGCGTTTATCTGAGCCTTGGCGACAAGGAGGAACGCACGAAAAACGCCGTCATGGCTGCGGTGGGCGATAACATCCGTGCCCTGCACAGCCGGCTTGCAGAGTGTGGCGCAGACTGCACACTTGAATGGAACAGCGGTGGACATTTCAAAAACGCTGACCTGCGCACGGCGAAAGCCTTTCGGTGGGTGATGGAGGAAAGTCGATGAATATTTTGATCGATGCAGACGGCTGTCCGGTGGTCGACCTGACATTGCAGATTGCAAAGCGGTTTGGCGTTCCGGTCATCATCCTGTGCGACACCTCTCACCAAATCGAGCGGGAAGGTGCGCAGACGCTGGTGTTCGACAAAGGAGCGGACAGCGTGGATTTTGCTCTCGTCAACCGGGTAAAACCGGGAGATGTGGTCGTAACACAGGACTACGGGCTGGCGAGTATGTGCCTTGCCAAGTGCGCCCGGGTGCTGAATCAAAATGGCTTGGAATACACCGCCGACAACATAGACGCTCTCATGCTGCGGCGTTATGAAAACAAAAAGCTCCTTCTTGCCGGAAAGCACCCCAAGGGGAGCCCAAAGCGGACGAAGGAGCAGGATGTCAGGTTTGCGGACACGCTTGAGAAGATTCTGAGCATAAATTATTGATACATATTTTTTGAAGGATGGAGAAATCCGGTTGGATATGCAAAAAAGCACCAGCCTGAGCCGGTGCTTTTTGTTGGCGGAGATGGTGGATATTCTCCCGCGGGCTAAGCAACAGCAACGGGTTGCGTTTGCTGATTTTTCCGCAGCCCCTTGGCAGGGCTTTGAAAAATCAGAACGCTGCCCCAACAACTCCTCCCTGTTTCTGCCACAGGCAGCGGTCGTCGTCGTTGCACAGGGCTGATTGCTTGCGGTCTGCGGACCGCCGCCCTGTTCTCATCCTCACCATCTTTGCCGCAAAAAAAGCACCAGCCTGAGCCGGTGCTTTTTGTTGGCGGAGATGGTGGGATTCGAACCCACGTGCCCGGTTAAGGACAAAACGATTTCGAGTCTTTGAAATTGTTGGATGAAGCTGGTTCCTCGCGGCTGTCATTGGCAGCTGAGGGCATTCTTGTAACCTCCAAAAAGGCACGTCACACCGCAATTTGCAGGCAAAAATCAGCCGCTTTTTGCGAAATGACGTTAGAAAAAGCCTTTTTCACACAGGCCGTCAGCGGCTGCATTTCAGGTGTAGTTGTGTTAGATGTCCGTTAGAAATATGCAGTGCTGCCGTTGCTGTGCCAGCTCACAGCAGGCTTCCCTGTCTGAACGCAGCGTTTCCCGAAAGCCGGGAAATGCTGCGTTTTCTCTTGCCCGCATTGGGCTGAAAGGGAAGCCGCCATGTCAACATTCCGCGTCAATAAAAATGTCAACTACACCGTCATGAGCAACCACCACCTGCAGGATAAGAGGCTGTCCCTGAAAGCCAAGGGACTGCTGTCCTATATGCTCTCCCTGCCGGACGATTGGGATTACAGCCTGAAAGGGCTGACCGTTGGTTGCAAGGATGGTCTGGACAGTGTACGCACCGCTGTTCTGGAACTGGAAGAACACGGCTACGTCCGCCGTCAGAAAGTCCGCAATGCCAAAGGGCAGATCATCGACTACGATTATCAGGTTTATGAATCGCCTGTTGAGGACGATCCTGCCGTTCCCGGCAAGGAAGGCGGGCCATCGAACCCGTCCGCAACCAAAAGCCCGAAAAGCCGCATGAAACCTTGTTCTTCACCATTTTTGGATTTTCCAAATTTGGCTGAGCCCAATTTGGAAAAGGCAACGCAACAAAATACTAATAAACAAAATACTAAAAGACAAAGTACTAATCTATCAGGGCAGACAGACGAATCCGCAGATTTTGACCAGACGGAAGCACAGGTGCGGGAGGAGTTCCGGGAACGGCTGGAAATTGACACCCTTGCCCAGCGATACGATCCCGACAAGCTGGAGGAGTTGCTGGACAACATTGTGGAGATGTACTGCTGTCCTCGGCAGACCCAGTACGTCGGCAAGCAGCCGCAGACCACCAAAGCCCTCCGACTGCGGCTGGACAAGCTGACCAGCCAGCACGTTGAGTACATCTTCGATGTGATGTCCAACACCACCCAGCCCATCAAGAACATCATGGCCTATCTGCGCACCACCATCCTGAACGCCCCCACCACGATGGAGCACTACTATCAGGCGCAGGGCAACTGGCTGACAGTGCAAAACCGGAAGAAGTAAGTGCTGTTTTCCACAAAGACCACAACACACGTTGAAAATGCAAAGGAGAATTTTCATGAAGAACACGAACGCCGTCCGCACCGAGATCCATTACGCACAGGTTGGGGAGTATCAGCTGCCACTGCTCACCCTGCCGCAGACCAATGATTCCGAACCGCTGGGCAAATATGGCCGGATGCGGCTGGCCTATCTCAAGAATCAGCGTCCTGTGCTGTACAACCGGATGTTGCTGAACGGTACGCTCTGGCCGCATTTGCAGGATGTCCAGAAAGCGGCTTGTGCGTGTCTGGAACGCACGATAACCACTCTGTTAGACAAGTCCCCGCGCCGGACAAAGAGCGCGCACAGCTTCTCTGGGTGGCGCACATGAACGGGCTGAAAGCGCAGGCCGAGGAAGTGATGGCGAGGGAGATCGTGTATGCAGAATGATTCCTGATAGCATCCGAACGGTATCAAAAGCCGACATTTTTGATTTTATTTTTGATTTTTGCGGAATATTTGCAAATTTCAAAATTAAAATTTGACTTTCTGCCCAGAATAGAGTACACTGGATTCAGAAAATCATCTGGGAGGAATCGCGATGCTGCTTCAATTTTCAGTCACCAACCACCGCTCCATCAAGGACACGGCTATTATCAGCTTGAAAGCATCTACGGATAAAAGTCTGTCTGATTGCCTGATTTCGCCGGACGAGAAGAAACAGCTTGTGCCTGTGCTGGCATTGTACGGCGCAAATGCAGCCGGGAAGAGCAATGTTCTCCATGCTCTCCTGCTCATGCGGGAAATGGTCTGTTGCCGATATGCCAAGCTGCTGAAGGGCGAGTCCCTTCCGCAGGAGCCGTTTGCTTTCACTGACCAGCCCACACAGCCGACCAGCTTTGAAGCCATCTATTTTTATGGCGGCATCAAGTATGCCTATGGGTTCTCGTTTGACAAGTCCAAAGTCCTGACCGAATATCTCTACCACTGGCCGAATGGCCGGGAAGCCTTGATTTTTTCAAGAGAAAACAATGGCTATCAGTTCCGCGAGAATATTCAAGAGCAGTTCACGCTTGCTGGACGAACTGCTGAAAACCGCCTTTATCTGTCCAGCTCGAACGAGTGGAACTGCCCCCAGACCGAAAAAGCGTATCTGTGGTTCTTTGAAAAGCTGACAGGCTTTATGGGAACCGAAATGCGGCTGGATGCTACATTGTCTGCCATTCGGCAGGACGGCTCTGAAAAGAGCCGTATCCTGCATGAAATGCTGTATGCAGACCTCGGTATCAAGGACATCCGCATTACAGGCTCCAAGGAAGAACCTATCATTTCCGCACTGCACACCCTCGATGCCGAAGATGGCACTTCTAAGGGTTTCTGGCTCCCGTTGGGGCAGGAATCCGTTGGAACACAGCGTTTCTTCTCTCGCATCGGTATGTGGCTTGCGGCTTTGGAATCCGGCTCTGTTTTGGTAGTAGACGAGATAGAATCCAGTATGCACCCGCTGCTGACAAGGCATCTGATCGAGATGGTGCAGGATGCCGCTATCAATACAAACCATGCACAACTCATCTTCACCACGCACGATACCGGACTTCTCGACCTGACGTTGCTGCGGCGCGATCAGATCTGGTTTGCAGAGAAGAACGAAAAGACCATGCAGACCGATATTTATGCCCTGACCGAGTTTTCTCCCCGGAAAGGTGAGAACATCGCCAAAGGCTATTTACAAGGTCGGTATGGGGCGATTCCTCACATGAAGAAAGAATTATTAAGGAGCGTATAAATATGGCTTACCTGAAGCTGATGTTCGACGAGCGGGAAATCGCCCATCTGAGCGAAGATGGACAGTATCTCTGCGCCAATGAGGGCGTGCTACAGTACGACCTGCCTTTGAACCTCTTTATTGGAAACAGCCGCAAGGTGCCGCTGATCGATGTAGTCGTCTGGGCAAAGAAACGCATTTTTCCCCGGAATCGGATGGACTGCAAAGAGATTCTGGAGATGATGGGCCTGCCTAATTACAACGCATGGGAAATTGTAAAGCGGACCAATGCCTGCCTGATGGAAGATCCTTTCTGGCTGCGCTTCAGCGAAGATGAGACTTTTGAGGATACAACCCGCGGCAGGGCAAGAAGGATTATGGCTGAATATCAGAAGTCGGCTGATACCAACTAATATCATTTGTATTAGTTCCATGGCAAAGCCTACTGGCCGTACATACTTGTCCTTCTTGGGCATCCGGCTTTTTTCAGAGCAGAATCCCTTAATCACCCTGCTTTTCCCTTAAAATGCGGCCAATTTTAAGGGAAAGCACATTGAGTAAGGGCTGAATCAGCTTTACTTGCTTGACTTTTTGGTTGGTTGCCAGTATATTGATATTAGTTGATATCAATTTATATCAGTCGCGAGGTAATCGGAATGGATGGGGCAAAATTCGCAAAAATGCTTTCTGACAAGCATCTGTTTGAGTTGGATCGGATGGAGTATAAGTATTCCGTTTCCAGTGTCAATGAATTTACAGAGCTACTCCGTCAGAACTTCGCTCAGTCTTTGCCGTTAGTCGATTTTTCCAGTGATGAACTGTTCTATCTGCCCAATCTGGCTCGGATTTCCACCAACGGCATGAAGCAGCTTCTTTCTGCTCCTGCAAGCAATCAGTCCTTTGGGTTGCAGGCCATGACTGAGGAGATCCATGCAACCTTCCAGATTGAAAGCATTCATTCCTCACGCAACAGCATCCGGCATATCCTGAATGGCTATGCCCCGCGCAATGAAGAAGAATCCCGAATCTATGGCATGAAGCGTGGTTTGGACTTCATTGCCGACCGCCAGAATACGATCACAGAAGAAAATTTGCATCAGCTGTACCAAATCAGCACCGGCGACTATCTGCCGGATGAAGACCGTCTGTTGCCGGACCATTTCTACCGCCACGATGTTGTCTATGTTGTAGACGGCGAAGAAAGCCGGGAGGGACTTCCGGCGCAACAGCTCCCGGATGCCATGAAACGACTGGTCGATTTCGCCAATGCTAAAGACGGCATCAACGAACTGCACAAGGCGGCGATCCTGCACTTTGCCTTTGCATACTATCACCCCTATTTTGATGGCAATGGCCGCACCGCACGGCTGCTCCACCTTTGGTATCTTGTCCAGCAGGGTTATCCTGCGGCACTGTTTACGCCGTTTTCCCGGTATATTGCTGAGAGCAAGGCAGCTTACTACAAGGCCTATGACCGTGTCGAAAAGAATGCTCTCATCTCCGGCTACACGGACGTGACACCGTTCCTGTCCTATTTCTGCAACGAAGTCTATAACCGTCTGCAAGTGGATGCGGCACCGCCGCAGGCTGATCTTCAGGTATACCAGACCGCTCTTGCAGAAGGAAAGATCACCGAGAAAGAACGCTTGCTCTGGGAGTATGTTCTGTCTGCCTACGGAACAGAGGAGTTCACTACCAAGCAGCTGGAGAAGGACTTCCGCAATGCCGCCTATGCCACGATCCGGACGTTCGTAATGAAGTTCCACGAGATGGAGCTTTTGGTAGCAAGAAAAACTGGGAATCGGGTGTTTTATAAAGTCAAGTAAGAAAAAGCCAAGTTTTTACGCGTCAGTAGCACGTCAAATTCTTGGCTTTTGTCTTATCATCGCTATTTTCAAGAGCTTGTTGTCAGCCGAGGTTCAAACTTCTCAAACTAAATCTCAAACTAAATCTCAAACTTCTCAAACTAAACTCCATACAGCATACCGCCTGCTTCCAGTAGGTTTTACCAGACCTTCTTTTTTCATTTTTTGGAGGATATTAGATAACTTTCTGGATTTTTGTTCTGTGCTCAAATGTCCTGGCAATGCACCCACATCCAAAACTTCCAATAATTCGTGCTGTGTGGTGGGGGCATTTTTCAAAGCCTCCAAGATTAATTGTCTACAGATATTTTCATCCAACCCTTTGTTATGAACATATTCCGCCTTTTTCCCAACCATACTTGCAACTTTAAAGGACACATATATATTGGGATATCTTCCCTCAACAAGTCCTCTCTTTTTTAATCGTACGGCTTGTTCTTTTGTGATTTGAACGTGCTTTTGAATTTTATCCAGTAAAAAAACTGTTTCCAAATCAAGGCTTTCATTGTTCTTGTATAAAAGTTGTGTGTATTTTTCATCCAATATTTTGCCGTAAACAGTAACAGCAACTTGATTCACATTGGATAAATTATAATCCGGCAATGGGAAAAATTTTTCTTTTTGAATTCGATACACCTTTTTTATGCCACTAGTAGCAGTATCAATCATATGAAACTTAACCATTGCATCAGCTAAAAGTTGGTTACGATAAAAAGGTGGATTGTATGTTGGCTGTAGCACAGCTTCAACTGTTTGTGGAAGAAATGATCCAGGATTTGTAATCACAATGCTGTCTTCACATTCATTCACATAAATTCGCTCGCCTGATTGATAATAGGAATGTGCAATACAATTGTTTAAAAGTTCTCGAAGCATCCATGTATCATACTGTTCCGTTTCCATCGGGAACAAACTTTGTTGATTTGGCATATATCTATACGTCAAATTTCTAATTCTAGAAAAGACTCTGTCTGTAACTGTAATAAATGGAATTCCGAACAGTTCATAATCTTTTATATCTCCATTTGCAGCTATTAACCGCCACATCATATGCGGGGCTCGTTCAAATAAAACATCTCGATCTTCTTTACCCAATAAAAGCATTGCTGCATTGGTTATTTGACCATTTATAATTAGTTTTATCTTTGACAGAAAGTCAAAATCGGACAGTGAATCTATTTCCTCATTAATGTGAGGACGGTTCATTTTTTCTTTATATTTTATTCTTGCAAAATTGATTGCCCGTGGATCCAAATCATTGATTGTCGCGCCTACCAAAATTTGACGAGACCAATCTCTCCGTTCTTGATGGCGAATTATATCAATTTTATATTGTTGAAGCGGAATCAAACTTTCGCCGCTACGCGCATAATATCGTGTTTTCCATTCTGTTGGTATACCAGCAACAGCTGCCGGTATTTTAAACATCAGCACTCGACATTTTTTCCCTTGATATATCGGTTCCAGCTCAATAATGTCCAAAAAAGACATTGCATCTGTTGTGGATTTTGAAATTTCATACTTGAACTTTTCAAGGAGAGAAGGATCACCTTTTTTAAAAGATGTTCCAACAGGATGCTTCGTGTGTTCCTCGCTGACGCCTAACACAAACCATCCGTATTGTTGGTTTTTCAGATTGGCTTCATTACTGATTGCAGAAAAGTACTGTCCTATTTTGTCTTCCGAATATCCTCCCTTTGCTTCTTTGAATTCTACAATTTCTGTTTCCCAGCGTTCCATCAAGACATTTAAAAGTTCATAATATTCTGCCTGTTGGAAACTCTCATCGTAATCAAAAACAGCCATAAAATCTCCCAAATCTCAAATAAAGCCCTGCATTGGTGCAATTTTATCTTTTCAACTTGTTCAAAACTTCTTCCATGCTCATCCCATCATCCAGAAGTTGCTGAATCGCCTTGTCGATTTCTTCTTTCTGGGCTTTCCTCAACGCTTCAGCATCCTGTCGGGACTTTTTCTGTTCCAATGCTGTAATGTCCTTGTCAAGCGCTTTCAGCGCAGTCTTCTTCTCTTTGAGCTGCACCTTCAGCCCATCAACGTCAGCCTCCAGTGCTGTAATATCTGCTTCCAAGGTGTTTTTCTCTGAGATTTTTTTCTCCAGTTCAGCGGCATAATCAATGATGACCACCGGAGTTTTCACTTTATTCTTGCTTCCTTTGGGTCTTGGCATAATAACTGTCCTCCTTATCAGCTGTCTTTTCTGTGATGCATTTCCAATCTTGCTTTGAGTATACTTTCCAATTCTTCCAATGTTTTATCACGTTTTTCCGGACGCAACTGGCATTCCCAGACAACTATCACATTCCAGCCTGCATCTTCAAGTTGCTTTTTCTTCCGGGCATCCCGTTCAATATTGGTTTCTATCTTATGATGCCAGAATTCCGCATTGTTTTTGGGCCAGATAAAATATCTGCACCCATCATGCCCATGCCAGAAACATCCATTCACGAATATAACTGTTCTGTACTTCGGTAACACAACATCCGGGCTTCCCGGAAGTTTTTTGTCATTTTTCCGGTAACGGAATCCCTTTGAAAATAAGTATTTTCTTACAATCTCTTCCGGCTTCGTGTCCTTGCCATGTATGCAGGACATATTATAGCTCCGGACAGCTTTACTGTGAACATCCATCGTCTTTATCCATCAGCTTATCAATCTGGAGAATCTGCCAGAAAACGCCTTCCAGCAATTTCACGGGAATGCTGTTTCCTGCCATCCGGATTATCTTATCTCTTGAAAATAATTGGTCACCTTTATGGAATGCGACATTATTGTTTTTCAACTTCCAATAATCCATATCTTTGAATCCCATAAACAGCATACATTCACGGGGAGTCAAGTATCTGAACTTTCCTTTTCCTTCAATTCCGCTGTCAAAATACAGATTGCCAGAGTTCGGGTTCCGGTCCTGCTTGGTAGTGATTGTTCGGATTGTATCAATTTCCGGATTGATGATATTTCCTTCCAGAACAATCTGCGGATTATCTTCCCAGATTTTCCTTCTGGATACAGTATCGTTGGGAGTGCACTCCACTGCCTCCTCAAACCAGATCGGATTCCGATAGTCATTCCGGAGCAGATCTCGGATTGCATTCGCCAGATAAAAGGCATAGATGGCATCTGTCATGCTTTCCGGGAGTTTGCCTTTCCAGTCCTTTTTGTGCTTGAAATAGAAAGAATAGCCGTCTTCTTCTTCCCGGCCTGCATCCGTTATATAAACCAATTGCGAATGGAATTCTGCGTCCTTCGGAAAAATTCTTGTTGGTCCGATGTAGTTGCTGGGTGTCGGAAGCGCCACAATGAAATCTTCCGGGAAAAGGTCATGCGTTTCCATTTTCTCCGTCGTTTCCGGATCGATGAAAACGTTGGCAAACGGCGTGGCCGTGAACCCGACATAGTTGGACTTTGTGAACACATCAGCCAGCTTCCGGATCAGCTTATTGATCTTGGTCGGATCCTCTTTGTCAGAACTTGTATTGATGGATGCGTTGTCCGCCTCATCGTCGATCATCAGCATCGGCATATCAATCTTGTGTGTCCGCGGATCTGCATTCAGGTCAATCAGCCATTTCGTCAGCTTGGTGAGCGTTGTGGTGTTCTTCTTGATGACAAAGACAACTGCATCCTTATCTGCGCCAAGCGACACCGCTATTTTATCCGAGTTCCCACGGAAATCACTTGCACGGGAGGTCAAGGCCATTGCATGAATCGGCTTGTTGTCGAGACCCACGCCAACGCGCTTTCCTCCGGTGGTATTGGCCGACATATCAATGCCGATAAATCCTTCTTCCACACGCTCCTGTGTCTGTTGCCGCAAGGATTCAATTGTGCCGGTCAGCAGAATGAATACTTTGTAGCCTGCATCTGCTGCTTTGCAGATGAAGCCGATATAGGTCGAGGTCTTGCCAGACTGCACGTCACCGATAATCAGGCCACGTTTCAGAACCGGCTTTCCGTAGTCAGCCTTCGGGTCCAGAATATAATTCATCAGTTTCTGATCCAGCGTATCATTACCGAGCGTGCTGACCACATTCGGGCTGAAATGCTTTTCATCAATCAGATAATTCTTGTACCGTGTCCAGAAGTTCTGCTGTATTTCCGCTTTCCTGTCGTCATACCAGTTGGTCTGTTCGTAATCTGCCAGAATACTTTCACCAGGATGTGCCTGTATCTGGTATTTATAAGCGACGTCCCGTTTGACTGCTGCAATCTCATCATCGCTGTAAGGCACACCACTGATAAACAGCGATTTCTGGATGAGATCTTCCACAACACTTTCATCCAGCGCATTATCCACACGTTTCATCTGTATCAGCTTATCAACCATGCTTGTCAGCATAGCGACCTTCTCAATATCGAGTCCCATTTCATGCCTCCTTGAGTTTCTCCTCCAGCTCCGGATATTTGCAGAACGGTTCGGACTGGAGCAAGCGTCCGATCACGGCATTGCGATCAGCTGCGCCCATATCCATGGACATCTTTATCAGAATTCTGGCCTTGCTCTCAATTTCAGCAACCCGTTCATCATCCACAGTATCATCAACGCGGTTCTGCGACTTGTCAATATAAATCTGCTGATAGGGAACCGAATTCTCGATTTCGTCCAGCACCATATCCAGTCGGTTCCATGTTTCATCATCCACTTTTTCTTTCAGAAGGTCAAAAATCCGGGAATTCCGGTTGATCCTGTATACGAACTGGTTATCCCGTTCTTTTATGCGGTCCCAGATGTAGTCAACCTTTTCATCCACTTTCTCAACCCGTCCGCGATAGGTCTGTGCCTTCACTGCAAGATCCATTGCTTCGTCAACAGCTTTCGTCAGGCGGTTGCGGATAATCGCCGGAATTGTGGCATGCTGCTTCTTGATATCAATTCCCCAGATGTCATCCAGTGAATTCGGAATATCAACCTTGATCCGGGCATACTTTGTCAGTTCATCCCGATGTCTGCCAAACCATGTTCCCCAGATTATCAACCGTTTGTTCCGATAAATATAAAATCCCTGCTTTGCCCGATAATTTTCAATCCCACCAGACAATCTCTTATCTTCTGCACTCAGGTCTTTCTGGAAGGGCAGAACAAATGGCTGAACGCTTACAATCTGTTCCTTTCCGTCAGAATCCTTGATTGGAATTTCAATTTTTCTGCGGACATTCGTTTTTCTGTGATTTTCAAGGAAAGGGTCCAATCCTGTCAGTTTATAATTGTTTACCATGATCGTCAGTGGATTCCGGCCCTCACCATTCAGATACCGGTGGAAAATCAAGGACAGATACTCTGCTGTTGCGTTCTGGTGTTTTCCGAGTTCTGCGTAAACATTTCCGCTCGACTTCTCAATAAGATCAAAATTCTCCCAAAGAACAATCGTTCCGCTTTCTTTGTCGCTCAGGAAGTCAACATATCGGATTTCCGCAATCTGCTCCTTTGAGCAGTCAACCATATACCAATCTTTCTTTTCCTCAATGATGTCCAGATCCCATATATAGGCCGAAAGTTTACCGTCCTTTTTGCTCGCAACAGTCAACCGGCGGCACTGAGACAGAGAAGCTGCTTTCATTCCGAGCCCGAATCTTCCAAGATCATCCTCAGAGCGATTGGCAGATTTCAGCTGGCTGCCATATTTCATAGCATCCAGCAGTTCTTTCTTATTCATTCCGATACCATCATCGCAGACAGCAACGCAGCAGTCGGATGGGTCTATCGGAAATCGCAGCACAATGTTCCGGGCCTGTGCACTGACGCTGTTGTCCACAATATCCGCAATCGCTGCCTCAAAGGAATATCCCATCGCACGCATGGAATTCATCAGGACATCCGCAGTCGGCTTGTTCGCTTTCAGTTTTGCCATGATTCCTCATCTTCTTTCTGCTAAGGACAAGTAGTGCTTCGACAACTTATGATTTATTATATCAAAGTATACTCTCTGCCGCGTTCGCAGGCAATGCGTTTTGACTTAAAACACCAATCTCATTGTCTTTCCTGTATCTTTTCACAAAAAATCCAGTTTGCATTTGTTGATTGCTCTAGCATCTGCAAGCAGTGCCTCTGTATATACAAAGGCTCAAACACGCATGGCATTGCAAATTTGCCGTGCGTATTCTGCTTGTTGGGATGCAGTCCCAATCCCTGTGAACATCACGGAACCGTGATGGCTGTGCACTCTTACAGAGTGCTGAAAGAGCGTTTTGCAGAAACGCGAAGCCTGCATCGGCACGATGCAGAACAACAGGTTTGGGCTGTGCCCAACAAGCTCTTGCAAGACAAGGGGCTTTGTATATACAAAGACATTGCTTGCAAGAGAGCTTCGGCGTACCAGAATGGTACCACGAAGCACTGCTTGCAGAAGCCATTGCATCCATCTGAATTGTCAATTCCGCTCGCAGCTGTTATACTGGACTCATCAAAAATTTTTCAGGAGGCAGTTGCCGTGACCGCAAAGCAAGTTCAAATCGGAGATAGACCCTGCCGTATTTACGGCGCAGACTGCGCCGAATATCTTCTGCTTCAGATGACGGATGAACACGAATTGCAGCGCATGGACAACGAAGTTGCAGCCATTGCACAGGGCGCAGCACATCCGTTTCTGTTTGCTGCGGTTCCGGTGGAAAGTTGGAACGATGAACTTTCCCCGTGGAAAGCCCCTGCTGTTTGGGGAAAGCAAGGCTTCGGTGGCAATGCTGCGGACACCCTGCGCTTTCTGACGGAACCGTTCATTCCCACGCTGAAGCAGCAGTTTCGTCTCCCGGAAGACATCAAAATCATTCTGGGCGGCTATTCGCTGGCGGGATTGTTTGCACTGTGGGCATCCACTCAGACAAAGCTGTTCTACGGTGTCGCCGCCGCATCCCCCTCTGTGTGGTTTCCGGACTGGATGGAGTTTGAACAGCGGCACCCGATGCAGGTACAGCACATTTATCTGAGCCTTGGCGACAAGGAAGAGCACACGAAATACGCCGTCATGGCTGTGGTGGGCGATAACATCCGTGTCCTGCACAGCCGACTTATAGAGCGTGGCGCAGACTGCACCCTTGAATGGAACAGCGGCGGGCATTTCAAAAACGCTGACCTGCGCACGGCGAAAGCCTTTCGGTGGGTGATGGAGGAAAGTCGATGAATATTTTGATCGATGCAGACGGCTGTCCGGTGGTCGACCTGACATTGCAGATTGCAAAGCGGTTTGGCGTTCCGGTCATCATCCTGTGCGACACCTCTCACCAAATCGAGCGGGAAGGTGCGCAGACGCTGGTGTTCGACAAAGGAGCGGACAGCGTGGATTTTGCTCTCGTCAACCGGGTAAAACCGGGAGATGTGGTCGTAACACAGGACTACGGGCTGGCGAGTATGTGCCTTGCCAAGTGCGCCCGGGTGCTGAATCAAAATGGCTTGGAATACACCGCCGACAACATAGACGCTCTCATGCTGCGGCGTTATGAAAACAAAAAGCTCCTTCTTGCCGGAAAGCACCCCAAGGGGAGCCCAAAGCGGACGAAGGAGCAGGATGTCAGGTTTGCGGACACGCTTGAGAAGACTCTGAGCAAAAATTATTGATACATTCTTTTGGAAGGCTGGAGAAATCCAGCCTTCTTTTTTGGCGAATATCGATTTGAATGATTACATCTTGGCTACAGATTGTAAGTTGTGGGTGCAGAATAGCCCTTTTCATGGGCTCGTATATAGAGGGGTATTTCTTCGGAGTATCTTCTTTCACGAATGTTTGCTTGTACTCGTATGATTATTATGACAATTCCGTTTAATAGCAGACGCACGATTTGCAAATGCAAATTGTGACTTTTTTGTTAATTTTCAAAAGCATTGCTACGTTTTGGCCTTTCTCGATGCCTACCAATTAGAGGGACAATTTTTCGGAAGCCTTAAATTTCGAAGATTTTCTATAAAACTCTGTTCTTTGAAAACAGAATAGTTCAATCGTCCGGCACTTCACAAAAGGTACTTCTGTAACTCGCAGCCCGGTCATAACGAAGACGGGGTGGCTGAAATGCCAATGGTGCGGTGTGAATCCGCTGCCGGACGATTCCCCACTCCTAGGGTGCCGAGGGCGAATATGGGAGACCTATATCATATTGACGCAGATGGACTGTAAGCCTATCTGCGACGCGAGAGTTGAAACTACTGTCAGCTCTCTTTACATTGCCACCTGACCGCAGGTGACACACTTTTTGACATTATGAAGGCTTCTTTTAGGAGTTCACTTTTGTCCGCTTATTACAATTCGGTTACAGAATCGCCTTGGATGCTATGGAATGACCTATTTCAAAGGTTCGTATATAGAGGCATCTTTTTTCAAGACCACTTTCAACTTCAGGCACTGCAGTTGTTGCAAAGTTCCACCCTCCATCGGTCGCCCCATGGACCGATGTTATTTTAACCGAGTGGCCACATCAACTATATTTTTCAAGAACTTTTCAACAAATTTCTTTTTCGGGTTATATTTTGGCCTTTTTCGTCGGCTACCAATTAGAGGGACAATTTTTTCGGAAGCCTTAAATTCCGAAGATTTTCTATGTAACTCCGTTCTTTGAAAACAGAATAGTTCAATCGTCCGGTACTTCACAAAAGGTACTTCTGTAATTCGCAGCCCGGTCATGACGAAGACGGGGTGGCTGAAATGCCAATGGTGCGGTGCAAGCCCGCTGCTGGACGATTCCCCACTCCTAGGGTGCCGAGGGCGAATATGGGAGACCTATATCATATTGACGCAGATGGGCTGCAAGTCTATCTGCGATGCGAGAGTTGAAACTACTGTCAGCTCTCTTTACATTGCCGCCTGACCGCAGCCTTGCTGCAAAGGATATAACCGCAGGTGGCACACACTTTCGACCTTAAACTACTTATACAGAAGGAGTGCCTATGAAGTTTAACGATGCCTATTCCCAGATGTTTCCCGGTTACCCCGATGCCGTCAGCCTTCAGCAGGCTGCGGAGATGCTTGGTCTGAACCGCCACACGGTCGGGGAACTGATCCGTTCCCACCGCCTGTTTGCGCTTAAAATCGGCCGCACCTACCGTATCCCGAAGCTGAGCGTGATCGAGTTCCTGCTCACCGGACAGAGCACCTTCCTGGCTGGAAATCCGCCGCCGGATGTGGTATGCTGTGGGTGCAGCAACGGACAGCACGCCTGTTGACCCAAAGGAGGTTTATGATGAAAACTACAGGGTCTGTCCAAGAGAAAAATGGACGTTTCTATTTCGTGATCAATCTTTATGATGCCAACGGCAAGCGGAGGATCAAGTGGATCTCCACAGGTCTGACCGTCCGGGGCAACAAGCGCAAGGCAGAATCCATGCTCCGGGAAGTATTGCTCCACTATGATAAGACCGGGGAGCTGCCCACAGGGCGGGGCGGAGCCTACGAAAAAGTAGATGCTAAAACCGCCAAGCCCTTGCCGCAACCTCTCCAACCCGTTAACAAGTCGGAGATGCTGTTTCTGGATTATCTCAACGAGTGGGTGCAAGTCCACAAGGCATCCATCCAGCCTGCAACCTTTATCAGCTACAATCGGATGATCACCGGGCGCATCACGCAGTATTTTGAGCCGCTGGGCTTGAAGCTGTGCGAGGTCACGCCGCAGGTGCTGGATGAGTTTCAGGAGAAGATCTTGCTGGAGGGCTACACCACTAACACAGTCATTCACTACCACGCCATCTTCGGTAAAGCGTTCAAGGATGCCGTCCGCAAGGACTATCTGGAAACCAACCCGATGCTGAAAGTTGACCGCCCGAAGAAGAACAGCTTCCGGCCCAACTTCTACTCTAAGGATGAAGTCCAGCAGCTGCTGGAAGTATCGCAGGATGACCCCCTGCACCTGTGCATCCTCATTACAGCCTACTACGGTCTGCGCCGCAGCGAGGTGCTTGGGCTGAAGTGGTCGTCTATCGACTTTGAGCGGAAGTCCATCACCATCAACCACAAGGTGACGGAACAGTTGGTGAACGGCAAGTACGTTCCTGTGGTCAGCGATGTGATGAAGAACAAGACCAGCTGCCGTACCCTGCCGCTGATTCCGGCTGTGGAAAAAGAACTTCTGAGGCAGAAGGAAAAGCAGCAGCTCTACCGCAAGCTGTTCAAGAAGAGCTACAGCACTGAGTATCTGGATTTCGTCTGCACCGATCAGGAAGGCAAGCTGATCCGCCCGAACTTCGTGACGGAGCACTTCGACTGGTTGCTGACCAAGTACGGGCTGAAGCACATCCGTTTCCACGATCTGCGCCACAGCTGCGCCAGCCTGATGGTGATGAACGGCGTATCTATGAAGCAGGTTCAGGAATGGCTGGGGCACAGTACCTTTTCTACCACCGCTGACATCTACGCACATCTCGATTACAAAAGCAAACAGGGGTCTGCTGGGGTCATTGCGAACCTTTTGGGAGAATCCAACCCCCCAAATAATTATGGATTTATCGTTCATGCATAAAGCATACTGTGATGAGGCAAAAGCGGTCTTTCTCTGCTTGATGCAAAAGAAAAAGTCGCAGATTCGTTTGAATCTGCAACTTCTGGCGGAGATGGTGGGATTCGAACCCACGTGCCCGATTAAGGACAAAACGATTTCGAGTTTTTCCTGCTTCACGGTACTTGGTGGAAGATAGAGGTAATTAGCCCACTTTGCCAGAAGATACGAACCATCGAATTTACGCTCAAAATTTCATCAAGATCCAAAATCACTAGGCCCCATGCGGATTTGAACCCACTTTCCAAAACGCAGAAAAATCTGCCTTTTGGAGAGAATTGGGAGAGATTTTACGCCCGTTGGAGAGAACGGGCGAGAGAGATTCCGGGAGCCAAAATCCATCCACACAATATGTTGCTTCTGACGCTGACAAAATCAAAGCAGCAAAGGATGGATGAACATGAGAACGCTGTTAGAGTGCTATAAAATTCTCGAAGAATACCCCAACGGAATGACGAAAGACCAGTTCTACCGTGTTGCCCGCATCAACAAGCAACACGCAAAATACCTTCTGGATTCCGGTCTCGTTCCGTGTATCAATACAGGAAAGAAAACACGCAAATACCATATTGCGACCCACGATGTGATCACCTACTTGTGTGACCGTGAAGATAACCCCGAAAAGTATAAAGTGCTAGCGGGCTTTTATATCGGAAAGAACGGCTGCTCCAAGCGGCACCCGGACAAGCCTGCTGCAGTGATCATCCGCTTCAATTTTACAGAGCCGGAAAAAACAGGGCTGTATACCATGTGGGAAAAGCTCACCGCTGGATATGATGATCTGCTGACCACCCCGGTAGTTTCAGAACTGACGGGCTACTCTGCACAAAGCATCCAGCGATGGTGCAATCAGAAGATCCTTGTGGGCTTCAAAATCCGTGGCACACTGACGATTCCACGGCTTGCGGTCGTTGAGTTTATGTCCGGCGACCGTGCAACGGCTATCGTCCGAAAATCCTCAAAGCACCTCGATCTGCTCCGCACCTATGCACAGGACTGCCATGAAGGTGCAATGACAATTACATATTAAACGAACAGGACTGCTCCACAGCGCAATGTATGTGAGGCAGTCCTGTTTGCTTAGTAGGGATTTATATGTCTTTCTTGTCGAGCTGGATACGGGACATCTCCGAAAGAACAGCTTTCTTTTCGTGTTCCTGCAAGTACACCGGATTTAGTTTTGACTTCGTATATTTCAGATAGCTGTCAGCGGTCTTTTGCATCAGCACAGCCGTAAAATAGCGCTCCCAACTGAAATACTGCTGGCTTTCCACATAATTTTCCGGCGATTTCAGAATTTCATCGACCTCCGCATCTTCGAGCAATCCAGAACGAAGAATCAACCATTCAAACGATTCTGGCAGGTAAATATGAGAATCCGGCTGGAGGGCAAGTAGTTGCATAATGCGCTCCATCTGCGAACCAAATGCCGCACCGTCTGCAACCACCAGAACATTCTCCCCTGCACGGTCGGACAGCATTTTGAAAATGTTGGACTTTCCACCAGCAGATTCGCAGAAAATTCCGTTTTCGGCGCAAACAGCCTGAAAAAACTGGAACCCCGAATTGGAATCCTCTGTAATGATTGCCGTTGGTTTTAGTTTCTCCAGTCCCATCGGCTTTCCGTAAATTCGGAAAAACTCATTGTAGGTCTGTTTCAAGTCTCCGAAGTGTTTGGATGTCCGGATGCCGTAAATTTCCGTTACGCTGTACGGTAATGTTTCAAGTCCTTCCCGCGTGACGAGCACATAGTAGTTGTCTGTTTTCTGAATCGCTGCGGCAAATTCCTTTGAAGCAGTAAAAGCATTCCCTTCATCAATAAAAACAATACTCTGCGAAAGGTCGGCAAGCTGTTTTTTCCACTGCCGCCCGGAAAGAACAACGCAATCCTTCTCGCATTGCAGTTCTATTCCACTGTCCGGGCCTAGTTCCTCGTATTCCCGAATCATCTCCACGAGCGTTGTTTTTCCTGTGGCGCTATCTCCACGCAAGATCGTGATGTTCCGGCGTATTTCAAAATCAAACTTGATTTTCTTGTTCTGTATAACGACTCGATATGCTCCTACCATAAAGCATCCTCACACATAAAGTCCGGCAATCGGAATAAGCTCTTTCATCGAGTGAACGATCTGATTCGTATTCAAGATATGAATCGTAAATGGTTCATTTCCAAAATTCATAAGATGGCGGAGGTTGATGGTAACATCTTTTTCTTCTGCAATTTTTAAGAGCCACTTCGCGCAGTTATCTCCGCAAGTCGAGGCATTGAACACCTTATCCGGCTCATTGGCGACCAGAATCAGCGTTTTGACACCGCCAGACAACTGCACCGGAGGGATTTTCCCCAATACGGGGCTGTCGATCACACCACCGTCCAGCACGGTGGAATGATCTACGTCCTGTATCATCTCACGGGAAAGCGGTTCGGTGATCCACGCATCTTCATAAGTGTTCTTGAAATAGACTGCTGTATTGTAAATCACATTCGGCATATCACCGTAAAAAACATTGAGCATACAAGCATCTTCTCCTGTTACATCGGTTGACACTTTGATTATCACCATTGTAAGCGTTCTTTCTTGTAAATGTCAACCTATTTTTACGTTCATTTTTGAAGGAGGGATAGTTTTCCACATGAACACACCCATACAGTTGAAAATCCGAGGCCACACCAAATGACGCTGGACTACTTTTATGGTCAGTCGGGCGAACTGTTCTCCTACTTCCGCATCCCAAAAGCACTGTTCCAAGACCACCGCTTCCGGCAGCTCTCCACCGATGCCCGGACACTGTACGGCATTCTGCTGGACCGCATGAGCCTGTCTGCAAAGAACGGCTGGCTGGACGAGCAGGGGCGAGTGTATATCATCTACACCGTCCGGGAAGTGCAGGAATCCCTCTGCTGCGCCGAACACAAAGCGGTCAAGCTGTTCCGGGAACTGGAGGACATGGACCTCATTGAGCGCAAACGCCGTGGTCTGGGCAAACCCAGCCTGATCTATGTCAAGGACTTTTCCTCTGGCTTGCCCAAAGCGCAAGTACAGAATTGCCCAAACAGCAATTCTGGTGCTGTCGAAAGCGCAATTCTGGTGCAGCCAAAACCGCAAGCAAATAAGACTGATAAGAATAAGACAGAGTGGAACGATCCTGACCCTATCTATTCCGGGGGCATCCGAGAGCAGCTTGAGGATCATTTTTATCAGGCGTTAGAGGTTGACCTCCTGCTCCGGCTCTGCCCGGACGAGGAGGATACCATCTACCAGATCGTAGACTTGCTTGTGGATACCTGTTCCACCAAACGTAAGATGTTGCGGATTGCCGGAGATGACAAGCCTGCCGAGGTGGTACGCAGCCGGCTGAAAAAACTGAATGCCGACCACATCCGTTTCGTGCTGGGTGGTCTGGCAGAAAACACCGCCCCGGTGCGGAACATCAAGCAGTATCTGCTGGCGATGCTCTACAATGCGCCCACCACCATGAACCTCTACTATCAGAACCAGACGAACCACGACTTTGCGCGCGGTTCTCCGAAAGCGGGGTGATGTTATCGCAAAGAAAGCTACGATTATTGCAGTCACCAATCAAAAAGGTGGTGTCGGGAAAAGCACCACCTGTGAAAATCTGGGCATTGGGTTGGCAATGGAGGGCAAAAAAGTCCTGCTGGTGGACGCTGACCCGCAGGGCAGCTTGACCATCAGCATGGGCTGGCAGCAGCCCGATGAACTGTCCACCACCCTCTCCACCCTGATGCAGAAAGCCATGAACGACCAGCCCATCCAGCCCGGCGAGGGCATCCTGCACCATGCAGAGGGCGTTGACCTTATCCCTGCCAACATCGAACTGGCAGGGCTGGAAGTGGCGTTGGTGAACAGTATGAGCCGGGAGAAGGTGCTGAAACAGGTGCTGGACAGTGCCAAGCGAGAGTACGATTTTATTCTGCTGGACTGTATGCCATCGCTGGGGATGCTCACCATCAACGCACTGGCGGCGGCAGACGCTGCTCTGATTCCCGTGCAGGCGCAGTATCTGTCTGCAAAGGGTCTGGAACAGCTTTTGCAGACCGTCCAGAAAGTCCGGCGGCAGATCAACCCCAAGCTAAAAATTGAGGGTATTTTGCTGACCATGACCGACAGCCGCACCAACTACGGAAAGCAGATCAGCAATCTGATCCGGCAGGCATACGGAAAGCACCTGAAGGTGTTCGAGCAGACTATCCCACGGTCAGTCCGTGCGGCTGAAACCAGTGCGGCAGGCAAAAGTATCTTTGCCTATGATTCCAAGGGCAAGGTGGCAGAAGCCTACAAATCTCTCGCAAAGGAGGTGCTGGCGGATGCCAATCGACAGCGGAAACTTAGCTCTGAAAGGGCTAGATGACCTGTTCTCCACCGAGGAAAAACGACAAGAGGAGCAACGGGAACAGGTGCAGCAGATTCCCATTGATGCGTTGCACCCCTTCACCAACCACCCTTTCAAGGTGCTGGACGATGAAGCCATGACCCGGACAGTGGAGAGCATCGCACAGTACGGTGTGCTGGCTCCGCTGATTGCCCGCCCTCGCCCGGACGGTGACGGCTACGAGATCATCTCTGGGCACCGCCGCCAGTATGCGGCTAAACTTGCCGGACTGGATACGCTGCCGGTCATTGTGCGGCAGATGTCGGACGATGCTGCTGTGATATTGATGGTGGATTCCAACCTTCAGCGTGAACACATTCTGCCCAGTGAACGTGCCTTGGCGTACAAGATGAAACTGGATGCCATGCGAAGAACTAGCGGTAGACCGTCAAAAGAAAATTCCCGACAACTTGTCGGGAATTTTGAAACCGCCGATGTTGTCGGAAAGGAAAGCGGAGAAAGCGGCAGACAAGTCCAGCGTTTCATCCGCCTGACCAACCTTATCCCGGAACTGCTGGACATGGTAGACGAAAAGAAAATCTCCTTCAATCCCGCTGTGGAGCTGTCCTATCTGGACGAAAGCCAACAGCGGGATTTTTTGGAAGCCATGGAGGATACCCAGAATGCGCCGTCCTTATCGCAGGCGCAGCAACTGAAAAAGATGGCACAGCAGGGAGAGTTCAGCTACGAAAAAGCCTTTGATGTGATGGGGCAGGAGAAAAAGAGCGAGAAAGACACCGTGACCATCAAAAACGAGACCCTGCGGAAGTATTTCCCCCGCAGCTACACGCCCAAACAGATGGAGGAGAAGATCATCCAGCTTCTGGATGCGTGGCAGAAAAAGCAGCAGCGCCGCAACGAGCGCTGACCCGTAACGCAAGACCCGATGGGGTCTTTTTTGTTTGCAAGAATTTGGAGACTAACTATTAAAAGTCAAGCCCCAAAATGAAAAAATCCGTCTGCCGACCGCTGCCCCTGACAAACAGCATTCAAATGCCATAATCAATGCAGCGAGGGCGACGGAGAGAATAGCAAAGCAAGCCCGGCCAACCCTCGCAGAAACAGAATAGCATTTGAATGCTTCGGTTTGTCAAGGGTTCGCTGCGCCAGCTAAGTTGTTCTTGGATTTGGCTCAGGCTCTGGAGAGAATCAGGCAGCTACAAGATATGCTTTGCCAGATTTCTGCAAGGCATAGATTAGCCGCACAAGTTTCTTCGTGGCATGGGATAAGGCAACATTGTAGTGCTTTCCTTCAGCACGTTTCTTGGCAAGATATTCAGCAAAGACGGGATTCCAGTGGCAGACGTACTTGGTTGCGTTGTAGAGGGCATATCGCAAATAACGAGAACCACGCTTCTCCATGTGAGCGTAACAGTTTGTAAGTTTTCCGGACTGGTATGTAGATGGAGAGCAGCCAGCGTAAGCAAGGATTTTGTCAGGAGATTCAAAGTTGGAAAAATCACCGATTTCAGCAAGAATCATGGCTGCTGACTGGATACCGACACCGGGAATAGAAAGAATCGGTGGATTCAGTTCATCCATGATTTTCTGAATAGAAACTTCAATTTCATCAATCTCGGAGGTGAGTTCCCGAATTAGTTTAATGGTATGCTTCAGTTCCAGAAATTTAGCAGGCATAACGGAACCAATGGAAGTTCTGGCAGCATCTCGAATCTGGATAGCCTTATCTTTGCCATAACGACCCTTGGATGCTGTCGCAAGAAGGTTTGTCAGCTTGGTGAGATGAATTTCTGAAATCTGTTTTGCACCGGGATATTCACTGAGGAGCGCATAAACCGAAGCAATATGGAGAGAGGGAACGAGCTTCTCCAGTTCTGGAAACAGAATCGTGACCAGTCTGGACACTGACTGCTTCAGCTTGGCTCTTTCACGAACCTTATCGAATCGGTATCTTGTTAGTGACTTTAACTCTTCGTTATGGTATGCTGTATCCGTGTAGGACTTGAGGTCTACATCGGACAATAGCATAGTTGCAATCGTTCT
>OLFW01000635.1_pt1 | contig 28162 bp, 20 predicted proteins | sample 1605351 | NCBI WGS metagenome assembly OLFW01 (sample SAMEA3888918, study PRJEB22519) | human gut metagenome | biome: human gut; feature: human-associated habitat; material: faeces | place: Denmark | collected 2010 | reverse complement strand
CTCCTTTTGAGGCGAAGAACAAAAAACATAAAAATAAAAGCAAGATACTAAAAATACAAGCCTAAAAACGATGCGTTGCTTCGTATGTTTTTTCTTATTATAGAGGCAATGAAGAAAAAATGCAAGCCCTGATTTTAGGCTAATTTTTATATTTTTGTTTCTCAAGTCCCTTCGAAATATGTCAAAGTAGTTACAGGTTGGGGATTATGCTGAAACTTTTAAAAGATTTTTAGCACTTTTGCTGGAAGAATTTTTCAGAAAGCAATATCTATAAAAAATGAAACAACAAACCTCTTGAGCAAGGAAGCGAAAGAATTTATATTGGAGGCAGAAAAACACACAGCCCTTCGGGCAAAGCCTGTTTGCCCGGCTGTGTTTGAACGGAACAAAATGATGGAGGCAACACAGTATGAATCGTATTTCTCGTCGTAATTTCCTGAAGGCGGCCGGCGTTGGCGCCGCTGCACTGGGTCTGGCTGCCTGCGGCGGCTCTTCCAGCTCCACCGCATCCAGCGTGGCATCCTCCACCGCCGCTTCTTCCGCAGCGGCGGCTGCAGACGTTACCATCAAGGTAGCCGCCATCGAGACCGGCTACGGCGCTGATATGTGGAAGAAGGTCGCCGAGGCCTTTACCGCACAGACCGGCATCAAGGTGGACCTGACCACCGACAAGAAGCTGGAGGACGTCATCGGCCCCTCCATGCAGGGTGGCGACTACCCCGACGTAGTCCATCTGGCCACCGGCCGTGAGGCTGCCCTGACCGAGCAGTTCATCAAGGGCAACCTGATCGCCGACATCACCGACGTGCTGAGCATGACCGTGCCCGGCGAGAGCAAGAAGGTGAGCGAGAAAATCGCCGGCGGATTTACCGACACCTCCCTGACCAACCCCTACGGCGATGGCAAGACCTATCTGGCTCCCATGTTCTACAGCCCCTGCGGCCTGTTCTACAACGCCGGTTTCCTGAAGGAAAAGGGCTGGGACGTGCCCAAGACCTGGGACGAGATGTGGGCACTGGGCGACAAGGCTGCCGCCGAGGGCACCTACCTGTTCACCTACCCCACCACCGGCTACTTCGACGCCTTCTTCTATGCGCTGATGTACGCTGCCGGCGGCCCGGAGTTCTTCAACAAGGCCACCCACTACACCGAGGGCATCTGGGACACCCCCGAAGCCAAGACCTGCTTTGATATCGTGGCAAAGCTGGCTTCCTACACCAACCCCATCACCCCCGCACAGGCCAACGATCAGGACTTTACCCAGAACCAGCAGCTGGTGCTGGACAACAAGGCCCTGTTCATGCCCAACGGCACCTGGATCGTGGGCGAGATGGCCGAGGCTCCCCGTGCAGACGGCTTTGAGTGGGGCATGACCGCCCTGCCCGCTGTCAAGGCCGGCGGCGATGGTTACAGCTACACCTGGTTCGAGCAGGCATGGATCCCGGCGGGTGCTGAGCATCTGGATGCAGCCAAGCAGTTCGTGGCGTACCTGTATAGTGACGAAGCCTGCAAGCTGTTCGCCGAGAGCGGTGCGATCCAGCCTGTGCTGGGCATTGCCGATGATCTGGACGGCGACAACAAGATGTTCTACTCCATCTATGATAACGGCGCAAAGGCAGCTATGGGCAACTTTGCAGCCTTCAGCGCCATCCCCGGCGTGGAAGTCCGCACCGTGTTCTTCGATCCCGTCAACTCGCTGGTCTCCGGCAGCATGACCGAGCAGCAGTGGATCGATGGCATCAAGTCCGCCAGCGACCAGATGCGCGCTAACATCATTGAGTAATTGAGCCCTGCCCAGCGGGGGCGGTTTTGACCGCCTCCGCTTTTTGTGGTTTCGGGATCCCAATAGAAAGGAGCGGTTTGTCTATGAAATCTGACAAGAGCCGCAAACGGTTTGTGTTTCTCTGCGTGGCACCGGCCACCATCCTGTTTTTCATCTTTATGATCCTGCCCACCCTCAATGTGTTCCGCATGAGCTTGTATGAGCGGGGTGCCTATTCTCCCAACGAGACCTTTGTGGGGCTTAAAAACTTCCAGCATCTGCTGCGGGACGCCCAGTTCATCCGCTCTATGCAGAATATGATCCTGCTGGTGGTAACGGTCACCCTGATCACCTTCGCCTTTGCACTGGTATTTGCCGCCATCCTCACCCGGGAGAAGATCAAAGGGCAGAACTTTTTCCGCATCATCTTCTACATCCCCAACATTCTTTCCGTGGTCGTCATCTCCGGTATTTTCTCGGCCATCTACAAGCCGGAAAATGGTATGCTGAACAGCATCATTGGTCTGTTCCGGGATATGACCGACCCCATCCTCTGGAAAGGTGAAAAACTGGTCATCCCCTCCATCATCATTGCGATGGTGTGGCAGGCTGTGGGCTATTACATGGTCATGTATATGGCCTCCATGTCTGCCGTGCCCATCAGCCTGTACGAGAGCGCCAATCTGGACGGTGCCGGGCGGCTGACCCAGTTCTTCCAGATCACCATCCCCCTCATCTGGACGAATATCCGCACCACCCTCACCTTCTTTATCATCTCCACCATCAACATGGCCTTCCTCTTCGTCAAGGCCATGACCAGCGGTGGGCCCAACGGCGCATCGGATGTGGCGCTGAGCTATATGTACAGCCAGAAAGACGCTGGCCTGTATGGTTACAGTATGGCCATCGGCGTGGTAATCTTCCTGTTCTCGTTTGCCCTGTCCGCCTGTGTCAACAAGGTCACCAACCGCGATACGCTGGAATTTTAAGGAGGGAAGAAGATGCAGAATACCACCGAAAAATCTTCCCGCTCTGCGGAAGGTCTGTACAAGTTTTTCATCTATTTTGTGCTGGTTCTGCTGGCCGTTACCATCATCGTGCCGGTGGCATGGGTGTTCATGGCCTCCATCAAGCAGAATGCAGAGTTCTACGGCAACCCGTGGGCACTGCCTGCCGGGTTCTACTGGCAGAACTTTGTCAACGCATGGAACGGCGCGAAAATGGGCGAATATATGCTCAACTCGGTCATCGTCACCGCGCTGGCGCTGGCGCTGCTGCTGGTCGTTGCCCTTCCCGCCGCCTACTGCCTGTCCCGCTTCCACTTCAAGGGGCGCAAGGTACTGAACACCCTGTTTATGGCGGGCCTGTTCATCAACGTGAACTACATCGTGGTGCCCATCTTCCTGATGCTGCGGGACAGCGATGTGTGGCTGAAAGACCATTTCGGCAGCGGCTTTCTGCTGAACAATCTGGTGGTGCTGGCGGTGGTATACGCCGCCACCGCGCTGCCCTTTACCATCTACCTGCTGTCGGGCTATTTCGCCACTCTGCCGCACGACTTTGAGGAGGCGGCCTACATCGACGGTGCGAGCTATTTCTCCACCATGACCCGCATCATCTTCCCCATGGCAAAGCCCTCCATCATCACCATTATCCTGTTCAACTTCCTGTCCTTCTGGAACGAGTATATCATCTCCATGACCCTGATGAGCTCCACCAAGGCACCCCGCACCCTGCCGGTCGGTCTTTTGAACCTGATGCAGGCGCAGCAGAGCGCCGCCCAGTACGGCACGATGTATGCAGGTCTTGTGCTGGTAATGCTGCCCACCCTGATTTTGTACATCTGCGTGCAGCGGCAGCTGACGCAGGGCATGACCGTGGGCGGCCTGAAAGGTTAAGGTGACAAACGATGAAAGCATACTGGAAAAACCATCCCGCCCTGCGCATGGTACTGATGCTGGTGCTGTTCGTACTGGCACTGGTGCTGGTGGTGTCCGGCTGGAAAATGACCGGGCAGCTGGCAGGGCTTGGCATCATGCTGGTGGGCGTAGCGCTGCTGCTGGCTGTGCTGGCCATCTACAATGCGACCTATCAGGATTGAGGATAAGAGAGAGGTAAAGGAGAATCCCTATGGATGAAACAAGAAAGTCCGGGCGCGTGACCATCCCCACCGACTTGGACGTGGTGCCCGAAACGCTGGAGATCTTAAAAAAGTGGGGTGCTGATGCCATCCGCGACTGCGACGGCACCGACTTCCCGCAGCAGCTCAAGGATGCGGACGCCAAGATCTACTCCACCTACTATACCACCCGCAAGGACAACGCATGGGCAAAGGCAAACCCGGATGAGGTACAGCAGTGCTACATCATGACCGGCTTTTACACCGCCTCCGGCGACACCGTGACCATCCCGCTGATGAAGGGCATCAGCCCGGAGCTGATGCAGGTGAACACCAACGACGACATCACCCGCTGGTGGGAGGTCATGGATCGAACCACCGGTCAGCCCGTGCCGCCGGAGCAGTGGAGCTACGCCGACGGCAGTGTGACCGTACAGGCCGTACCGTTCCATGAGTATACCGTCAGTTTTCTGGCTTACCTCATCTGGGACCCGGTGCACATGTACAACGCCACCACCAACGGCTGGACGAACTTTGAGCACCAGATCACCTTTGATGTGCGTCAGCCCAAGACCCACAAGTATTCCATGGAGCGCCTGCGCAAGTTCATTGCAGAGCACCCCTATGTTAACGTCATCCGCTACACCACCTTCTTCCACCAGTTCACCCTGATCTTCGACGAGCTGAAGCGGGAGAAGTTCGTGGACTGGTATGGATACTCTGCTTCGGTCAGCCCTTATATCCTCAACCAGTTTGAGCAGGAAGTGGGCTACAAGTTCCGCCCGGAGTACATCATCGATCAGGGCTACTATAACAACCAGTACCGGGTGCCCAGCAAGGAATTCCGGGATTTTCAGGCCTTCCAGCGCCGCGAGGTGGCAAAGCTTGCCAAGGAGATGGTGGACATCACCCATGCGTGCGGGTGCGAAGCCATGATGTTCCTCGGCGATCACTGGATCGGCACCGAACCTTTCATGCCGGAGTTCAAGACCATCGGACTGGATGCCGTAGTGGGCAGCGTGGGCAACGGCTCCACCCTGCGCCTGATCTCTGACATTGAGGGCGTGAAGTACACCGAGGGCCGTTTCCTGCCGTACTTCTTCCCCGACACCTTCCACGAGGGCGGCGACCCGGTGCGGGAAGCCAAGGAGAACTGGGTTACAGCCCGCCGCGCTATCCTGCGCAAGCCCATTGACCGCATCGGCTATGGCGGCTATCTGAAACTGGCCTTGCAGTTCCCGGAGTTCGTGGACTATGTGGAGAGCGTCTGCAACGAGTTCCGCGAACTGTACGAGAACATCAAGGGCACCACACCCTACTGTGTCAAGCGAGTGGCCGTGCTGAACTGTTGGGGTAAAATGCGGGCTTGGGGCTGTCACATGGTGCATCACGCCCTCTATTACAAGCAGAACTATAGCTATGCCGGTGTCATTGAGATGCTGTCCGGTGCGCCCTTTGATGTGAAGTTTATCAGCTTTGAGGATATCAAGAACGACCCGCATCTGCTGGATTCGTTGGATGTCATTATCAATGTCGGCGATGCCGACACCGCACACACCGGCGGCATCTGGTGGGAAGACCCGGAGATCTCCTCCGCTATCCGCAAGTTCGTCTGGAACGGCGGCGGCTTTATCGGCGTGGGTGAGCCTTCCGGTCACCCGTATCAGGGCCACATTCTCCAGCTTGCCAGCGTGCTGGGTGTGGAGGAAGAAACCGGCTTCACCCTCAACTACGACAAGTACAACTGGGAGGAGCACTCCGACCACTTTATCTTGCAGGACGCCGACCAACCCGTGGACTTTGGCGAGGGCAAAAAGAACATCTACGCCCTTGAGGGCACCGAGGTGCTGGTGCAGCGGAACAAGGAAGTACAGATGGCCGCACACGACTTCGGAAAGGGTCGTGCCGTGTACATCAGCGGTGTGCCTTACAGTTTTGCCAACAGCCGCACCCTGTACCGCGCTATCCTGTGGAGTGCCCACAGCGAGGAGGAACTGCATACATGGTTCAGCTCCAATTATAATGTAGAAGTTCACGCCTACGTCAAGAACGGCAAGTATTGTGTAGTGAACAACACGTACGAGCCGCAGGATACCACCGTTTACACCACCGGCGGCAGCAGTTTTGCTCTGCATCTGGATGCCAACGAGATCAAGTGGTATGAGATCTAAGTTCTCCTTTTCATAAACGAACACAACGGGCAGCTCTGTTACCAGAGCCGCCCGTTGTGTTTGCTGTATTTGCCGATAACGCAACCTGTGTCAATCGAACGCTGCAATGGAGATGGCTGGAAACGCAGAAATTCAGTAATGCGAGCGTAATAGACCTGCAGAAAAAAGAAACTGCCCGTGCGAGTATGCGTAAGATGGTGAAACACTTGCTGAAAAAATATAAGTATCCACCGGTGGAATATGATAAAATTTGTATACTTCAATACGTTAAAGAAAGTTTGGAGAACCATTCAAAGAAATGCTCTAAACAAAAGCGGAATACAGTTATTTTGGCCTAGCAACGCTACTTATATAGAGCGAAGTACTACTTATAAATAGTGGTGTCAGGAATTGAGATTTTGTGATACCAAAAAAGACACCCTCGCTTTTGATAGGAATCTCATGCAGGGATGTCCTTATCTCAACGCGAAGGTGTCTTAATAACGAGGGTCAGATGCCACGGAACGTAAAGGTGAACTCCACAGGCTTGGTCACATCAGGAATATACTCCGGGTGGACATTGGCACCCCAGCTGTCATCACCGCCAACGCCCATCTGCTCGCCGATGGCACGAATCACCGTGTAATGCACCGGGGGCAGCTCGTAGGGATGCTTGGCACTCTCCATTTCATGGGGAGTGTAGGGCAGCGCAGAGAAGAACATGGGCTTTGCGGCATCTGCGGTAAACAGCAGCCCGCGACCCTTGCGGTCCACTACCTTTGCCCAGCGCACAGCGGTCTTTGCACCGCACTCCTGCGGCACAAGGTACTGTGCCATGTTGTCTGCGACCTTGTTCTGGTAAATGCCCAGCTTTGCACCATGCTGACGATCCCAGTAGGTCTCCGCAGGGCCGTTTCCATACCACTCCACCGTGTCGTAGTCAGCGTCGATCTTGAACAGTACGCCGAACTCCGGCATTGCTGCAAGTCCTTCCACCGGGTCATAGTGCAGGGTGGTCTGGATGCGGCCATCACCGAACACACGGTACTGCAGGCTGCACTCTGCTGCGGGGCTGGTCTGGAGGTTATAGAGATAGGTCACGACCACGCTGTCGGCTTCCACCTCGCAGGTGGGGTTCTGGAGGATAGTGCCGCCATGAACAGACGGGATCTCCTTGCCGATGCCCTTGGCGGTAGCGTACAGACTTGCCAGCTTCCACTGACCGCGAACGCCGCCCATGTTGTTGCCGCAGTCGTTGTCGGTGGGAGCGCGCCAGAAGTTGGGATGGGGGATCTCCTGAATCATCTCCTTGCCGGCATAGCGGTAGGAAGTCAAGCCGCCATTCAGATCGGAGAACAAAACATCAAAATTCTCACCCCGGACACCGATGTTGTGTGTACCGTGCGTAACGGTAAACGGCGTGGCCTTCTTGCTGGGAATGGAACGAACCACAGCAATCACACCCTGTCCAAAGGCGACTTCATGACCTTTCTTTGCCCAGCTGGTGTCCTCCTTCAAACGGAAGCTGATGGTCACTGCATATTCACCGGGGAGCGCAGGGACCATAAACGGCAGCGGGAAGCTGGAACGCTCTTCGGGAGCAACATCAATATTGGTCAGTTCCTGCTGCTGATACAGCTTTCCATCACGGTGCAGCAGAGCAACGCAGTCGAAAGCACCCGTAGAGGTGAACAGGTTCTTATTCCAGACTTCAAATCCAGAGTTGTCGATGGAAACGGCGATATTCTGATAGCAGAACTTGACCTCCTGCATCTTGGGAGAAGGAGCACGATCACCACCGTAGGCAATGCCGTTTCCGCTGAAATTATAGTCGGTAGGACGCTCACCGAAGTCGCCGCCGTAGGCTTGGAACCACTTGCCGTAGCGGTCTTTTTTCCAGATGGACTGGTCGATGTAATCCCAGATGAAGCCGCCCTGATAGCCGCAGTCCTTCTGGTCGGCAAGTTCCGTGTACTTGTGCAAAGCACCGTTGGAGTTGCCCATAGCATGAGAATATTCGCACTCGATATAAGGCCGCTTATCGCCCTGTGCCAGATACTCTTTAATGTCCTTCACAGTGCTGTACATATGGCTCTCGATATCGGTGGTTTCGAGGAAGCGGGGATCATTGACCACACCTTCGTAATGCACCAGACGGGTGTCATCAAAGCGGCGGACCATCTCTGCCATCTGGAGCAGGGTCTCACCGCCAAACGATTCGTTGCCCAGAGACCAGATCAGAACAGCAGGATGGTTTTTGTCACGCTGGTAAGTGGAATTCATGCGGTCGAACAAGACAGCTTTCCACTCCGGCTTATCATTGGGCAAAACGCCCTCAATGCCGCGAATGCCAGCCTGATGAATGTCCCATGTGCCATGGGATTCCAGATTGTTCTCTGCGATCAGATACAGACCATACTCGTCGCACAGGTCGTACAGTGCATCCTGATTCTGGTAATGGCTGGTACGGATGGCATTGATGTTGTTCTGCTTCATGGTGATAATATCCCGAAGCAGTTCCTCATGGGTGTGTACGCCCACAGCACGACCCGTAATGGAGCTGAAATCATGACGGTTGGCACCCTTGAACACGATGCGCTTGCCGTTGAGCAGCATCCGATTGTTCTTCAGCTCGAACTTGCGGAAACCGACTTTCTGCCCGGTCACCTCTGCCAGATGGCCTGCATCGTCCAGCAGCTCGATTTCCAGTTCATACAGAGCCGGGTCCTCTGCACTCCACAGGTGGGGGTTCTCCACCGCATGGCTGAACAGCGCAGAGCCGCCGTTCAGTGCGATTTTTTCGGAGAACACTTCCAGCGCACTGCGGCGCAGGGTCAGACGGGCTGCGCCCTTGCCCTCCGCCTGCAATGCAACTTCCAGCGTGGAATGAGTAAAATCATCCCCGGCAAACAGCGTTTTGACGGATACATCTTCCAGATGCACGGTGGGGATGGCGTACAGCCACACGCTGCGGAAGATGCCGGAGAAGCGGAAGAAGTCCTGATCTTCGCACCAGCTGGAGGAAGTCCACTTGAACACCTGCACAGCAAGTTTGTTCACGCCCGGCTGGAGATAGGGAGTCAGATCGAATGCGTGTGCGGAGAAGCTATCCTCGGTATAGCCCACATAAGACCCGTTCAGCCAAAGAGCCATGCCGCTTTCCACACCCTCGAACTCGATGTGGACGGGCTTGCCCTGCATGGATTCCGGCAGCTCGAAGTATTTTACATAGCTTGCCACCGGATTGAACCACTGCGGGATCTCGCCCGGCTGTACTTCTTCACGGCCATCCCACGGATACTGAACATTCGCGTACTGGGGAATGTCGTAGCCCTCCATCTGGATGTGTGCCGGAACATGAATGTCATCCCAGCCGCTGCAATCGTAATCTGTCTTTTCAAAGCCGGGGATGGCACTGGTGTAGTTTTTTGCGTAGGCGAATTTCCAGATACCGTCCAGCTTCAGCGCCAAAGAAGAGGAGCCTGTCCGATATTCTTCGCGGGAAGCGTAAGTACGGAAACTTGCATGAGCATTCAGCACGTTTTCCTTGAAAAAGGTGGGGTCTTTTACTTTTGCAAAATCAAATGCAGCCATAGTATTTCCTCATTTACCTTTTATAATTTTATAATGTTTCTCCAGCCTCCCCGGAGGAATCGCTGGATTCCTCCGGGGAACAGCAGATGAAGGAGAAATGATAATGGCTTGTTATCAGACTGCTGCACGCAGTTTTTCATTTGCTTCTTCGACCTTCATACGAGAGAGAATGAAGGTGATGATGGCATCCAGAGCAAACGGAATCACCAGATACATGATCTTCAGCATCGAGATGCAGGATTCGGGCTGGACAGCCAGCGCACTATCGAAATGGCTTGCTGCCAGCAGCCAGCCGGTGATGGCAGTACCCAGACCGCCGCCCAGCTTCACACCGAGAGAAGTGCAGGAGTACATCGTGCCATCCACGCGCTTATGCTTCGTCAGCCAAGTATATTCAGAGCAAGCAGCAATCGCAGCGTTCATATCGCCCTGCCAAGGACCCTGACCAAGAGCTGCGACTGCAGTAAAGAGCAGCATCAAGGTCACATTGCCGCTGCCCATGTAACCGGCTACAGCAACCAGTGCACGAGAAATCGTTGCCAGAGTATAACTCATTACATTCAGCTTATACATTCCATTCCACTTTGCAACCAAGGTCGGGGTGAACACCAGTGCGATGATCAGAGGAATGTTGATTGCCCAAGAGAATACACCGAACAGATTCTGGTTGCCAAGGATGTAGGTTGCATAGTAGGTGCCCATGCTGATCATGGCACCGTAGATCTGCTGCAAAATGTAGGTGACGCAAATCATCATATAATATTTGTTACCAGCAAGCAGCTTTGCGGCCTGAACCAGATTGTACTTTTCGTCCTGCTCGATTTCCTTTTTGTCGGTGGTATCCACCAATTCGCCTTCCGGCAGTTCCTTCACGGAGAAAACGGAGAGGGTGTTGACAAGCAGACCGATGATAGCGTAGATGATTGCAACAGTGCGCCAACCGGCAGCACCACCGCCCAATGCCGTAACAGCACCCAGCGTGATGGACTGGATGAGCAGGCTGGTGGCAAAGGCGAACATGAAACGCCAAGAACCCATCTCGACCTGTTCGGCACTGTTCTTCGTGATGAGAGCAGTCAGTGCAGAGTAAGCAATGTTGTTGGCAGTGTAGAATACAGCGTTCAGCAGAGTATATGCGATCAGGAACCATGCGTACTGTGCAAACTGTCCCAGATTGGTCGGGATGGCGAAAATTGCCACCAGCGTAATGGCACAGCCAATGTAGCCGTACAGCATCCAAGGACGGGCTTTGCCCATCTTAGAATGCGTTTTGTCAATCAAAGAACCAAAGAAAATGTCCGTCACACCGTCCAGCAGTTTGGAAACTGCAATCAGAGTGCCGACAATACCGGGGTTCAGGCCAACGGTGTTGGTCAGATAGATCATGACGAAGGAGGACAGGAATGCATACACCACGTTGCCTGCAATATCGCCTGAACCATAGCCGACTTTATTATACCACTTTAGATAACGTTTCTCAGTCATTGTGCTTTCTCCCATCTTGCTTGTTTTGTGTGGGCGCGACCAATCTGCTGCGCACTTCAGACTGGAATTCTCATTACGCAAGTTACCCAAATCTCTTGCGTTTCGTCTGAAAATATTATAGAATCTAATGGAACGAAAAGATATAGACAAGATGGAACAAAATATGCACAAAATCAAAGAGTTTGTAATTTTTTGATAGAACATTTCTCAAATCACTGTAAAATCTCTGAAGATGAGGAGGACGCAGGGATGTATTTCAACTCAGGATATTTGAACAACTCCCGTTTGGATTTCAAAGACTACTCAAAGCCGCTGGTCGTAGGCAGTTGTGGCACTTATCGCTTGAAAAAACGCCCTAAGCTACCTACTTTTTGGGCAAAGGGTCGCAGAGACTATCAAATCCTCTATGTGGCATCTGGTAAAGCACACTTCTGGTTCGATGGTGTTGAGGAAGTGGTGACTTCTGGACACATGGTGCTTTACCAGCCTAAAGAAGTCCAGAAGTATGTTTATTATGTAGAAGATCACCCAGAGGTGTTCTGGATTCATTTTACAGGATACGATGTCAAAAACATCCTGAACTATCACGGAATACCATTGGACAAGCACGTTTTTTACAGCGGCACACTGCCGGACTACAAAATGCTGTTCCGAAAGATCATCCGGGAACTGCAACAATGTGAATATGGCTATGAAGACTATATTGCTTCTCTCTTCAACATCATTCTGCTTTTAGTAAGCAGGCAACAGCAGGAAAGCGAGAAAACAACTACAAGCATCCCCGAAGAAATCGAAGCCGCCGCTGCCTACTTTAACGAGAATTATAATACAAAGGTCAGTGTGGACGATTACGCAGAATCGCTGCATATCAGTACGAACTGGTTTATCCGTAATTTTAAGCTGTACATGAAAATAAGCCCTGCACAATACATCCTGTCCCTTCGGATGGTAAATGCACAAAGCTTATTGGAGAACACCGAATACAATATTGGAGAAATTGCAGAGATCGTAGGGTATGATAACCCACTCTATTTTAGCCGGGTATTCAAGAAAGAGTATGGTGTCAGTCCGGCACAGTACCGAAAGAATCTGGAAGAATCTACTGAAAAATGAGAAAAATTCCTTTGGCTTTGACCACAATGCGGCGATTTTATATTGCGATAAAAAGCGGGCAGCCGTTTTGTAGCTGCCCGCCGGTGGATATAGAATGCATTATTTGTCCTGAAACCAGGAAGCCGAGTTACAGAATATACTCCATCTGCCGTTCCTTGGTTTTCATGCCCATTTTTTCATAAAAGTGCTCTGCCGAAGTGTTCCCCGCCCAGACGTTCAGGGTTACCTCGTAGCAACCCAGCGCTTTTGCCTGCTGCTTTACATATTTAAACAGGCTTTCCCCGATGTGCTGTCCGCGCGCCTGCTTGTCAACGCAAAGGTCATCAATGAACAGTGACTTGAAAGGCACCATGTTGGTGGAAAAAGGCTGCTTCTTCAGCTGACAGAAGGCATAGCCCATGCACACATCCTCCTCGTTCACGGCAACGTAGATGGGCTTGTCCTCCTGCTTCAAAAGCTCTGCTAACTCGCAGACAGTGTATTTTGTGGTGCCGGGGATAAAAATATCTGGGCGTATCTCTGCGTGGATCTGCAGCACCTGCCCCAGCAGTGCAAGCAGTCTGGGAATGTCTTTTTCTTCGGCTTTACGAATGTTCATTTGTACTTTGCTCCTTTCCATTTTTGCCTCTACGTTTCCAGTATACCACACCGGGCGGCACTGGAAAAGAGAAAATGCAACCACCGATAGCAAACAAAAACGCGAGCGACCGTTTTGGCCGCTCGCGTTTTTATATGTTGGACAGGCTGCTTACACAAGATATGAATCCAGCAGAGCGTCCACTTCTTTTTTGCGCTTAGGGGAGGGCTTTTTCACGGCACGGCCGCGGCAGACCACTAGTTCCAGATGTTGCAAAGCCCGCAGATCCTCCAGCGGGTTTTCGCGCGTTACGATAAAGTCTGCGCTTTTGCCGGGCGCGATAGAGCCGGTCACATCGCCGATGCCCGCCAGCTGCGCGTTGCGCAGGGTGGCCGTGTAGAGGGCAAAACGGTTGCTCACACTGCAGTATTTGTGGAAGTAGCACAGCTCCCGCCAGAAATCGTACTGGGTAATGTAGGGGCAGCCTACATCGTTGCCCAAGCCCACCGGGATGCCGTTTGCCAGCGCGGTTTTTGCGCTTTCAATCACGCCGTCAAAGACGATCTTTCCGTTATACTGGTCTTTTTCCGACGCGCCCGAAACGGTAGTGTCAAACAGCGCATAGGGCAGTGCGGGGGAGATGGTCGTGCACAGAAATGCGCCCCGCTCCTTGTACAGACGAACCGTCTCCTCGTCCATTTTTGCGCCGTGCTCAATGGAATCTACACCGTTTTCCAGCGCAGCCTTCACGCCCGCAGGAGATTCGGTATGAGCGGCAACAGTGTAGCCCAGCTTGTGGGCTGCATCGCAGACGGCTTTGATCATCTCCGGCGGCATCTTCATCTCGCCGGGCGTGCCCTTTTCGGTGGCATCCAGCACGCCGCCGGTGATCATCAGCTTGACAAGGTCTACCTTCTGTGCGCTGGCCTTTTCCAGCTGCGCCAGCGCCTCGGCGTTGTTGTGTGCCGCTACTGCTACCGAGCCTGCCATGTGCCCGCCCGGCACCGAGATGCCCTCGTTGGCGGCCAGAATGCGGGGTGCCAGCACCTTTCCGGCGGCGCTGTCGTCCCGGCAGCGGGTGTCAAAGTCCGCAATGCCGCCCACGGTGCGCACGGTGGTCACACCGCCCAGCAGCTCCAGCTTGGCATAACTGCACACCAGCCGGTATGCGATGGCGCGGGTCAGCCTGTTGCTCAGGATCTTACGTACCAGCGCTGCATTGTCCCGGGGCTTTGCGCTGGGTTTGCCGTTGCCCGCCAGATGGACGTGCAGGTTGATGAGCCCCGGGCACAGATACCCGCCGTGCAGGTCGATGACCTCGTAGCCGTCAAGGCTTACACTCGCATCTGCAATGGCGGTGATCTTATCGTTTTCGGTCAGCAGCACCTTGCCCTGTACCGGTTCCATCTGCTCGGTACCGTCCAGAAGAATACCGTTTGTGTATGCGCGCTTCATGTGTTCCATCCTCTTTCCGTTGTATTTTTAGAGTGCAGACTGCCTTATCCGTCCAATTTCTCCTGCGCCCGGTATTGCAGCGCCTCCAGCAGAGAATCCTCGTCCAGCAGAGTCTTACCGGCAAGGTCGGCCACAGTGCGGGCTACCCGCAAAATGCGGTCATGCGCCCGGGCGGAAAGTCCCAGTGCATCGTAGGAACTGCGCAGCAGCTGCTCGGCACCGGGGGTCATGCGGCAGATGCGCCGCACCTGTCCGGCGTTCAGCTGGGCGTTGCAGTGCACTCCCTTAAAGCCCGGCGCAGCATAGCGCTTGGCCTGAATGGCGCGGGCAGCCAGCACCTGCTTGCGCAGCTCTGCGCTGCTCTCGGAGGGGGCGGCGGTGTGCAGCTCGTCAAAGGCGATGGGGTCCATCTCCACGCACAGGTCGATGCGGTCCAAAAGCGGGCCGGACACCCGGCTGCGGTACTGCCGCACCGCACTGGGCGAGCAGGTGCAGGCGCGGGTGGGGTGGCCGTAGTAGCCGCATTTGCAGGGGTTCATGGCGGCTACCAGCTGGAAGTGGCTGGGGTAGGTGGCGCTTCCGGCGGCGCGGCTCACGGTGATCTGGCCGTCCTCCAGCGGCTGGCGCAGCACCTCTAAGCTCTCGCGGGAAAACTCCGGCAGTTCGTCCAAAAACAGCACGCCGCAGTTGGCCAGACTACACTCGCCCGGGCGGAACTGCGCTCCGCCGCCGGCAAGGGCGGCAGCGCTGGCCGAGTGGTGCGGGCTGCGGAAGGGGCGGGCAGAGATCAGCCCGCGTCCCTGCGGCAGCTGCCCGGCAATGGAGTAGATTTTGGTCGTCTCCACCGCTTCCTCCCGGGTCAGGGGCGGCAGGATGCCCGGCAGGCGCTTTGCCAGCATGGATTTGCCGGTGCCGGGTGCGCCGGTCAAAAGCACGTTGTGCCCGCCTGCGGCCGCAATGACCATGGCGCGCCGCGCCAGCGATTGCCCCATTACGTCCGCGAAATCCGGCACCTGCTGCCATGCGTCCTCCGGGTCAAAGGGGATGGCGGCGGCAGGGGAGAGGGGGCGGATGCCCTTCAGCGCCTCCACTACCTCCCGGGCGGTGTGGGCGGGATAGACGGTCATGGTGTCGGCACAGGCCTCGGCTGCCTCGGCGGCGTTCTCTGCAGGAACGTACAGCGCCCGGATGCCGTGCTCGGCAGCGGCAAGCGCCATGGGCAGCACGCCGGATACCGGGCGCAGACTGCCGTCCAGTGCAAGCTCACCCAGAAAGGCAGCATCGGCAGGTACCTCTTCCAGCTGCCCGCTGGCGGTCAGCAGCGCCAGAAGCAGCGGCAGGTCGTACACCGGGCCGGTCTTGCGCACATCGGCGGGGGCAAGATTGATGGTGATGCGCCGGTCCGGGAAGCGGAAGCCAAGGTTTTTGATGGCGGCGCGCACCCGGTCGGCGCTTTCCCGCACGGCAGAGTCCGGCAGGCCGACGATGGAAAACGCGGGCAGCCCGCCGGAAACATCGGCTTCCACCGCAACGGCAAAGCCGCGCAGCCCGTTCAGGCCAAAGCTGTTGGTCACAGAATACATGGTGTCCCTCCCTGCATGGCGCATGGTTTGTCAAAAATGCCAAAAGTGGAAAATAATGGATATATTTGCCATGCTTCGACAGTTTTTTCTGTTTAAAATCATTATAGTAAAGCACAGGAAAGTTGTCAATGCAGCAGAAAGGAGAACGAGAGATCATGACAAATGGGGAATGCTGCCGTTATATCCGTACTTATTCAGAACTGGAGGGTTTGCAGCACGCCTGTACGCTGGTGTACTGCGCCGCATCCACCCCGCAGGGGGTGCTGGCACAGCTGCGCCGGGAGCAGGGCGGCAAGGTACGCAGCAGCACGGTGCTTGCCCCGGCGGACAGCTTTGGCCGGGTGATGCAGCTGCTACGCTACCTGTGTGAAAACGGCGTGGGGCCGGAGCAGTGGCTGGAGGTGCTGGAGGATGTACACCAGCCCTACCAGCTGCTGGATACATCAAAAAACGCAATGAATATAGCAGAAGAACCGGTTTTTTGTGGCATTTGTCGGTTTTAAGGGCACAAACTTCGGCCATTTTACGCAATTGACATAAGCGGAGCAAGAGTTTATAGTATAAGTAGGTTTATACAAACCGTTTCGATCCGGGGAAAAAGATTTTAAACAAAGGTAAGGTGTACAAGATGTATCTGGATGAATATAAGCGCTGGCTGGCAGCGGATCTGGAGGATGCAGACCTGAAGCCGGAGCTGGCAAAGGTCGAAGGCAATGACGATGAGATCAAGGATCGCTTTGCTGTGGCGCTGAAGTTTGGCACCGCAGGTCTGCGCGGCGTGCTGGGTGCCGGTACCAACCGCATGAACATCTACGTTGTCCGTCAGGCAACGCAGGGTCTGGCAAACTGGGTGCTGACCCAGGGCGGTACCCAGACCGTGGCCATCAGCTACGACAGCCGCCTGAAGAGCGATGTCTTTGCCAAGACCGCCGCAGGCGTTCTGGCAGCCAACGGCATCAAAGTGCGCATCTATGATGCCCTGATGCCTGTGCCTGCCCTGAGCTTTGCTACCCGTTACTATAACTGCAACGCCGGTATCGTGGTCACCGCCTCCCACAACCCGGCTAAGTACAATGGCTACAAGGCCTACGGCCCGGACGGCTGCCAGATGACCGATGACGCCGCCGCCATCGTCTACGACGAGATCCAGAAGACTGATGTGCTCACCGGCGCAAAGTACATCTCCTTTGCCGAGGGCGTGGAGAACGGCATGATCCGCTTTGTGGGCGATGACTGCAAAAAGGCCCTGTACGATGCCATTGAAGCACGTCAGGTGCGCCCGGGTCTGTGCAAGACTGCCGGCCTGAAGCTGGTGTACAGCCCGCTGAACGGCTCCGGCCTTGTGCCCGTCACCCATGTGCTCAACGATATGGGCATCACCGATATCACCATCGTGCCCGAGCAGGAGTACCCCAACGGCTACTTTACCACCTGCTCCTACCCCAACCCCGAGATCTTCGAGGCACTGAAGCTGGGTCTGGAGCTGGCCACCAAGACCGGTGCCGACCTGATGCTGGCTACCGACCCCGACGCCGACCGCGTGGGCATCGCCATGAAGTGCCCGGACGGCAGCTATGAGCTGGTGTCCGGCAACGAGATGGGCGTTCTGCTGCTGGACTACATCTGCGCTGGCCGCATTGAGAAGGGCACCATGCCCAAGAACCCCGTGGCAGTCAAGTCCATCGTGTCCACCCCGCTGGCAGACGCTGTGGCAAAGCACTACGGCGTGGAGATGCGCAATGTGCTGACCGGCTTCAAGTGGATCGGTGACCAGATCGCCAACCTCGAGGCTGCCGGTGAGGTGGATCGCTTCATCTTCGGCTTTGAGGAGAGCTACGGCTATCTGGCTGGCCCCTACGTCCGCGATAAGGACGCCGTCATCGGCTCCATGCTCATCTGCGAGATGGCTGCTTACTACCGCAGCATCGGTTCCTCCATCAAGCAGCGTCTGGAAGAGATCTACGCTCAGTACGGCCGCTACCTGAACAAGGTGGACAGCTTCGAATTCCCCGGCCTGACCGGCATGGAGAAGATGGCTTCCATCATGCAGAAGCTGCGTGACCAGCCCCCTGTGGAGCTGGCCGGCCATAAGGTGGTCAAGGTGACCGACTACAAGAAGCCGGAAGAAACTGGTCTGCCCGCTGCCAACGTGCTGATCTACACGCTGGAAAACGGCGCTACCGTGGTGGTGCGTCCCTCCGGCACCGAGCCGAAGATCAAGACCTACTTCACCACGCTGGGTAAGGATCTGGCTGAAGCGCAGGCACAGAAGGATGCTCTGGCTGCCGCCATCGAGCCTATCCTGAAGTAAAACTATCCCAAAGCATCTGCAGGGCTGCTGCACGTTTTGTGCAGCAGCCCTTTTTTGCGTTCAGCAGACAGTTGATCGGAGCAAAAGCCTTACGGAGGTGCCGCAAAGTTTACCGTCACCGCGAAAAGCCGTCCCCTTGGGGAAGGTGGCTGCGAACGTAGTGAGCAGACGGAAGGGGTCAGCGCCTGAGAGGGCGAAAGCGCACACTCTGGGTGACTGCCCTTTCAGGACAGACCGCAGGGCTTTATGCAGCAAGGATGCACTTTTGCTGTGTAAAATCGGTTGAAGTTTGCGCTGTGATACGCTATAATAAAACATGGTTTATTATAAGCAGCTGTGGGCGTACAGCGCGGCACAGCGGCAGGGTAGGTGGAAGAGATGGAAAAAACTGTATCGGCAGTACTGGTGGCGGCGGGCAGCTCGACCCGCATGGGTTTTGATAAGCTCAGCTTTGATCTGGGAGGCGAAACGGTGCTGCACCGCAGTATTCGCGCCTTTGCCCAGTGTCCGCAGATCACCGAGCTTGTGCTGGTGGCAGGCAAAAACCGGGAGTTTGTGGCGCAGCAGGCGGCGGACTGCCCAAAGCCTGTGCAGATCGTAGCGGGCGGGGCTACCCGCGCCGAGAGCGCAAAAAACGGCGTGCTGGCAGCGCACGGAGAACTGGTGGCGGTGCACGATGCCGCCCGCCCCTTTGTGAGTGCGTCGGTCATTACAGCGGCGCTGGAAGCTGCCGCCCGGTGCGGCGCAGCAGCCCCGGCGGTGCCGGTGAAGGATACCATCAAGGCCGCCGCCCGGGGCGATGGCAAAACCGTGCCTCCGGATTGCGCGGTATGCGCCACCCCGGACCGCAGCACCCTGTATGCGGTGCAGACCCCCCAGTGTTTTGACCGTGCAGCGTACCTTGCGGCGCTGGAAGAACTGGACGAGACCCGCGCCCGCCTTGTTACCGATGATTGCAGCCTGTTTGAGCTGACCGGACGCCCGGTGCAGCTGACGCAGGGCGACTATGCAAACCTGAAGATCACCACCCGGGAGGATCTGCCCTGCCCGGCACAGAGGAAGGAAACGGAAATGCGTATTGGACACGGCTATGATGTACATCGTTTGGTAGAGCAGCGCAAGCTGATCCTTGGCGGGGTGGAGATCCCCTTTGAAAAAGGCCTGCTGGGGCATTCGGATGCAGACGTGCTGACCCATGCGGTGATGGATGCCGTGCTGGGTGCAGCGGCGCTGGGGGATATCGGCCAGCATTTCCCGGACAATGACCCGGAGTACGCCGGTGCCGACAGCCTGAAGCTGGCCTGCCGCGTGGCGCAGATCCTCAAGGAGCATGGCTGGCGCATTGAGAACATCGATGCCACCCTGCTGTGCCAGCGCCCCAAGCTTGCACCCCATATCCCGGCCATGCGTGCCAATCTGGCGGCGGCTTTCGGCCTGCCGGTAGAGGCGGTAAGCGTAAAGGCCACCACGGAGGAGCATCTGGGCTTTACCGGCGAGGGGCTGGGCATTGCTGCCCACGCTGTCGCCCTGATCGAAGCTGTGTAAGGGGGCACACACGCATGACACTGAATGCGATCATCGCAAATTTTCAGACCTTCAAAATCGTTGATCTGCTGGATATCATCATCATCGCGTTCCTGATCTACCAGCTGCTGGGCATCATCAATCGCACCCGCGCCGGGCAGCTGGCCAAGGGTGCGCTGCTGGTCATGGTCGTGTATCTGGTAGCCAACACCCTGAATATGCGCACCGTTACATGGCTGCTCAACTCGCTGCTGCAAGTTGGTCTGCTCACCCTTGTGGTGCTGTTCCAGCCGGAGATCCGCCGCGCACTGGAGCGCATGGGTCAGACTGACCAATGGGCCTCCAAGCTGTTCAACGTAAAGGGGCGCTACAACGACCCCAGCCTGAAGGGCGCGTGGCGCAGTGCCATTATTGCCATCTGTGATGCCGCCGAGCGCTTTTCTGAGACCAAGACCGGTGCTCTCATCGTGCTGGAGCGTCACACCAACCTTTCCGAGATCGTGCGCACCGGCACCCCGGTGAACAGCGCGGTCAATCTGGAGGTGCTGGGCACCATCTTCTACGAGGGCACCCCCCTGCATGACGGTGCCGCTATCATCGAAAACGGCCGCATCAAGGCGGCGGGCTGCGTGCTGCCCCTTTCCAACAATCTGGATCTGGGCAAGGATATGGGCACCCGCCACCGCGCCTGCCTTGGCATTGCGGAAAACTCCGATGCCATTGCCATCGTGGTCAGTGAGGAGACCGGCATCATCTCCATGGCCAAAAATGGTGTGCTGATCCGTCATTTTGACCGCCAGAGCCTGTATACCCGCCTCATCGACGAGATGATCCCCAAGGAGTCTACGGTGGAAAAGAACACCGCCGACAGCTGGGTGGAGCAGGCGAAAAAGCTGTGGAACTGGATCAGCCAGAAGGGGGAGGACGAGCAGCAATGAGCAACCAGCCGAACAAGACGAACGGCGCAAAGCCTGCCGTCCGCAAAAAGAAAAATCTTCTGGATGACCGCCGCGTCCGGCTGGCACTGTCTGTGTTGGGTGCCATCGTTGCATGGATGGTGGTCACCATCATCGTTCAACCCGGCACCACCAACACCATCTATAATGTGCCGGTGGATTACACCTACGATTCCGCCGCCTATACCTCCCGGGGCCTGAGCATCGTCAGTGCCGAGGACAAGACCGTGAACCTGAAGCTCTCCGGCGATGGCTACACCATCGGCGGGCTCAGCGCGTCGGACTTTGTGGTCTACCCGGACTGGTCCAGCGTGCGCGACAGCGGCGAAAAGACCCTGCGGCTGCTAGTACGCGGCGCAAACGGTCTGCTCAATGGTGTGACCGTGACCATGGAAGGCAGCGACAACACGGTGGATGTGGTGTTTGACGTGGTGGAGGAAAAGACCCTGCCCGTTACCGCTACCACCAACTATCTGCGCATTGCAGACGGCTATATCCTTTACAGTACCGAGGTCTCCAAGGAGACCGTCACCCTGTCCGGCCCCAGCAGCGAGCTGAGCAAGGTGGCTACCTGCACCGCCGAGGCATCTTACAGCAGCGAACTGACCGAGTCGGTCACGCTGAACACCCCTCTGCGCTTCTACACCAGCGGCGGCAAGGAGGTCAAGTTCCAGTACACCACGATGGAAGAGAGCAATGTGGACGTGACGCTGCAAGTGTACAAGACGGCGACCCTGCCGGTGAAGGTGAACTTTATCAACGCGCCGCGTGGGTTCGATAACTCGGTGCTGAGCTATGCCCTCAGCTGCAAGCAGCTCAAGGTAGCGGGCCCGGCAGAAAAGATCGATGCACTGTCCACCTTGTCCATCGGCACCATCGACCTTTCCACCTTCAGTCTGAACAAGGTGTATGAGATGCCCATTGAGCTGCCGACAGATATCTATCTGCTGGACAATATCTCCACCATCACGGTCAGCTTTGACTGCTCCGGGCTGGAGACCAAGACCATGAACCTGCCCGCCAGCTGTGTGCAGGTGGTCAACCTGCCCGCCACCTATCAGTTGACAGTGGAGACCGAGCGGCTGATGAACGTGATCCTCTGCGGCCCCAAGGGTGCTATGGAGACTTTGACCCCCGAGCAGGTGGTCATTGAGATCGATGCCGAGGACTTTGCCGTGGCTACCGGTCAGCAGAACATTGCCTGCCGGTTGTATGTGCCCTCCAACGGCAAGATCTTTGCACTGGGCAGCTATGTGCTGCAATGCCGCATTGAAAGCAACTAAAGTAAAAGGATAACACAACAAATGATTCTGGTTCGCAACATCCGTCTGCCCCTTTCCGCAGGGGAGCCGCAGGCATTTGAAAAGGCGCTGCACACCCTGCGGGTGCCCCGCAGCAAGGTAGAGCACACCGGCGTGGCAAAGCTTTCGGTGGATGCCCGCCACGGCCAGCCCAAGCTGGTGTATACCGTGGCGGTCACCCTCAAGCAGCCCGGGGAGGAGGCCGCTCTTGCAGCCCGCTGCCCGGACGCCGCCCTGCATAGCCGGGTAGACTTTACCCTGCACGTTGGCACCCAGCCGCTTGTGCACCGCCCTGTGGTGTGCGGACTGGGCCCGGCGGGGCTGTTTGCGGCCCTGCTGCTGGCACGGCAGGGCTACCGCCCCATCGTGCTGGAGCGCGGCCCTGCGCTGGATGCCCGTGTGCAGGCGGTGGAGCACTTTTCCGCCACCGGTCAGCTGGACCCCAACGCCAACATCCAGTTCGGCGAGGGCGGCGCGGGCACCTTCTCGGATGGCAAGCTGACCACCCGCATCGGGGATGAACTGTGTGATTTTGTCACCGAGGTGTTTTTGCAGCACGGTGCCCCGGCAGAGATCGCATGGAAGCAAAAGCCCCATGTGGGCACCGACCTGCTGCGCGGCGTTATCACCTCCATCCGCAAGGAGATCGAGTCTCTGGGCGGTGAAGTGCACTTCAATACCGCCCTTACCGGGCTGGAACGCAAAAACGGTCAGCTTGTGGGCATCACTACTACAAATGGAAGCTTTGCCTGCGAGACGCTGGTGTTTGCGGTGGGGCACTCGGCACGGGATACCTTCAGCATGCTGATGGATAGCGGCCTTGTGCTGGAATGCAAGCCTTTCAGCGTGGGTTTCCGCGCCGAGCACCTGCAAACCGAGATCGAAAAAAGCCTGTACCATGAAGCTGCCGGGCATCCGGCGCTGCCCCGGGGCGAATACCAGCTCTCCCAGCACGTCGGCGACCGGTGCGTGTACACCTTCTGTATGTGCCCCGGCGGTCAGGTAGTGGCTTCGGCCAGTGAGGAAGAGCGCGTTGTGACCAACGGCATGAGCTACCACGCCCGCAGCGGCAAAAACGCCAATGCAGCGGTGGTGGTCAGTGTAGGCGGGGCAGACTTTGCCAACGACCCCCGCCGCGCCATTGCCTTCCAACGGGAGCTGGAAGCAAAGGCCTACGCCGCCGGTCGTGCCGCCGGGGCTTACGCTGCCCCGGCGGAGAATGTGCAAAGCTTTCTGGAAGGGCGCGGGCAGCTGCATATTGGCAGCGTGCAGCCCACCTACGACCGCGGCGTGACTGCCGCAGACCTAGGCGCACTGCTGCCCGGGGAGCTGGCAGATACCCTGCGGGCGGGTCTGCGCGCCTATGAGCGCAAGATCGCAGGCTACACTGCGCCGGACGCCATCCTGACCGGCCTTGAGACCCGCACCAGCAGCCCGGTACGGCTCAAGCGGGAAGAGGACTTTGTGTGCACCCAGCTGGCGGGGCTTTACCCCTGCGGCGAGGGTGCGGGATATGCGGGCGGCATTATGAGCGCCGCCGTGGATGGCCTGCGGGTGGCCCGCGCCATCATCAGCCGGTATGCACCGGCAGAAGGGTGAGAAAATTTTGATGTACGATCGTGAAAACGATAACCGAAATAACGAAGGCCGGCAGGTACAGCAGGAGCTGGAAGATCAGCTGCGCGCCTTTGGCGACACCATGACCGATGCCTTTGCCCACGGCTTTGAGGGCAGGGGCATGGACATCGGTGACCGGGCGTGGGATGTAGGCAAGGCAGCTGTTCATGCAGCCAACTACGGCATCGGAGAGGCCGCAAAGGCCTTCCGGCAGGGGCGCAGAGGTTATCCCTATGGGGACGCAAAGCAGCCCTTCCGCGAAGGTGCTGCGGATGCCGACCCCGCCGGGATGCCCGGCTGGTTCCGGCAGATCTTTGCAAAGCCGGAGCCTACCCCGGTGGAAAGCATCCGTATCAGCGCAAAAAAACGATATAGCGCAGGCTGCACCCTGCTGGCGGTGGGCATCACTTTTGCGGCCATTTTTGGTATCAGCGGCATCAGCTGCCTTGGCGTGGCAGCGGCGGCTACCCCCATCTGGGTGCAGGATATTGATATTGCCCAATACGTTGTGGGCGGCGAGCTGCTGACCGCTGCGGCTATGACAGCCCTGGAATTCTGCGGCGGCATCTTTACCTTGCTGGCATGTGGTTTTGGTGTGATGATCTCCGCTGGTGCCTCCCGGCTGTCGGCCTCCAAAAAGCTGCGGTTGCTGGCAGATGCAGCGGAAAAGTTGAACGCGCAGAAGGGGCTGGCGGTGGAGATGCTGGCAGGCCTGACCCACCAGACCAAGAAAAAAGCGCTGAAAAAGCTGCGCAGCTACATCCATAAGGGCTGGCTGAACGCGTGGCTGGACGATGAGACCGAAACGCTCTACCTGACGGCAGAGGACTACCGCGCCGCCAAGGAGGAAGCTACCGCTGCCGCCGCGCAGCCGCAGCCGGAAAAGGAAGAAACCGGCGATGCTCCGCTCAATCTCGATACTGCCCGCCGCTTTGCTGCCGTGCTGGAAAAAGAGCAGCAGCTCATGCAGGACGCACAGGCGCGGGAGGAACTGGCGGCCATGCACAAGACCACTACCGCCATCTGCGACTGGCTGGAGGCACACCCGGAAAGCCAGCCCAAGACCCGCCGCTTTGCAGAATATTATATCCCCACCACCCTCAAGCTGCTGCACACCTACAACGACGTGCAGGGGCAGCAGGGCGAAAACGCCGAGACCATCCGCCGGGATATCGCGGGTATCCTGCACACCTTGAATCAGGCGTATGAGAACCTGTACAACAATCTGCTTTCGGACGTAGCCATGGATATTTCTTCCGAGATCGCCGCTTTGCAGGGAATGCTGGCCAACGACGGCCTGACCGGGAGGGAATTTGAATGACCTACCGCGCTTGGGAACAAAAACCGCTGGACCGCACCGCTGTGCGGGAGCTGACCGCCGCCATTGCCGAGCAGGCAGCGGCACAGCTGGAAGAGCAGGCCATGGACGAAGCGCCGTGGTCAGACGAAAAATATAAGGCCGTGCTGGCTGCGCAGCAAAAGGAAAACGCCCTGCTGGCGGGCATCCTTGTTGCCCGGGGCATCACCGACCCCGCCGAAGCGCTGACCTTGCTGGCAGGGGAGGAAGAACTTTCCGACCCCGCCCTGCTGACCGACATGGACGCCGCTTGTCAGCGCATCTGGCAGGCCATTGACAACGGCGAGACCATCGCAGTTTTCGGCGATTACGATGTGGACGGCGTGACCGCCACCGCCCTGCTGTACCAGCACCTCAAGGGCATGGGTGCGACCGTCAAGTGTATGCTGCCCAGCCGCGAGGGGGACGGCTACGGCCTGTCCAAAAACGCCATCCAGTCCATGCACAACAAGGGTTGCACCCTCATCGTGACGGTGGATAACGGCATTTCTGCCGTGGAGGAAGCCGACTTTGCGGCTTCGCTGGGTATGGACCTGATCATTACCGACCACCATCTGCCGCCGGAGACTTTGCCCAAGGCCGTGGCCGTGGTGGACCCCCGCCGGGAGGACGACCACAGCCCCTTCAAGGGTCTGTGCGGCGCGGGCGTAGCCTTCAAGCTCTGCGCCGCGCTGGACGGCTGCCCGCCGGAGGAAATGCTGGATTACTGCGGCGACCTTGCCGCTGTGGGCACCGTGGCGGACGTGATGCCGCTGGTAGGGGAGAACCGCACCCTTGTCAAGGCCGGGCTGCGGCAGCTGCAACAGACCGACCGCCCCGGCTTTGGAGCGCTTTTAGAGGAAGTCGGCCTTGCGGGCAAGCCTATCACCGCCGAAAATATCAGCTACGCCATCGCGCCCCGCATCAACGCGGCAGGCCGCATGGATAACGCCGTCACCGCCTTGCAGCTGGTGCTCTGCGAGGACCCGGACAGGGCCGAGGAACTGGCGCATAAACTCAACGAGATCAACGCCCACCGGCAGGAGACCGAGCAGCAGATCTTCAAAGCCGCCGAGGAATTGCTGGAACAGCAGCCCGAGCGTCTGGATGACCGCATCATGCTGCTGTGGGGACGGGACTGGCATCCCGGCGTCATTGGCATCGTGGCTTCCCGGCTGGTGGAGCGCACCGGCCGCCCGGTCATCGTGGTCACCATTGACGAGCACGGCGAGGGCAAGGGCAGCGGGCGCAGCGTGCAGGGCTTTAACCTGCACGCCTGCATCGGCTCCTGTGCCGACCTTCTGGTGCGCTACGGCGGTCATGCCATGGCGGCGGGACTTTCCGTCCGGGAAGAAAACCTGCCTGAGCTGCGCCGCCGCCTGAACGAGTGGGCTGCCCGGGAGTGCCCGGTGCTGCACACCCCGCCCCTTACCTGTGACGTGACCATCCATCTGGACCGTATCACCGTGGAAAGCGTGCGCCATCTGGATCAGCTGGCACCCTACGGGGCAGAGAACCCCACCCCGGTGTTCCTGCTGCAAAGCGCCGTGGTGGACGGCGTATACCCGGTATCGGAGGGGCGGCACAGCCGCCTGCGGCTGCGGCAGGGCAATAGCTGCCTGTACGCCGTCTGGTTCGGGATGCCCGCCGAGCAGCTGCCCTACGCATTGGGCGATGTGGTGGACGTGGCGTTGAACCTTTCGGTCTACGAGTCCGCCCGGGGGGCACAGCTCTCCGGCCGCATTATCGACCTGCACCCGGCAGGGCTGGGCGCAGAGCTGGCGCGGCAGGCTGCATTGGTGCAGGCGCTGCGCCGGGGCACCCCCCTGACCGAAGAACAGAAAAAACAGATCGCCCCCGCCCGCACGGATATCATTGCCGTGTACCGGGAATTGCAGTCCCGCCGCTGGCACGCCGAGGACTTGCAGCCCCTGTGCGCAAAACTGGGGGAGGAGCAGACCGGCAAAACGCTGGTGGCAGTTGCCGCTTTAGAGCAGGTAGGGCTGATCACCGCAGCGGAAAAAGGCGGGGCAAAATTCTGGGAGCTGGTGCCGACAGCAGGCAAAAAGAACCTTGCCGATGCCCCCATCCTGAAATGTCTGGAGGAACTATAAATGCCTGAGGGAAAGAAAAATACTGCCCCGCTCCCGGCTCCGGTACGGGACGAGGATGGCTACTCTGCCAAGACTCATCTGCACCAGCCGGTGCAGGAGACCGCCACCGTAGCCGCTACGGCGCTGCTGGCAGACGCACCGGAGGGGGCGCTGCCCTCTGAGGTGCGCCCGGAGATCGTAACGTGGGAAAAGCTGTGCGAGGCCATTCAGGCCAGTGGCAAAGCCTACAATATGGAGATGATCCAAAAAGCCTACGAGCTGGCTAACAATGCCCACAACGGCGTGTGCCGCCGCAGCGGCGAGCCCTATATCTGCCACCCGCTGGCAGTCGCCCGGCTGGTGCTGGATCTGGGCATGGACTCCGAGAGCATCGCCGCCGCCCTGCTGCATGACGTAGTGGAGGATACCCCCACCACGCTGGACGACCTGAAAGCCGCCTTTGGCGAGGAAGTGGCACTGCTGGTGGACGGCGTGACCAAGCTGACCAAGATCCAGTTCTCCAATATTGAGGAATTGCAGGCCGAAAACCTGCGCAAGATGCTGCTGGCTATGAGCCGCGATGTCCGCGTGATGATTATCAAGTTGTGCGACCGGCTGCATAATATGCGCACCGGCGACGCTTGGCCGGAGCAGAAGCGCCGCGATAAGGCCCGCGAGACCATGGAGGTGTACGCCCCCATCGCCAACCGCCTTGGCATCCTGAACGTCAAGGAAGAGCTGGAGGATCGCAGCCTGCATTATCTGGACCCCGTGGGCTACTCCGAGATCAGCCGGATGCTCAGCGAGCGCGCCGGTGAGGAGTTTTTGATCAAGGTGTCTGGCGTCATCGAGCGCCGTCTGGTGGAAAGCGGCATCGAGGGTGCCACCATCAAGCGCCGGGTCAAGAGCATCTACGGCATCTACCGCAAGACCATCATGCAGAATAAGTCCTTCGACGAGATCTACGATATCTACGCGGTCCGGGTCATTCTGGATTCTCTGGCCGAGTGTTACAGCACCCTTGGCCTCATCCATGATATGTACCACCCGCTGCCCAACCGCTTTAAGGACTATATCTCCACCCCCAAGCCCAACGGCTACCAGAGCCTGCACACCACCGTCATCGGGCACGAGGGCATCCCCTTTGAGGTGCAGATCCGCACCCGCAAAATGGACGAGCAGGCTG
>OLFW01000626.1_pt1 | contig 28538 bp, 19 predicted proteins | sample 1605351 | NCBI WGS metagenome assembly OLFW01 (sample SAMEA3888918, study PRJEB22519) | human gut metagenome | biome: human gut; feature: human-associated habitat; material: faeces | place: Denmark | collected 2010 | reverse complement strand
CAAAATAAGTCACGTGTTTCAACAAAAAAGACGGCATCTCCTACAGAAAAACATCAATACTACTCTCAAAACCAACAAATGCTAAATTCAAACAGGCTCTTAGCGGCAAGCATAGCAAGTAATATTTTTTAACGTTCCAAATCTATTCAAAACAGTCTTTTTTCTATCGAAATGACAATTCGCATTCTATCTTTGCGTCACAATTTTTTATCATTCATAGTAAATCCAAAATATATGTTTTCCATCGAAAAAGCAACCCTTGCCGATTGTCCCCTTATCCAGACCCTGGCATCCAATATCTGGGAACCGACCTATGGTTCCATCCTCTCCCGCGAACAACTCGACTATATGTTCGAGATGATGTACAGTAATGAAAGCCTTCAAAAGCAAATGAGCGAACTTCATCACCAGTTCTTCATCATCTATGCCGACGGTGTCCCTTCCGGCTACTTGTCTATCGAGACCGTAGAAAAGGATTTATATGAATTCCAAAAAATATACTCTTTGCCTTCCCTACACGGTTCGGGAATCGGGCGTTTCATTATCGAACAGGGAATAGCCTACCTGAAAACGATCCATCCGAGCCCTTTTACGATAGAACTGAACGTAAACCGCCACAACCCAGCCGTAGGTTTCTATAAGCATATGGGATTTCACGAACATGCAACCCGTGATTTCCATATCGGGAACGGCTATTACATGAACGATTACATAATGAGAATGGAGGTAAAGGAATGAACGTACGCCTAAAACCGATCATGTTTGTCGGGACTTGTTCCGATGCAGGCAAAAGCGTTATCAATGCAGCTTTCTGCCGTATATTCAAGCAAGACGGATATCATCCGGCACCATTCAAGGCGCAAAATATGTCACTCAACTCCTACTCCACTCCTGAAGGTGGAGAAATGGGACGTGCACAGGTGGTACAGGCCGAAGCCTGTGGGATCGCCCCGCATACGGATATGAACCCAGTGTTGCTGAAACCGACGAATGATAAAAGCTCCCAAGTCGTCTTGAACGGCCGGCCGGTCGGAAACATGTCGGCACAGGATTATTTCGGTATGCAAAACCAAAAAGAGGTATTATTCAAAGAAGCGATTGAAGCCTTCCATCGCCTGGAAAGTCGCTATAGCCCGATCGTCCTGGAAGGAGCCGGTAGCATTTCCGAACTAAACCTGCGCGACCGAGACATCACCAATATGCGGATGGCCGAGCAGGCAGGAGCGGCCACCTTTTTGGTTGCCGACATAGACAGAGGCGGCGTTTTCGGATCTGTTTACGGAACAATCGCCCTTCTGAAGCCGGAAGAAAGAGTTTTGATGAAAGGGATCATTATCAATAAATTCAGGGGAGATGCATCTCTTTTTGACGATGGCAGGAAGATTATCGAGGACTTGACCGGTGTGCCGGTAGTAGGTGTGATTCCTTGGTTTCGCGATATCAAAATCGAAGAAGAAGATTCGGTCGCCCTCGATATGAAACACAATACTTACCGGGACGGAAAAATCAACGTGGCGATCATCTTGCTGAAACGAATGTCTAATTTCACCGACTTCGACATATTGGATATGGACCCTCGCTTCAATGCCTATTATACGAACAATATCGACGAGATAGAAAAAGCAGATATCATCCTGCTTCCCGGCTCTAAAAATACACTTTCGGATCTTCAAAGCCTGCGAGCGTGCGGTATAGCCGATGCAATTATCCGTGCCCATAAAAACGGGAAAAAAGTTATCGGCATCTGTGGAGGGTATCAAATGATGGGAGCACGCCTTGAGGACCCGAAAGCCATCGAAGGAAACCTGCCCGCCGTTCCCGGACTGGGCCTGCTACCGCAATGTACGATCATCGAACCGGAAAAAATAACTCGCCAAAGCACCTTTGCCTTTCTGCCTGGGCTATGCAAGGACGGTTCCTGTAAAGACGGTTCGCGAACCATCTCCTACGGCTGTCGCGGCTACGAGATACACATGGGACGAACAACTCTGCTTGGCGACGCTCCAGAAAATCCGGTGGCCGTCCTCAACGACGGACGGACGGACGGTTATTATCTGGATAACACATGCTGGGGCAGCTATATGCACGGAATACTGGATAACCCGGAAGTCCTGGACAACCTGGCCGAAGGATTTGATAAAGAAACAACAGACCACCCTTTCGACTATGCAGCATTCAAAGAAGAACAATACGACAAGTTGGCGAATTTAGTCAGGAAACATGTCGATATGGATTATATCTATCGGCAACTGGTTTGACAATTGTCAATTATTTCAACCGGTCCACCCTGGCAACGTCATCTAGTTTGACACAGACTGTAGCCCCTAATTGTTCAAGGTAAAGAACTAAATGATTCTTTTTAATCTTCTTTACTTTTCCGGAAACATGTTTCATGGCTCCGCAAAGGATCTCGACCTCTTCGCCGGGGCATAAAGCATGTTCGGATGCTTGGTCGAGAAAATCCTGAATGGCATCGATCTCCTTCTGGCGGACAACGGCCGGTTTTCCATTGTAATAGACGATACGGGCCACGCCATACACTCGGGTCAGATTTCTTAACTCCGGGTCGGTACACCGTACAAACAGATAAGAGTTAAATAATGGCAACTCCACGATTTTGACACGGTCAGACCAGACCCTGGGCGCACGATGAAGCGGAAGCCAGCACTCGACTCCAAGCGCATTGATCCGGTCCCTCACCTGCTTTTCCGCCCTGGGAGCGGTATACAACACATACCAACTTGTCTTATCGGCGTTTATCTTAAGTTCTTTTTTCTCCATAACGTACACAAATATACGACTATTTTTCATACATGGAATGGCCCATATTCAATAAACCTTTATCCATTCCCGAACGAGCCGGATTAATCTTGTTATTTTCCCTGAATATCAATAATTATCTCTGTACGAACAAATATACACACTATTCAAGAGAAGACTTATCTGAATTTCTTTGATGCTGAACGTATGTATATCGACATCAATATATTTCAAAAGCCGAATATTCCGGAAGACGATCAGTAGGACCATCATCGAGAGTTTGAACGAGGCAATCGGGGTCGACTCTGTAAAAGGTTCCGGTTCTACTTTCTGGTTCACACTACCACTCGAATAAAAACGCGGTGTGCAAAACAGTCTTGTTCCCGTACTCCACATAGGATCACATAAAACAGACCATATAAATATCTGATTGATAAGACCTGTTCTTTTGCACCCCCCTGTAGGAGCGGAGACAAGTACATTTTGACACACCGCTTTTCATTACTTCTGCATCGGACCCACCGATGGCGGAGGATTTCCAATCCCCCATTTCTTATTTGCTTTCGGCCCCATCTTCAGAGACAGGACACCGCCGGCGGTAATCCGGCTATGGTCAAACCAAGGCCCACTCAACTCTTCGCCGTTCAACGTAGCCGATTGCACATATTTATTATCATGGGTAGCACCATCTGCTACAATCTCGAACACGTTACCATCGCCGAGATCAATCTTCACATCCGAAAAGACCGGACTACCGATATTATAAGTCGGAGATCCCGGTGTCACCGGATAAAATCCCATCATACTAAACACCACGAAGGCAGACATACCGCCACCGTCTTCATCACCCGGAACTCCCATCAGGTCGTTACGGAACCACTGGTCAAGCAGGACACGGATGCGTTTCTGCGTCTTCCAAGGTTGTCCGGCATAATTATACAGATACGGGATATGCAGGCTCGGTTCATTTGCCATCGAGAACATTCCGACATTGCCGGTATGATCAGGCAAAAACGAGTAGAATTGCCACTTGGACATTCCTAAAGGAGTATCAAACATCGAATCGAGAGCAGCCGTAAAGACCTCGTTTCCTCCGATAAGCGAAACCAAGTCGCCGATATTGTGTTGTACATCCCAACGATAAACATAACCATTATTTTCATCATAATAATCGCGAGCACCCAAACCACCAGAATACCGATAATCCACACCTTCGATAAACTTACCGTCCTTATCCTTCGGATGGAAGAAACGGGTTTCCGGATTAAAGAGGTTCCGGTAGTTATAAGACCGGGCAAGGAAATATTCCGCATCCTCTTTCTTACCCAGTTCGGCCGCGATCTGAGAAAGACACCATTCGTCATAAGCCGTTCCTAAGGTAACGGCAACCGGTTGGCGCTTTTCCCACGGAGAGACATCTGCCACTGTTTCTTTTTCACCCGGTTTCAAAGCCGGAATATAGCCATGTTCCTTATAAAATTCATCCAACCATCCGGAAGGAGCCGCCGACCAGGGGATCAACGTTTTCTCTTCGATACCCTTACGGGCTGCTTCATATGCTTTTTCAAGATCGAAACCACGAACACCTTTCCGCCAAGCATCGATAACAGTGGCAACGGCATGGTTGGAGTTCATACGGCGGGAGTCACCGGTCACTTCAGGGAATGTCGGCATCCAGTTCGTCCCCATCTGCTGGGCCATCAAGAGATATGAATTGATAATATCGGTCTCACGTTCTTTATCGATCAGGATACGAAGCGGATGGGTAGCACGATAGGTATCCCAAATCCAGTCGTCGGTATAGAACGAATGGCCACCGTCTTCATGTATCTTGCCATCAAAAGCACTATAGTATTTACCGTCTTCGCTCAGATTCACCGGACGTTCATAACAACGGTATAAGGAAGTATAGAAAACGGTCTTGTCGTTTTCACTTCCTCCACTTACCTGTATCTTACCTAAAGCATCGTTCCATTCGTTTCGTCCGATCCGGGCGATTGCACTTACATCATATGAGTTGATCTCACGCTCCAGGTTCTTCCGGGCTTGTTCTGTGCTAATAAAAGAGATTCCATAGCGCACACCGATCTCTTTCTGACCGGAGAAAGCCAATGCCAAGGCGGCATCTTTTCCCTCTACGGACGATTTACCGTACTTCACGGTTCCACTGGTCAGGACACCGGATTTCTCCGGTGTCTTGTCTGTTTCGGCATATAAATAGACCTTTGTTTTCTTATCTACATATTGAAAACCACTGACAGTGTTTCCATCACATTTCAACTCTCCATTCCGACTATTGAACACCAGATAAGCCGGTCCGTCTTTCTCGAACGTAAGGCTATAAACCGCGCTCTGGTGAGATGGAGCATAATCGACCTCGATATTCGCCTCATCCAAATATACCTGATATCGATACGGGACAATCTTTTCCCGATCGTAACTATACTGGATAACAGGTTTCAGACCCGCCTCATCACCCTGATAAGGACTCAGGTTGAAAGCCGAACTACCTCGATGGCTTGTCACGATGAGAGGCAACCCACCCAACCGGTCTCCCGTAAAATCACCACGTTCGGGATAGACACGCAACATACTGTTAGGCAGATGGACGGTCGGATAAGTCGGCACTAGCAGATGGCTGATGTTCCCCATATAAGGGTTAACATATTCTACCGGTTCTTTCGGCAGGTTATCGGCGATCAACCGTTTTCCTTTGACATAATACCTATCGGCAAACATCATGATGGCAACTCCGATCACGACGCCCAATAAAAATTTTCCTGTTTTCTTTAGTATCTCCATTGTTTATTTCTTTTGTTTTTCATTTACTGAAAATGAATATGGAAAATCTTCCGGACTCACTCCTCTGTTCATATTCGGCTCATCTCCCATTTTGATATCCAAGACACCGCCTTTCAGCAGTTCGAAATGTTCCAGATAGTTTTTCGTATAATTCTTTCCGTTAAAAGACATAGACTCGATATAGATATTCTTGTCGCTGTTCTCCGGCGCATTGACAACCAAGCTCTTTCCATTTTCAAAATGCAAAGTGGCTTTCTTAAACAAAGGTGCGCCCAATACATATTGTGTCGTTCCGGGAGCAACCGGATAAAAGCCAAGAGCAGAGAATACATACCAGGCGGAAGTCTGTCCGTTATCTTCGTCACCACAATAGCCATCCGGTGTCGGAGTGTACATACGGTCCATCACCTGACGTAGCCAGTATTGGGCTTTCCAAGGCTCACCGGCATAATTGTACAGATAAATCATATGCTGGATCGGCTGGTTGCCATGTGCATAGTTTCCCATATTCATAATCTGCATTTCACGAATCTCATGGATAACCTGTCCATAATAACTATCATCAAATACGGGAGGAACAGCAAATACGGAATCCAGCATAGTGATGAATTCTTTTCGTCCCCCCATCAAATCGATCAATCCCTGCGGATCGTGAAAAACCGACCATGTATAATGCCAGCTATTCCCTTCTGTAAAAGCATCTCCCCATTTCAACGGCGAGAAAGGAGCCATGAAGTTGCCGTCCTTATTCTTTCCGCGCATCAATTTGGTCTCCTTATCAAACAAGTTTTTATAGTTCATTGCACGTCTGGCATACAAATCCAGTTCTTTTTGGGGACGTCCCAGATCTTTTGCAATCTGATAGATACACCAGTCATTATAGGCATATTCCAACGTACGAGCAGCATTCTCGTTAATCTTTACATCATAAGGCACATAGCCCAATTTGTTGTAATATTCATGTCCTAAGCGGCCGGTAGAAGAAACCGTCGGATGTACATTTTCCGTTCCGTGGATCAAACCTTTGTACAATGTTTCGAGATCATCCACCTTTATACCTTTGACATAAGCATCCACCAAAACCGAAGCGGAATTGTTGCCCACCATACAACCACGATGTCCGGGACTTGCCCATTCGGGGAAGAAACCGCTTTCCTTATAAGCATTGATCAAACCTTCCTGCATTTCTTTCGACATGGTCGGATACATCAGGTTCAGGAACGGGAACAGACTACGGAAAGTATCCCAGAAACCAGTATCCGTAAACATATAGCCCGGCAATACTTCTCCATTATAAGGACTATAATGTACAACTTTCCCTAAGGCGTCTATTTCATAAAACTTACGGGGAAACAGAAGCGAACGGTACATGCAGGAATAGAACGTCCGATACTGGTCCAGAGTGCCACCTTCCACTTCGATCTTACTCAACTCCTTATTCCAAACATCTTTGCCTTTTTGTACCAATGTGTCAAAATTGTCAGAACCCAACTCTTTCAGATTGAGCGAAGCTTGTTCGAAACTGATAAACGAAGAAGCGACCTTTGCATGTACAATCTCGCCTTTCGTCGTCTTAAAACCGATAACGGCACCGACATGGTCGGATTGTTGCTCACGAACACCTTCCTTCAAAGTTGCATCGGCAAAAGTTGCTTCATAAGTGAAAGGTTTATCAAATTCGATAACGAAATAGTTTTTGAAATTATCCGGTACACCACCGCTATTCTTGGTCGTATAACCGATAACCTTGTTTTCTTCAGGGATCACTTTGATATAGGAACCTTTGTCAAACGCATCCACTACGACATAGGAATGTTCGTTTTCCGGGAAAGTGAAACGAAACATGGCAGCACGATCAGTCGGTGTCAGTTCGGTTTTCACATCATGCTCTGCCAGATAGACTTCATAGTAGTACGGTTTTGCTATCTCACTCTTATGAGAGAACCAACTGGCCCGTCTATCCTGATCAAATTCAGGAGTACCGACAACCGGCATGATGGCAAACTGCCCGTAATCATTGATCCAGGGACTTGGCTGATGGGTTTGTTTAAAGCCACGTATCTTATTGGCGGTATAGGTATACCCCCATCCATCCCCCATCTTACCGGTTTGCGGGGTCCAAAAATTCATACCCCAAGGACGTGCTATAGCCGGATAGGTGTTACCGGTTGATAGCTCAAACGACGATTGCGTCCCCATTAAAGGATTAACAAACTCTACCGGGTCAAAAGCACCGTCTGACGCAACGGCAGGCCTTCCCAGGCAGGTTAGCATAGCAATAAGAGCAAAAGCCCATATACTTTTTTTCTTCATTTTTATTTATACGATTAATATTCTACTTACAAAGATAAGTCAAACAACTCCTTAAGTAAAAGCAAGTAATGTGAATTTTTCTCAAAAATCAATAAAAAGGGAGGTTACCCATCTATGAACAACCTCCCTTCTGATCAAAACTGCTTTTTAATGAGTCCTGATATCAACTCTATAGTTTGAACTTATACAGTTGCGCCATCACCTTCTGGTACTCATTCTGCAACTGCATATGATTCTGCATACTCTGATAGAGCGTGGTGACGTCTACAAAATATTCGATCATCGAGATTTGTCCCGCTTGGATCGCCTTATTCAACAACGCCAGGTTATTCTGGCTCTCCAGCACTTCGCCATATTCGTCGATGGAAGTCTTCAAGGCTACCGACTGGTTATAGAGTTGGAGCAATTCATTCTCTACCGCCGTCATCGTGCTTTCCAGTTGCAAATCGGTGTAAAGGTTCTGTGCTTTCGCCTGTTTCACATTGTTGCGGTTTGAGAAAAGAGGAATACTGATGCCGACCAAAAAGCCATTGAAACGTTCGCCACCCGAAGATGGGTTCATACGGTAACCCAACTCAAACGAAGGCAGCCCCATCGTCTTGTTGACACTGATTTGTCTCGATGATACGGCCTTCGCACTTTGCAAAGACAACAGACGCCGATCATTCTCCAAGATTTCCTGGCGCAGGTCGGCAAACGAGAGCGGAAGCTCCACAACCTCGTAAGCCGTATCAGTCAACTGAATAGAAATCCCCCCGTTCAGCATTTCTAGTTCCCGCTGTTTATTCACACGGGCCGCTTCGTTCATGCGTACCTCGTTACGGACGTTCAAAAGTTCAAGTTCGATCTTGTTCGTTTCCAAAATATTGGCATCACCCTGTTCCAAGCGTTGCTGATAGAGTGCGGCAAGCTGTTCGGCGCTTTTCCGACGGATATCCAGCAGGTTCTTTTGCTGATTCAGAAAGATCAAGTCCAGGCAAGCTTCTTTGGCTTGCAACAAAATCTGCTGGCGCACTTCTTCGCCCTGTCGGTCGTAGTTTTCGCCCTTCTGCTTGGAGAGCTTGTTCCGTTGCATATATAAAGACGGGAAGTCAAATGATTGCGAAGCGACTAACTCACCGGTGAATCCCATTCCCTCTTTGTTTCCATACAAATGGGAATAAGTAACGGTAGGATCAGGCAGGTTGTTGTCCAGTTTGGCTTCCAACTTTTGTGCCGTCACCATCTGACGGTTTGCCTGCAATTCCTTGTTATTGGTCTCTACACTCCGGAGCACTTCCTCGATGGAAGTTTGCGCCCCGGCCACCAATGCAGAAGAAAGCAATGCTATTGTTAATATGAATCGTTTCATTCTTTATCTTCTTTATTCATTAATAAATAAACAATCGGGATGATGAAGCCGTTCAGGAAAGTGGATGTCAGCAGACCTCCTAAGATAACGGTCGCCATCGGACTTTGTATCTCGTTGCCTGGCAAATCGCCGTTCAGCGCAAGCGGGATTAACGCGAGAGCCGAACTGAGCGCCGTCATCAGGATAGGATTCAAACGGTCCATAGAACCTTGCAGGACGGCTTGTTTCAACGGTACATTCTCTACAGTCCGAAGATGCGTGTAATGGCTGATCAGCAACATACCGTTACGAGTGGCAATACCGAAAAGGGAAATGAAACCGATAATAGCCGGAATACTCACCTCGCCGGAAGTCAGCTTCAAGATGAACACGCCCCCGATCAACGCCAACGGTAGGTTCAACAGAATAACCCCGCTCTCTTTCGCATTCTTAAACTCATTATAGAGCAACAGGAAGATCACCAACAGAGACATCAACGAAGTAAGCAGTAACGTACGGCTGGCAGCCTGTTCACTCTCGAACTGCCCGCCATATTCGATATGATAGCCTTCAGGCAACTGGATGGAAGCATCTATCTTCTGCTGTATCTCATTGACGATGCTGCGGAGGTCGCGCTCGGAAACATTACCACTGATCACGATCTTACGCTGCACATTCTCGCGATTGATCGTGTTCGGACCTGTCACGGAACGGATTTCGGCGACATAGCTCAACGGGACTTTCTTACCACCCGCATCGATCATCAGATTACGGATATCCTCCATTGTGGCACGGCTTTCATCCGAAGTCTTTACCGTCAGGTCAAATGTCTTGCCATTGTCATACACCTGGCTGACAGCTTCGCCCCCCAGCATGACATTGACATACTCCTCAAACTCCGGCAACGTGATGCCATATTGTGCCATCAACTCACGCTTCGGTGTAATGGTAAGCTGCGGACGCTCGATCTGTTGTTCCACTTTCAAGTCCACCAGACCGGGGATTCCTTGTATAGCCTCCTTGATCTGGTTACCGACCGTAAACATCAGATTCAAGTCCGTACCAAACAATTTGATTGCGATATTCGCCTCCGTACCGGAGAGCATGGCGTCGATACGATGAGAAATAGGCTGTCCTATTTCGATGTTAGCTCCACTGATGGTAGACAATTTCTTACGGACATCATTCATAACCGCATCGCGGCTACGGTCTTTCAAGACAAACGGAGCTTCGATTTCCGATACGTTTACCCCTAAAGCATGCTCGTCAAGCTCGGCACGTCCGGTCTTGCGGGCAACAGTCTGGATTTCGGGAACCTGCATCAGCAATTCTTCTGCCCGTCGTCCCATCTCATCCGATTCTTCGAGGGAAATACCCGGAAGAGAGCTTACATTGATCGTAAACGAACCTTCGTTAAATGGCGGCAGGAAGCTACGTCCCAGCGTAAAGAACATTCCCAATGCAACAAGAAACAGGCCAATCGTACACCCTAACACCATATTTTTATGTGCCAATGCTCCATTCAAGGCTTTGCCATACAATTCTTTCAACTTGCGGGCCACCCATGCCTCCTTCTCTACTTTCTTGTCTGTAGACTTCCGGTTCAACAGGTAGCTGCACAACACGGGGGTCAATGTCAACGCCACGACCGTAGAGGCAAACAGCGCAACAATAAAGGCGATCCCCAGCGGCACCAGCATACGCCCTTCCATCCCGCTCAGGAAGAAAAGGGGCACGAAGCTGACCACGATAATGAGCGTCGAATTCAAAATCGGCATACGTACTTCGCGAGATGCATCGAACACGACTTCCAAAATGGAACGTTGCTGATCGGAAGGCAACAAATGATTTTCCCGTATCCGTTTATATACATTCTCCACATCAACAATCGCATCATCGACCAGCGAACCGATAGCAATCGCCATCCCTCCCAAACTCATGGTATTAATAGTCAATCCCATATAATGCAATGTCAGTATGGAAACTAACAAGGAAAGAGGCAAGGCAACCAGCGAAATCACCGTTGTACGGATATTCATCAGGAACAGGAACAGAACAATAACAACAAAGAAACTGCCTTCGAACAGACTGTTCTTCACATTATCAATAGAGCTGTCAATAAAGCGGCTCTGACGGAATATGTCGGTCGAAACGTGCACATCAGCAGGCAGGTTCTTCTGCAAGTCCGCCATAATCGCGTCTAACTTTTCCGTCAAGTCGATCGTACTGGTGTTCGGCTGTTTCGTGACCGTAATCAACACGGCAGGTTTCGCCCGTTCGGAAGCAGTTCCAAGCTTCGGACTCTTGCTGCCAATCTTCACTGTTGCGATATTTTCCAATAAAACGGGGAAATCTCCGACAATCTTGACAACTCCCTTTCCGATCTCCTCGGCATTCGCAGTAGAAAGAACACCCCTGATGATGTATTCGTTATCATATTCATAAAGGACACCACCATTGGCATTCCGGTTCATGTTGCGGGTAACGGCCAGTACTTCACCCAAGCTTACACCGTAGTGCTTCATGCGGGTGGGATCAAGCAATATCTGGTACTCCTTGATATCGCCACCGATCACGGCAACCTGTGCCACTCCTCCCGTCGAGAGTAATCGCGGACGGATGGTCCAGTCGGCAATCGTACGCAAGTCCATTTGGGTTGTAGGGGCGATTCGTGAACCACTCTTACTATCATCAACCGTCAGCCCGATAATCATCATTTCCCCTAAAATGGAAGACTGCGGGCCCAGCGTCGGTTTCCCGACATTCTCCGGCAGGCTCTCACTGACAACAGCCAACTTTTCGGAAACGATCTGACGGGCCCGGTAAATATCCGTTCCCCAATCGAATTCAACCCACACGACAGAAAAACCTGTCGTAGAAGACGAACGGACACGGCGCACATCCATCGCACCATTCACAGCCGTCTCTACCGGAAAAGTAACCAGACGCTCTACCTCTTCTGGCGCCATACCGTTTGCCTCCGTCATAATGACAACGGTCGGCGCATTCAAATCCGGGAACACATCCACATCTGTATGGAAAGCGGTATACGTACCGGCAATCATCAGCAGCAAGGAACAGATCAATACAACCAACCTGTTATGCAGCGAGTAATATATTATCTTATTCAGCATAATCTTTTTTAATTGTCAATTCATTAATGATTATGTGTATGTGCGGGAATTGCATTAGAAGCAGAAGCCAGCTTGATCTGGTAAGCACCGACCGTCACAACTTCGTCACCTGCATTCAGGCCGCTCAATATCTGGACTTCGGAGCCGTTGTCGGCACCTAATGTCACAGGAACCTTTTTATAGGCTTCTTCATGCACGCGAACAAAGACTGAATAAACACCCTGCTCCTCGATAAGGGCGGAAACAGGGACACTGATGACATTCTGCATCGGAGCCGTAAGCAGATAGATCTCGACAAACGAGCCGGGAATAATAGCTCCCTTATTATCAAACTCGAATGTAACCGGAACATAAAAAGAGTTAGTATCGGAGGCCTTGCCATAAGAAAGCAGACGTCCACGCAGATCGGACAGTTTATAAGTCACGTTATCGTACGGCGTACGGAAATTAGCGGACTGTATAGATGGCAAGTAGTTGTAATATTTCTCTGAAACCTCCGCACGCAACACCAGGCGGCTATTCTGCGAAATCGTGGCCAACGGCTGGCCTACCGTCACATAATCACCCTCTTTCACTTGCAAGTTTTTCAGATAACCGTTTATTGGCGAAACGACCGACACCCCGTTAGCAGTCTGTTTTCCTGCTACCGCTTCCCAAGCCACCTTCGCATTCTCGTAATTCAGACGTGCCTGTTCAAAATCTTTGGCAGAAACGATCTTATCCCCTATCAGGGTTTCCATACGTTCATATTCTTTCTTTGCATTCTCATACGCATATTTGGCTTTAGCCGCCACATTACCGTCAGACAAACTGCTCGAAGCAAGACTCAGAATAGCCTGTCCCTTGCGAACAGCCGTTCCATCGACAAATGACAGGTTGCCGAATGTTACCACACCGGGAACCGTAGCCACCACAGTCGACTCCTCTCCCTGCGCAGCCATCACCCGCCCGCTTGTTTTGATCACATCGGTAAAAACACCCGGCTCAACCTTAGACGTCTGCAATCCGACTGCTTCCGCCAATGCTTTTTTAAACGAAATTTCACCGGCATGTCCTTCTCCGGTCTCTTCATGTTCATGATCATGTCCCTCATGTTCATGGTCATGCCCTTCGTGATCGTGGTCGTGTCCTTCTTCATGTTCGTGGGCTTCATGTTCATGCTCTCCATGTGCCGCAGTATTGCCATTGCAACCTGCCAGGATGTAGGCGAAAATCACCCACACTAAATATATTTTTTTCATTATGATGTATGAATTTTGATTTATGAGTTATGAATAAAAGAAGGTTCATGATTTATGATTTATACCATCAACACATAAATCATAAATCATAAATTATAAATCAAATTCATACGGAGGCGCACGAAGCCCTGACGCAGAAACAATCCACGTATCATGCAGGGACTCGATGTAGCAGGCCCGGTCATTCTCGAACAAGAGCTTGTAAAAGACCGGAACAGGAGGGTTTATATAATCAAACAATACAAGCAAAGGGAAAAGAAACTGATTCACGTTTCCATCTGTCACATGCGAGAAAATGGAAGTGTAGAGTGCGATGTTATGCCCGTTGCATCCGCAATCATGTGATTCGGAACTTCCATGCCCACCATGAGCCGCCTCGGCTGAAAGTGATTTATAGCAAGGCAACCCGTTACTATGGTGATGGTGCGGTACGACTACCGACATAAGCATCACGATACTAACAAGCAGCATCACATATTGGTATATTTTCTTTTTCACTCTCATACTTCCGATACAAAAATACGAAGTTTTTTAATTACTACGCAATTATGCTTCCTAAATTAAGAAACTGTTTTGTTTTTTACCAAACCAGGCGGTTTTCATTGTCTGGCAAGGCACTTTAGTTGCCAGACACCCCCATGTTGCCACCCTTTACATCCGGGTGTACCACCCCTCTTCACCCGGATGTAAAGGGTGGCAACATGGGGGTGTTCGTGAAATTATGTGCTTATTTCTGCCAAAAAAAGAGATAGCTTTTGTGGAATGAAGAACCATATTGTTTTTCAATCATATGATAAAAGCTCCATATTTCATGAGTGACAAAGGAGTGACAGAGTAGTGATAGAGTAGTGATAGAGGGAAATGTCATCTATCACTACCTCTAACGTTTAAATATCAATAACTACAGGCTCGTCAGTGATAGAGTGATAGATGAAAACAGTTTCTATGATTTCTCCCGATAGAGAAGAAAGGTATGCCAAGTGAAAACTTACTTACGAAATGACATAAATCAGGCATGGATATAAACCCATATAATCCATGCCTAAAAAATCGTGATGAAGATGTGTTTTGACATCTCCTTGTTATTCGGAAATAAGCCTTTATTTGTCCAGCTTAGCACAAATAAGTTCGGCCGCCTTCTTTCCGCTCATCAGCATACCGCCAAAGATCGGCCCCATGCGGAAACTACCACTCACCCCATTGGCAGCCATACCAGAAACGAACAGTCCCGGATAGATTTCCTTCGTATTTTCTACGGTTGTAGACTCACCCAGCTCGACATTCAGCGAACGTTCGCCGATCACGCCCCCAGTTGGAGTATTCAGCTTGATATCGTTCTTGCGAGCAACCACGCGTGCGATTTCACAGTCGTGGCCGGTTCCTTCCAGGACAGCCTTGGACATGATTGTCAGCGGGTCCACATGCATACCTTCGCGGATAACCGGAGCCCAGTTTACCACCACTCCGGCTACGGCATCGTTATGGAACACTACATCTTCTACGGAATAGCAGTTGAAAATAGTCGCACCGGCTTTCGTCGCACCATAGATCAAAGCCGAGGTCGTGTGTACGGAATCCATGATATAAGTACCGTTTCCGGCATCCTTATAACTTACACCCAACTCACGCACGATCGGCATAGCCTCTTCCTGAACCACGATATCGTTGAACATCATGGCGCCCCCCCACATACCTCCACCGGGAGCCAACTTACGGTCGAACAAAGCCACCTTCTTTCCGGCCTTAGCCAGATAATAAGCGGCTACGATACCAGAAGGACCACCACCGACAATAGCGACATCAATAGACAAATTGCTCTTTAACTTCGCAAAGTAAGAGTCGATAATTCCTGTTGAAACAATCTGTTCCATTACAAAATAATAATTAGAGTTTAAACATCAGGAAGCACATAGAGGTAACGCTCCCCTTTATTTAGTAATTCTACCTTTTCCCTTCACGGCGTTATCCGGCAGGTTCAATGGGTATAATCTCAGCCTGTATAGTAAGGCACCCCTATGATAAGTCGGAGGCAAAGATATAATAATTATCCGAAATGCGGCGGACGCTTGTCCATTTTCCGTTCCACAAAATTCTTCATGAACGCAACCGTCTCGTCTATCCCCAACACAGAGACATCTATCGAAAAGTTGTAGGTGGATGCAACGCCCCATTCCTTATTCGTATAATAGTTATAATAAGCAGCACGCGACTTGTCGGTCTTCAGCATCAATTCCTCCGCCTGTTCGACCGTCAGGTTCTGGCTTTCGATGATCCGTTGAATACGGTTTTCCTTGTTGTTATGAATAAAGAAACTCAGGCAATCAGGATTGTCACGAAGGATATAGTCGGCACATCGTCCGACAATCACACAAGAACCTTTTTCCGCCAGGTTACGGATCGTATCGCTCTGATACAGGAACAAACGGTCGTTAGACAGAATCGGCATACGGCGGGAACAACCCCATATACGAATAGCCCATCGTAAAAGCATACGCCAAACCACTGGAAGCCTTCTCGTCCGCTTTCTCGAAAAACTCCTCGCTCAATCCGCTTTCCTTCGCGGCAAGCGCCATCAGTTCCTTGTCATAATAGCCGATGCCCAGTTCTTTCGCCAGCTTCTGTCCTACCTCGCGACCACCGCTGCCAAACTGCCGGCCGATGGTCAATATGATTTTATTATCCATGTCTATCTATGTTTTTGGTATCAAGACAAAGGTAAATAAAATTTATTTAGAATGAAACTTCCTGAACTGGTTTATCAAGACGAGAGCCGTAACAATCGTAGCTGTCGTGTCGGCGATCGGGATGCTGATCCATACGCCAAGTGTTCCGAACCATCGGGGAAGAATCAACAAGCAGGGAACGAGGAACAGCATCTGCCGGGTGAGCGAAAGGAAGATCGCCTTCTTAGACATCCCGATGGAAAGGAAAAAGTTTGTCGCCACCATCTGGAAACCGACAATCGGAAAGACCGCAAAGACGATATGCAAACCGTACACCGCCGCCTCGATCAGCTCCGGATCGGTCGTAAACATGCGGACGATCACCGACGGGAACAACTGACAGAGCAAAAACCCTGTTGTCGCCACCCCTATCGCCCACTTCATCGTCAACTTCGTCACTTCCGTCACACGCGAATATTGGCGAGCACCGAAGTTATAACCGGCAATCGGCTGCATCCCCTGGTTGAACCCCATGATGATCATAATAAAGAGGAATACCACCCGGTTCACGATCCCGTATGCGCCGATCGCCATATCGCCGCCATGCTCTTTCAGTCCCCGGTTAATCAGTATAACGATCAGGCAGGCACAAAGATTCATCAGGAAAGGTGACATTCCGATATAAAGAATCCCCTTCACGATTTCACTTTTCAGCCGGTAAATGCCTTTCTTGAAATGCAACAACTCCTTCGGACGGGAAAAATGAATCAACTGTCCGGTCAGCGAAATGACCTGAGAGATGACGGTAGCCCATGCCGATCCCTTGATCCCCCAACCGAAACCGAAGATAAAAAGCGGATTCAGTACACAGTTGATCACCACCGACGCCAACGTCGCATACATCGCTAATTTAGGGAAACCGGAAGAACGCAACACCGCATTCAGTCCTAGATACATATGAGTAATCACATTTCCTATCAGGATCACATTCATATAATCGCGGGCATACGAAATCGTGTTCTCGCTCGCCCCGAAGAAATAGAGGATCGGATCGAGCAACAACATAAAGACCAACGTAAATGCGAGTCCCAAAACTACGTTCAGCACCAGTACGTTTCCGAGCACCTTGTTCGCCCCTTCATAATCTTTCTGTCCCAACTTCACGGACACCAGCGTTGAAGCCCCCACCCCAACCAGAGAACCGAAAGCAGCCGCAAGGTTCATCAATGGAAAAGTCAAGGCCAAGCCGGAGATCGCCAACGGTCCTACCCCGTGTCCGATAAATATACTGTCTGCCATATTGTAGAGCGAAGAAGCGGTCATGGCGATAATGGCCGGTATGGCATACTGTGTCAACAACTTGCTGATGCGCTCGGTTCCAAGCACTAAAGGAGAATTTTGTTTACTCATGTCACAAAGATACGCAGAATCCGAAAAAAAGGTTACTTTTGTTTTCTTATAAAGTATAAAAAATGGCAGAAAATTTAATAATCAACGGTGAGAACAAGCGGGAACTATATGAGACGCTGCTTCCTCAATTGCAATCGCTGACAGCGGGAGAGACGGACGTCGTCGCCAATATGGCGAATGTCGCCGCTGCTCTGAAACAAACATTCGATTTCTTCTGGGTAGGCTTTTATGTGGTAAAAGAAGAGATGCTCGTGCTTGCCCCGTTCCAGGGGCCTCTTGCCTGCACGCGCATCCGGTACGGGAAAGGTGTATGCGGAACAGCCTGGAAGGATGCACAAACAATCATTGTCCCGGACGTAGAGCAATTTCCGGGACATATTGCCTGTAGCTCGGATTCACGGTCGGAAATCGTCGTACCGATAGTCAGAGATGGAAAAGTGGTTGCCGTACTGGACATTGACAGCGACAAGCTGAACGAGTTCGACAAGACGGATGCGGAATATCTGGAACGACTTTGCGCAATCTTACCGTTTTGAACGGTGGAAAACATATAATTGTGACAACCCTTCCCCCCCCAATCCGTCCAGGAAGAATCCATATGATATAATTTGAAAAAACGGAAGCCTCAGACGGAGGTCTTCCGTTTTTTATTGTCTATTCGACCGTCACCATCTTTCCCTCCGTATTCGCCCGGACAAGATGGTCATACATCGCTTCGCAATAGACCGGAGGCAAATAGAAACGGCCGGGGTAAACAGCACAAAGATTGATACGGACCGTCACTTGCTTTCCGGCAGGCAGATAGTCAATATAGCTGTAAGCACGATCGTCACGAATATCTTGGTAATTGACACCTGTCACCCGATTGTCAACCGTGTCGCCTGTAAGGAAGCGCGTGTTCAATATCTCCCAACCAGCCGGAAAAACCTCAGTCAGCACCAGGTGGTTATAGCCACGAGGAGACGAATTTGCGACGGTCACCACAGCCGTGAAGTTCGTACCCTGCTGCAAAGCGGAGGTATTCACCGGATGACCGTCATGATCCATATAGCTGACGGCGAGCGTAAGACCGTTCGCATAGGCTTCCTCTTTACCCTCGGCTGGGATACCTTCGGCCACGAGGCGGGCGAACAGAGTGGATTTGCCGGTGTTCTTCAACTCTAAGGAGGCAGAAGAGGCAGTCTTGTCAAGCAAAGTCTCCGTCCAGATGTTCCGAGTGGTGGAAACCTTCTTCGTCTTGCCGTCTACGGCATAGGAGAAGTCCATCAAGCCGGACACCTTATATTTCTCCATATAGTCGGAAAGAGCCACCAGGCCGAATGCCGTGGATTGCGTGCTCAGCCAATCGTCGGATGCGAACGTCTTGGATATTTCATTCGCCAAGAGAGCCGCTTCCTTGCCGTCTCCGAGTAGACAGAACGTCATCAGGCGGATCGAAGTATCACGCAAGTCGCTGCCGAACGTCTGATCGTATCCGGAACAAGCCGTTGTCAGAGCCGTTGTCTTTACAACCAACTCTTTCGATACATCCGGACGTCCGACCAAAGCATAACCCGCCGCCAACAGATAGCGACTCATAGACATGAACGTCTTACTCTCTTTCAGGCGATTCATGGCGCCGACCTCGGCAACTTGCCCTAAAGCGAGGACAAACAGGCGGTACGCCTGCGTCATTTCTTCGGATTCGGCAGAATAGGAGGCTTCCGGTTTCCAGTTACGGGCAATACGGCTCAAGTCATTCAACGCATTCCGCTTCATGCCTTCGGGTACAAGGTAACCTTTCTTCTCCGCTTCGAGCAGAAAGTGGATGGCATAAACAGTCCCCCAAGCATTGGGAGCCGTTCCACCAGGCCAGTAGGAGAAGGAACCGTCTACCGTCTGGTAGGAACGCAGGCGACGGATCACTTCTTTCACGGTCGCTTCAGTCGATTGCTCCTGTTCGCGGGTCAACGAGGCGACCCCGCTCAAGTACAGTTGCGGGAATGCCTTCGAAGTGATCTGTTCAACACATCCATGCGGGTAGCCCAACAGGTAGGACAACCGCGTGGAGAGGTTGACAGGTTGGACATCCGACATTTCGAGCACAAGGGAGTTCGTACCCTCCACGCCGGGAAGGCCGACCGTCCCTTTCCAGCTCTTTCCGGCTTCGAGCGTCACAGGTGTCACCTTGATTTGCGGACGGCGTACGGAACGGATTTCGATATCGGTTTCATATACAGACTTTTCACCACCGCCGGTAGCCGTGATCTTCACGTGTCCGGCTCCGGGGGTATCTTTCACACGAATGCGGAACTGCGCCAGTTTGTCACTGACCGTTTCAAAGTGCAGCATATGGCTCTTCTCGCCGACTACCTCCATATTGCCGGAGCAGGCGATCGTGACCTGCACGTCTCCAACTCCTTTTTCGGTGGCAAAGACGGTAGCAGGAACCACCATCTCCTCTCCTATGCCGATAACGCGCGGGAGTGTGCCGAGCAGCATGACAGGCTTGCGCACGAGCACGCTCTTCTCCGTGTTGCCGTAAGCCTCCCCGTTTCCAGCGACGACCATGACGCGGACACGGCCGTTGTAGTTCGGCATCTTATAGGTATGCTGCCGTTTTTCTCCCTTTTTCAGCAGAAACGGACCGGCAAACTGCACGACCGGCTTAAAGCGGTTCACTATCGCCTTCGGACCTTTGTTCAAGGCATCGTCGCCGCCAATACTGAACAGTTGCTCGATACGGCCGCCATACGCGCCGACCACGTAGTTGTACAAATCCCAGGTATTAACCCCCAATGCCTCGCGGGCGTTAAACGCCTGCCAGGGATCGGGTGTGCGAAAGCGGGTTAGGTCAAGCAACCCTTCGTCGACAATCGCCAGTGTGTAGGCCATCTCGCGACCGTTCTTTTCGGAAACCATCACGTGGCAAGGTGCTTCAGGCTTGACCTCATCCGCCATATGGATAATCGGGGCCAAATGGCTTTCGGGAGATGTAACCGTGAAAGGGACGACACCGTACATGCGGATCGGCAGGTCGTTCTTCGTGACACCATGCGGTTGCAAGAGTGTTATATAAAGGTACGCGTTTGGCTGCATATCCGGAGTGACGGCGAGCTTGACCGTAGTCTGCCCGTCGTTGCACATGTGCTCAGTGGTCGAAAGGACACGTGTTCCGTTCTCAATGCTGATGATCGCGCGGCTTCCCTTGACAGAGGGGAAGGTAACAACGATCTGTTCGCCTGGTGCGTATGTGTCCTTGTCGGTCTTGAAGGTTAGCATATTGGCGGAGGAAGAACCGTCAGCATCGCGTCTGCCTTCACTGTAAGGCCAGTCGAAATAGTTCATCACACCGGTAGAGTGTTTGCTCTCTTTGTCTTTCACCGAGATAAAATAGGTTCCCCAATCGGCATCGGCATATCTCAGGTTGAAGGAGGCCATACCATTCGTACCAGTACGGACGGTGAAGGTTTTCACCGGTTTGTTGTACGAATTCGAGACATAGTTCGCCAGGCTCCCGTTATCTGAGCTCCACCACCAGTACCAATGGACTTTATAGACTTTCACTTCGAGTTCGGTATTAGCTACCGCCTGTCCAAGATAATCAACGGAGGCTACCTCATATTTATATTCGGTTCCTGTCTTCAGTGGTTCCCCGTCTTGCTGGGGCGACTTGATGCCGGCATAGCGACGGTAGGGTGAATAGAACGCCCGGTTAGCATCGATGCTAAAATCACCGGATTCCTCATACACACGGGTGACGAAACTCGCCAACAACATACCGGGAGCCGAAGCGCCGGTCTCGAAACGGGCTTTGATGGTGGCGTCGCCCGCTGCATCGGTCACACCGGAGATCACTTTGCTTTCTTCGCTGTTGAAGATTTTCGAAGGATCATCGAAATAGAATTTCTTATAGCCGGAAAAGGTGGTCGGGGTCGAGATAAAGGTTCCCTGAATATCGTATTTCAGATTGCGGGCAGTTGCTCCCTGTAGCCATTCCACGTGCATAGCGGCATCGAGCGGTTCGCCTCGGAGCAATTTTTTGGGGGGCATCGTAAGGGATATCTTCAAGCGGTTCGGTTTGATCGTTTCGATACGGAGACGCTTCGTAAAGGTGACGCCGCCGACATTCACGTTGACGTTCCAAGCGCCTGTCGGCGCATCGGGTTCGGTCGGCATATCGAAAACATAAAGTCCTGCTTCGCCTTTTGTCTGTGTCTTGCGCAGGTAGAACTGGCCGAGCGGATTGTAAAGTTCCATGATGACCGGATGGTTAGCAGGGAGCATCCGGCTGCGGTCGTTCAACATAAAGCCGAGATGCAGCGTGTCGCCCGGACGCCATACACCGCGGTCGCCGTAGATGAAGCCCTTGATACCTTTCTGCACGACTTCTCCGGAGACATCGAACGAACTCAGCGAAAGGGCGGAACCGTCGTCTACACGAAGATACGAGCGTTGCTGTCCGAGGGAAGCAGTCAGATAGAACGGCTTGCCGTTTTTCAGCGAGAAACGCACCTGCCCTTTGTCGTCTGTCACGCCGGAGGCTAATTCCTGACGCTGGTAGTTGTAGACAACGACTTTGACACCTTTCTCTGGATGGGTGCTCAGAATGTTATGTACAAGGACAGTCATATCGTTATCTTCGCCGGCCATCGCCAACAGACCGAGATTGGTGGCGAGGACATTCTTGCCGACGGTCGTATTATAATAATAGCTGTTGGAACAGGGGTCGCCACGTTTGCTATAATCGTAGTCGGACCAGTCGAAGTCGCCGTTATAGTAGTAATAACCGCCTCCATCGAAACGGCTACTTTCTTCCTTGAACTTGATCTCATCATCGGCAAGCAGTTGTTCTTTACTTTTCTTGACGAGGTCTTCGCAGGGATAGGCGGACAAATCCCGGTTGAACGACAGTTCCACCCGGTAGATGGTGCCGGGTTCGGGGTCGATCAGTTCTTTCAAATCGATCGCGTAGGTATTCCAACGACTGAGATCCTGGGTGGCGTCTTCATCGAGGAAGATCGTTTTACGCGCGATCAGGCGACCGACACGCATCAGGTCACTCGTTCCTTCGAGATCATTCACCTGAAGGAATTGTCCGATGTTCTGTTCGAATATCTTGATGACACGCACTACTACGCCGCGCAAGTAGACGGCTTGAAAAGGAATAGTCAGTTGTGTGGACTGTGGGATGATCACACCATTGCCGATAAAACGGACTTCCGGCTTTTCATCACTGACTACGATCTGACGAACGATGCTTTCTTTCAGGTTCAGCCCGTTTTTGCTTCTGATGTTCTGGCTCAGATGAACATTAAGGGCACCTTTGCTACCTGCATCGGGATAAAGGCGGAGCTTATTGCCCTCGACATTGACGGTCTCCGATTTGTTACCGTCGATCCAGGCAAGTCCCTGCATGTTTTGTGCCGCATCGAGTAGTTTCGTAAAGGTGACTTCGACGTAACGTTCCGGCTCTGCGACATATTCGACTTCATACACGGCAAAATCATTCAGTTCGGGAATATCGACAGATAGCAGTTCCTCCTCCGGCACTTTCAGTTTATTCGGGGCTACGGATAATTTAAAGGCACGTGTCGCATCCGTCCCGGCCTGTATGTTCGAGATAGAAATTTCATGCCTCTTTCCGTCGGGACTATGTTGCCATCTGGCATTCGCCTTTTCGGAGAAACGGACAAGCGACTCTACAGTTTCGGGAATTTCCCTGTCCGGCGTAAATACCGAGCAGACAATGTCGTAGCCGTTTTCATTCTTCCGGTTGATATCGACGGATTGCAGGTTGGCACGCAACAGCAAAGGCTGCGTCGAGAATCTGAATGAGAAATATTTGTCCTTTCGTTCCGTATCAAACCACTCTGATAGATCAGCCTTTACCTCGTAACGAGTGTCGCGCTCAAAACTCTTGGATGGCTTGAATACGATCGTCCGGTTATTTTCAAATGCGAACTCGCCGACTGTCTCGGGCTTGATCTTGACCAGGTCACGAAGTTGGTCAGGCTCCATTCTGTCAACTGCTATTTCCTGGTTGAAAATAAGATATACGGGCGTATATCTTGAAATCGTACCGGAGGTAAACGCCTCCACATAGGGATTGAAAGGGATCTCTTCGGATTCGCTTTTACCTTTTCCACATCTGCTGAATAAAAACAAAAAACAACAGGCACAGATATAATACAGATATTTCGCCATATTTCCTGAATTTAACAGTTACACTTTCGACAAACAGACTGTCTGCGAATATAAGCATTTTTATGTACATTATTATTCTTATTTTTTACCAAATGGTAATTTCTGGCCGGACTTAAAAGACTACTTTTGCAAACTCTTTCCTCACCCTTCCTCACTTATTGGGAGAAAGGGGATTATGGCTGGCAATGCCATGTGCCGAACTGATTATTTTTTCGCGTTAACAGCTGATTATCAGTATCGGCACAAGATACGCAAGGTGGCGGAATAAGGCAGCTATCCTCTGGCATTCCGCATCACCCGCTCTATCGCATCATTCATCTGCGCGATGGACTCCAGACCAAGTGTCATGCAATGCAAGTTACTTTCGGTAACAGCAAAACGGATGGAACGTTCGCGTTCGGCATCAGAAACATGTTTGCCTTCACCAAAAATTTTCATTCCGATAAGCCCTTTGCCTTTCTTGCGTGCCTTGCCTAAAAGTTCGTTTACGGCTTCGACCGTCCCATCCATATGGCTTTGGAACGGATTCAAGCGGGCGAGGATAACGTCACACCACGGATTGTCGACTGCCTCGACCAGCGCTTCCCAGTTATGACAGGAGACGCCGACAGCTTTCACGATACCATCCTGCTTGGCTTTCGCCAGGCCGTCCATATAAAATTTACGAGTTTCCGCCCAGTCGCCTTTCGTCATACAGTGCAGTAGGAGGATATCGAAATAGTCCGTACCAACTTCCTGGCGGAAACGGTCGAGGGTTTTGCTGACCGACTCGCGTTTTTCCGACCCTTCGTCGTAGGTCCACATCTTCGTCATCAGCGTGAGTTTCTCACGAGGCAACTCTTTCAGGGCTTTTCCGACAAATGGTTGCGAACCGTACATATCGGCCATATCGAAGAAGCGAATACCGCGTTCATAACCGTGACGGGCTATCTTCACAAAGTTATCCAGTCCGAGCCGGGTCTGATTGGACTGGTAATTCCAGCCTTTCGTCCCGGTTCCCATAGCTATACGAGAGACTTTCAATCCGGTCTTTCCCAGTTTCACCCTGTCGACCGATATATCCGAAGGTACGGTCATCTGTATGTTGGCAAGTCCTGTGCGGACTAACGATAAACCGGCTACTCCGGCAATCCCAGTCTGAATAAATTTACGTCTGTCCATCTCTATAATTTTTAGGTAATACTTTCTTTAATATCAAATAACCGCACAAGCCTGAAATGAACGAACCGGCAAATACGCCCAACTTTGCCTGATTCAATAGCTCTACTCCGACATCAGGCATCCCGGCAAAAGACAGGTTCGCGATAAAGAGAGCTACCGTAAAACCGATACCGCCCAACATCGACACCCCGAATAGGTTCCGTTTGCTCACCCCTTCCGGCATCGTAGCAAGACGCAAACGGACAAAAATATAGGTGAACAGGAAAATACCCAGCGACTTTCCGGCAAACAGGCCGAAGAATACCGCCAACGGGATTCCCAGTAACGAACCGATCCCGATATCCCCGAAAGTAACGCCTGCATTGACAAAAGCGAAGAGCGGCAGGATCAGATAATTGACTAACGGATGGAGTTTGTTGGCAATGCTTTGCAACGGACTGATTGTTTTGTCCGCCAATGAATGAATATTGTTGAGAACTTGAATCTGTGTCGATGAAAGAACCGCCGCTTTCCGGGAATGACGCACTTCTGTGTAATCCAGCATATCCAGATAGCCAGTCATTTCACAAGTGAAATCATCCAGCTAAACAACCGGACGAGCCGGAACGGTGAATGCGACCAGCACACCCGCTATGGTCGGATGAATACCCGACTCAAGAAATAGCATCCACACAAAGAAACCTATTATATAGTAGAAAGCAATGTTATTCACCCTCATCCTTCCCCCTACATATAGCAAAGCCAGCAAGGCGAGTGAGATCAGAAGTGGCTCAAACGCAATCTCACCACTATAAAACAAGGCGATAATAATGATTCCGCCGATATCATCCACCACCGCCAATGCCGTCAAAAAAATACGCATGCTGAGTGGAACCCGTTTTCCCAACAACCCTAAAACAGCCAAGGCAAAGGCGATATCGGTCGCCATCGGAATAGCCACACCTCGCACTTCGGGTGCCGAATGACAAACCAGAAAATAAAACAATACCGGAACGATCACCCCGCCGCAGGCCGCAATAATCGGAAGCAGTGCTTTCCGTACCGAACTCAACTCCCCAATCAGAATTTCCTGCTTAATCTCCAATCCAATCACAAAAAAGAAGACTGCCATCAAGGCATCATTCACAAAGACCAGCATCGGCATCACTTCTCCATGATGCATAAACGGTGTGAAATTACCTATCTTCAAATCAATCGGATGAGATAAGATGTTATGGTAGGACTCCGCCCAAGGGGAATTGGCAAATAGCATAGCAAGAATCATAGCCATGAATAATAAGATACTCGCATTCGGTTTTTGCATAGCAAAACGACGCAACGGTTTAAGGATAACATTAATCGTACGGTCCATAAATAATAAGTTAGATGAAGGTCTTCAACAATTGATCGTACTATGACTATTCCCTTTCCCTCCCAAGAGGGAAACGGGATATCATCTTGAAATACCTTCAAGTGTTTTTTCTATTAATTGACAGCTTTGGCTTTTCCTGCTTGCTCCAGGTTATAAGCGCTGCGTGTGAGTTTCTCTACCCAGATGACAAAGATACCAGTTAAAATTAAATTAAACACTATGGTGAGCACGGAAATCATAAGCGCAGGACCTCCTAAATTGTAGCCAAGCGCAATAAAGATAATCCCAGCCCCTACTTCACCGCGTGTAAACATACCGATCGACAGTGCCAGACGTTCGCGCTTCCGCCTTTCCCGATAGAAAAACAGCGGGAACAGTTTCCCGATATTGGACAGGAACGAAACAATCACGACATGCAGGATGATCACTGGCCAGGACATCATCGGCTGTGCTCCGGTTATCGTTGTCGCCTTTGCAGACTGCACGGCGAAGTCCACTCCGAAAAAGACCGGCATGCTGACTCCTACCAAGAACATAAAGAGGAATGAGACAGCCGTCGCCACATTGTGCTCAACCTTCGTATCGATATGCTTATGTCGCATCACCATACCTAATACAAACGCAGGTAACAGAACCTCGATATGAATGCTGGCATCTTCACCATAGAAGTATTTGGACACCAAATAAACAACCTGCGTGATCCCGCAGGTAAAGACTGCATAAAAAAGAATTGCCTTCCAGTCCTGCCGCATGTCATAACTGCCCATCTTTCTCCATCCGATGATCAACAGGACCATCACGATCAGAATGATAACACCCAACTGCCAGCGCAAACCTACCATCATGATCTGCAAAGGTATCATCAACAGGATTGTGTCGAGGTCGTCGAAGATCGCCAATACCTGTACCTTCTTGTATACCCAGGAAGATTTCAACCCTGCCGCCGCCAACATCGTAAACAATATACCTGCCGAAGTCGGGGCTGCAAACCGGCTCAACAAAAGGTTTTCTTTCCAAGCTTCTCCACTGTTCCAGTAAATATCGGGAAGCAACACGAACATATAATATAAAGCCACGAAGATCCAGGGGAAAGCAGCCGTCGCCATTGCAATAAAATAATCTTCGGTATAGGACCGCCAACAGCTTTTATCCATTTCGAACTCCCGCCCCACATTTATCATGATAAAGGCCAGGCAGACATACAACAGGGTATTGGAGACCGTCTTCACCGACGAATACCCCTCACCTACCATCGCCGGCAGGAATTGAGATACAACCAGTCCCAACATCAGAAAAAAAGAAAATAAAAGAATCTTCTTCATTATTTACAAATTGTTTTTGTTTAGAATTATAATAATATAACAACTTACTTAAAATTCGGTTCTGGGAATATAGACACTTTCCACCTTTAATAACCGCGCTTTCAAACGTTCGGCCTCCCCTTTGCGAATACGAAGAGTCATTTCACAATCCATTTCAAACTTTTGGGAGACGATCACTGGATTCTCTTCCTTGACAATGCGCATGATTCCGTTCAGATAAGGGTATTCGAACGCAATGGTGATATCTTCATCAACAGTGCGCTCTTCTATCTCGGCAGCAGCTATTGCTTCGGCGGCGGCTGTCCGGTAAGCAACAATCAAACCGCTCGTCCCTAATTCGATTCCGCCGAAATAGCGGATCACGACGATCAGGATATCTGTCAACCCGTTCGAGTTGATCTGTCCCAGAATCGGTTTTCCGGCAGTAGAGGAAGGCTCGCCGTCATCGTTCGCACGAAAAGTTAGGCGTTCGGGACCTAACATATAGGCCCAGCAGACATGGCGGGCGTCATAATACTGTTTACGATATTTGTCCAGTTGCTCTTTCACCTCTTCCACCGTACGCACCGGGATCGCATACGAGATAAAGCGGCTGCGCTTCTCCGTATAGTACCCTTCAGCTATCTGCTTAATGGTCTTGTAACTGTCGTACGCCATCTTTTAATCCGGTATATGGGTTTCCTGTTCTTCCCGGAAAGCCCGGAAATCTTTCATTATCTCTCCTATCTCCTCAATAAAATAAGGGTCTTTCACGTGCTTCTTCACCTCCTCATAATAGGTTTCGATGGCCTTCAACGCACACAAATCCTGTCCGCGCAGCAGAAAGTAAGGTTCTTCCTTCTCCACGCATTGTTTAATCATCTGA
>OLFW01000625.1_pt1 | contig 28542 bp, 22 predicted proteins | sample 1605351 | NCBI WGS metagenome assembly OLFW01 (sample SAMEA3888918, study PRJEB22519) | human gut metagenome | biome: human gut; feature: human-associated habitat; material: faeces | place: Denmark | collected 2010 | reverse complement strand
GCAAGAACCGTCCCGTGGCCACAAATTTTCAATTCTTGAAAATGTTGTGCTCCACCGGGACTTCACATCTGCAACTCTTGCGAGTTTTGATGTGATCTTGTTGGGGCGTACCTGCCCCAAACCCTGCTCATATTCGCACCTTGCGGTGCGAAAGAACGGCGTGTCGTGCTTACATAGCTCCACCGAGGAGCTAGCGAAACGACAGGAGGTTCAATGAACAAAACGAATGTCAAAACGAAACCCAGCACGACCCACCGCCACGACACGCCGAACAACAAAACGCACATCATCAAGTTCCGTGTGACGGAAACTGAAAAGATGGAACTCCAATGCACAGCAAAACTCCTTCATCTCTCCCTGTCCACCCTCATCCGCCGTGCGCTGCACAATGCGAAGATCGAGCGCACCGTTGTCGTTGCCGGCGGCGGAGAAGAAACCCTGACTGCCGTTTCCACTCTGCTTGCCCAGTGCAGCAGGGTGGGCGGCAACCTGAACCAACTCGCACGACACTTCAACTCCGGCGGAGCAGACACCGAACAGCTCCGGGCGAAACTTCTGGACGAACTTGCAGACCTGACTGCCTTCCGGCTCAACGCCGAGAAAGTTCTGGGTAAACTGTATGGCAACGCTGAAGCATATCGCCTCTAAAAATTCGGACTACTCTGCCGCTGAGACCTATCTGGTTTACCAGCACGATGAATTTTCCGGCAAGAAAATTCTGGATGAACAGAGCAGACCCAAGCTGCGGGAATCGTACATTCTGGACACCCTTGAATGCGGCGAAGCCTCGTTTGCAATGGCCTGCCTGCTGGCAAACCGGAAGTACGACAAGAACAACCACCCGGATGACATCAAGAGTCACCAGTATATCATCAGCTTCGACCCGCGGGATGCAGCCGAAAATGGGCTGACGATGGAAAAGGCACAGGCCCTCGGCCTGAACTTCTGCAAAGAGAACTTTCCCGGTCATCCTGCTATCGTCTGCACCCACCCGGACGGACACAACCATTCGGGAAATATCCATGTCCACATCGTGATCGGCAGCGTCCGGACACGAGAAGTGGAGCGCAAGCCCTATATGCAAAAGCCCCGTGACTGGCGTGAGGGCATGAAGCATTCCAGCACAGCCCAGACCATGCGGCACCTCCGTGTCGAAGTCATGGAGCTGTGCGAGGGTGCCGGACTGTACCAGATCGACCTGCTCAACGGCTCGAAGGAGCGTGTCAGCGAGGCCGAATATTGGGCAAGGCGGCGTGGGCAACAGAAACTTGATCTTGCAAACGCAGCCCTCACCGCAGCCGGACAGCCGCCCAAGCAGAAGAAGTTTGAAACCGCAAAAGAAATTTTGCGGAAACAGATTTTGGATGTGCTGGACAATGCAGTGAACTTTGAAGATTTCTCTGACAGGCTCATGCAGCAGTACGGCATTGCCGTCAAGGAAAGTCGTGGACAGCTCAGCTATCTGCCCTCTGGCAGAACAAAGTTCATCCGCGCGAAACATCTCGGGGACAAGTTCGATAAGGCGGCAGTGCTTGCCACGTTGCAGGCAAACACCGAACGCAAACCCAAGGTGCAGTTCAAGCAGGATGCCATCGGGAAACTGATCGACATCCAGTCGAGGATGACCGAGGGCAAGGGCATCGGCTATAAGCGTTGGCTCACGAAACACAATCTCAAAGTTATGGCACAGACCGTGAAGCTTCTGCAGGAAAAGGGCTTGACCGACGAGGACGCCCTGAACCAGCGCATCGCCGAACTGGAAACCAAGTATCACGACTCGCTGGCGGTGGTGAAAGACCTCGAAGGTCGCATGAAAGCCAACAAAGAGCTGCGCTATCACGTCGCAGCCTACACCAGCACCAAGAACATCGCACAGCAGTTAAAAGCTGCAAAACAACCCACAGCCTTTGAAGAACAGCATCGTGCAGAGCTGACAGCGTATCGGGCGGCAGCAGCCTATTTCAAGGCAAATGATATCACCAAGCTGCCCAGCCCGAAGAAACTGGAAGCCGAGTATGCGCAGCTGGCATCCGAAAAGGCACAGTTCTACGAGCAGTACAAGGAAGCCAAGAACGAGCTGCTCAAGCTGAAAACCGCAAAGCAGAATGTTGCGTCCTTTTTCCGGGAGGAAGAACCGGCGCAGCAGGAGAGATAAAGGAGTGTGCGTATGATCAACCTGAAAATCGACCCGGAGTTCCAGTCTCAGATTCCTCCTCTGACCGATGATGAATTTAAGCAGCTTGAAGAAAATATCTTGAAAGAGGGCAAGCTGCTCTCTCCTTTGATCGTGTGGAATAATACACTTGTTGATGGCCACAACCGTTATGCCATTCTCCAGAAGCATCCTGAGATTTATTTTTCCACTATGCCGCTCCGATTTGAGAACCGCGAAGAAGCCATTGCGTGGATTTGCCGGAATCAGTTGGGACGGCGAAACCTGAGCCCCGAACAGAAACGCTATCTGCTTGGGAAACAGTATGAAGCTGAAAAGAAAGCTGCAAAAATCTTTCGGGGTAATCAGTACACTTTAGCAAAGAAAAGTGGTGGTGATCACGGTGATAACCACCACTCTGGAAAGAAAACCTGTGACCGGATCGCAGAGGAAAACGGTGTCAGCCGTGCCTCCGTTCTTCGTGCCAGCCACTATACACGAGGCATCGACATCGCAGATAATCTCTCTCCCGGCATCAAGCAGAAAGTCTTTTCCGGCGAAGTGAAGTTCACCCACGAAGAAATGTCCAAGCTTGTGCAGGCAAGTGTCGAGCATCGTTCAGATGTCCTTGCTCAAATCCTGCATCCAGAGGCATTGGAAGTGTTGGAATCTGCCAGCGCAGAATTTGAACCAGAAAAAGCGGAACCCGTTCCCATGCCCACACCACAAACAGAAGAATTTCGGTGCTATCATGTACCGGACGAGTTTATGAAGGTTTACAAATCTTTGAGCCGTGCGACCGAAATGATGAAAAACTCATGGAAGAAAACGCTCAAAAACAATCCCAGCTATTTCACTGACCCGGAAAAGCAGAAGGTTCTCCGCTTCGCAATGCAGCGACCTGCTAACTACCTGACTGAAATCGAAACCTATCTGGAAAAGGCTCTTGCAGAAGCCCTTGAAGAAGAAAAGACCGCATAACGACAGGCACTTGTAAGCCATCAATGAGCCACCAGCCGCAAGTGCAGGGTGGAAAACTTCCGCGCCATTGCGCCTGATAAAAATTGGAACTTTGATTTTCTCGCCCGAATTTGCCACGGTGGGACGATCAAAGGAGCGTGCGTTTGAACAAAAAGAAAAAGTCCACAAACACTTCCCCTTATCCCGATGAAGTCATCGACCGTCTGGCACGGGCATTCTACCCGGCCATCCTTGCCTGCTGGAACAGCGAGGAAGGTCAGCGGGAGTTTGCCGCATGGCAGGCGGAACAGGCCCATCATGCAAACAACGAAAAACAGGAAGTTCCCACTGGGGAACGCCCTGTTGTACATATCGTTATCGTCTGTGGTCTTTGGCAGGGTGCGTCCTATTCAGGGGCGCACCCTGTTTTTGTTTTGAGCCTTCACCGGCTTTTTGAGATTCAGCCCTCTGCTTTCTGAACCAGAATCGTCAGCTGCTTCTGAACGCTGTCATCAGCTGTGACGGTCAGATGAATTTCGCCCGCAGCTTCTCCTGCGCGGATCACCGCCATACAGCAGCCGTCAAAGGTCTCGCTTTCCGGGGTGTCGTAACGCTCCTCGGAGCAGGGGTTTGCGCTGCCTACGGCTTCCAGAATGCCTGCACCCTCCAACTCCACCTTCAGGGTGTGCTTGGTGTGCAGATCTGCGGTGCCATTTGCATCCACGAATTGGATCATCACAAAAGCGGCATCCTCGCCGTTAGCTTGCAGGGTCTTACGATCTGCTGTAAGGGTCATCTGTGCATCCTGTGCGGTGCGCAGCGTGAACTCGCCGTCACACACACCGCCGGTATAGCCCACAGCCTTCAGCTCGCCGGGAGTGTAGGGCACACTGTAGGTGGCGGTAAAATCCACCATGGCACGGCGGCCCAGAGAAGCTCCGTTCAGGAACAGCTCCACCTCCTCCGAGGCGGAGTACACATCCACCGAAGCCGTCTGTCCCTCAAAACCGGGCCATGTCCAGCTGGCAAGGTTATCCTTGAACATCCAAGGCGTTTTGCTGGAGGTCTGACCGTTGTGTTCCATCCGCAGCACTGCCAGATAAGGTGCCTTCCGCAGACCGTAAACGATCTCCCGCAGATAGCTGATGGGGCGGCGGTTGCCCAGCAGATCCAGATCTCCAATGTAGGCGGTGCGTTCCGGGTAGATGCTGCTGAAGTTGGCACCACCATCGTAATGGAAGATGCCGCAGCCTGCCTCCCCCAGATAGTCGTAGCCAGCCCATGTGAAGTCGCCGATCATGTGAGGATTCTCCTCCACGATGCGCCACAGCCGCACGATGTCTGCTGGGTAAGTCTCGGTGCCTAGCACTGCCTTGTGGGGGTGCAGTTCATGCTCCAGCACATGGCGTCCGGTAAGGTAGTTCAGACCGATCACATCGCAGGAATCCTCGCAGCCGGACAGCGCCTCAGTCAGCAGCGGATGGGTGGCAAAGTAATCCCCCTTTTCCCCGGACATCAGGCTCATAAAGCTGTTCAGGGCATTGCTGCCGCCGCCATCGCCGCCGGAGGGACCGGGCTGTGCCGGGAACTTTCGCATCACATCCCCCATGATCTCCCGCAGGCGGTAACCGGCTGCCATAAGGCCGTTGAGGGCGTTGGTGGTGTAGCGGGTGGGATCCAGTTCCCGGAAGGTGTTGCAGAGCCGACGGTTGGTCTCTGCTCCGCTTTCCGAACCTACCTCGGAGATTTCGTTGCCCACACAGTACAAAATGACACTGGGATGGTTGTAATCCTTGGCCACCATCTTTTGAATGGTGGGCTTCCAGTCCTGCTCAAAGTACAGAGCATAGTCGTAGGGATTTTTCCGCACATTCCATACGTCGCTCAGTTCGTCCATTACCAGCACACCGTACCGGTCGCAGGCATCCAGCAGCGCCCGCCCTGCCGGGTGATGGGAGGAGCGGATGGCGTTGAAGCCCGCTTCCTTTAGTTGACGAATGCGGCGCTCCTCGGCATCGGGCAGGGTAGCTGCACCAAGAATGCCGTTGTCGTGGTGGATGCAGGCACCCCGTAGCTTGACGGTCTGCCCGTTGATGCGTACCCCATGCGCTGCATCGATGCTCAGGGTACGGATGCCGAAGCCGGTCTCTTCCCGGTCCAGTTCTTCCTCGCCCTCCAGCACCTGCATGGTGCTGGTGTAGAGGTTGGGGTTCTCCGGGCTCCACAGAGCCGGGCTGTCCACGCAGTACCGGAAGGAGACGGTTCTGCTTTCGCCGGGTTGGAGCAGGAGGTTTTGCCGGTCGGTGAGCACTGCCGTGCCCTTCCGGCAGATGGTCTGCTGCAGGGTCACCCGTTCTGTAACAGTGCTGGCAGACTGCACCTGTGCCGTCACATCCAGCAGGGCAAAGCCCTCGTCCGCCTCCCGGGTGGTGATACGCACGGTATCCTGCGGCAGATAGACCTTGTTGCCCACCAGCAGCCGCACCGGGCGGTAGATGCCGCTGCCGGTATACCAGCGGCTGTTGGGTTCCAGACTGTTATCTGCAATGACCTTCAGCAGGTTGTCGGCACCATATTTCAGGTAGGGACCAGCCTCCACGGTAAACTCCGCATAGCCGTTCACGTTCCGGGTCAGCAGCCAGCCGTTCAGGTAGACCAGCGCCGTCTGGTACACGCCCTCAAATACGAGGGACACCGGCTTGCCTTGCCACGCCTGCGGTGCGGTGAAATGCTTCTGAAAAATGTACTCGCCGCCGGGGTAGAAGCCGGTCTGTGCACCGTTTTTTGTGTCCGGGGTGCGGGCTTCATGGATCATGGCATCATAGGGCAGATGCACGGTTTTGGTCTGGGTATTTCCCAGAAAGGAATTCATCCGGGAATTGCCATCGCCCTTTTCTACCGTCCAATCTGCGTTGAAATTCTGTCGAATCATGCCTGTGCCTCTTTCTTGTGTTCAGCATCCCACTTCTTATTGGCCTTTTCCACATCAAGGAAAGCCAGCAGCACTGTAATAATGATGCCAATCACAAAGGGGAAGGTGATGTACAGGTTGAAGATCATCCGAATGGCGCTTTCGCTCTGGACCGTTGCGGTGCCCACAAAGCCGCCCAGCTTCAACAGCCAACCCACAGCCGCAGTACCGATGCCGCCGCCGACCTTCACGCCCAGAGAGGAGCAGCTGTACATCATACCGTCCATGTGGACGCCGGTGGTGCGTGTGGTGTAGCCGCTGGCCTCAGCAATAAGAGCGTTCAAAGAGCCGCTGAGGGTACCTGCAAAGACGCCCTTGATGAACATGAACAGCAGGAACATGGAGAGATTCTTCTGCATGGCAAAGTAGATCATGGGAATGCCCAGCACGCTGCTGATGGCGTAGCCCCAGAAGTTGACCTTCTGCATACTGCCGGTCTTTTTGATGAGGACAGGCGCAAAGGCCAGTGCGATGATAACAGGGAACATCTTCATCATGGAGAACTGACCCAGCAGGCTGCCATCGCCCCAGTAATAGGTGGCGCAGAACACACCGGCACCGGTGGTCAGGTTGCTCATGATATAGTACACGATGTAGATGGCAAGGATCATCAGGTAATACTTGTTGTGGACGAGGATCTTAGCAGTCTCGGCAAAGCCATGCTTTTTCTCCTCGGCAACTGCTTTGCCTTCCTCTGCGGCTTCGCTGGTGTTGCCGCTCAGTTCTTCCTCCGGCAGCTCTTTAACTGCAAGGCAGCTGATGGTGTTGACCACCAGACCAACGATCGCGAAGATCAGAGCCGTGGTACGCCAGCCTGCGGCACCGCTGCCGAACTTCTCCACCATGCCGGTAACGGCAAAGCCCATAAAGATGTTGGTGACGACCGCAAACATAAAACGGAAGGAGCCCAGCTGCACACGCTCATTGTTGTTCTTGGTGATCAGTGCCACCAGAGAGGAATATGCAATGCCGTTGGCAGTATAGAACACTGCGTTCAGTGCCGTGTACACGATGAAGAAGTAGATATACTGCATGGTGGTACTGCCAGCCGGGATGGCAAACAGCAAAAACAGGCAGAGGGAAACACCTACCTGACCAAACAGCATCCACGGACGTGCCTTGCCCAGCTTGGAGTGGGTGCGGTCGATCAGGGTGCCAAAGATCACATCGCTGATGCCGTCCAGAACCTTGGAAGCCAGCATCAAAGAGCCAATGATGGCGCTGTCCAGACCCAGTGTTCCGGTCAGATAAAGCAGTACAAAGCTGGAAACCAGACCATAGGAGCAGTTAGAGGCCAGATCGCCGGAACCGTAGGCCAGCTTCTGATACCATTTCAGATATTTTTTCTCTGTCGTTGCAGTAGCAGACATGGGGATTCTCCTTTCAAGATGTGCTGTATCATTCACGGCGACAGAATGCGTCTGTCGCTTTACATTTTTTCAAAAGCACTCTATAATAAAGCCATCGGCCGCACAGCTTTTACAGAATGTTTTTGTATTGTGCCTATATTTTAGCAATTCCGTTCACATTCCACAATGACAGCATCGTGTGCCGCATCCATCGGATTGTATCATATTCGCACATTGCGAAAAAAGGAGACTCTTTCATGAAACCGGATTCCACCAGCTACGAGAATATTTTGGAAGTGGAGAACCAGGGCAGCCAGCTCTCTCGCTTTTTCAAGCTCCTTGCTCCGGTGCAGATCACCCTGGAGTCCTGTACCGGTCTGGGAGAAACCGACCAATACAGCATCCAGATGTATTCCCCCAATGGCTGCTGGCTGCACGAAAACTCGATGGATAGCCTATTCCGCACCCTCAGCTCCCGTCCGCTGCACCGCCACGATTATTTTGAGCTGATGCTGGTGCTGGAAGGGGAGGTCATCCAACAGATTGAGGAAAAAGAATACCCCTACCGTGCCGGGACCTGCTGTCTGGTGAATCGCAGCATCCTCCATAACGAACGCTTCATCGGCCCCGCCAAGCTCTGTTTTATTGGTCTGTCCGCAGATTTTGTCCGCAGCCTGACGGAATCTGCATCCCTGCAATTATTTGAAGCCGAGCGTCATCTGCCGGAAAATCCCGTTTTGCAGTTTATGCTGGCCAATCTGGGCCAGGACCTCCGAAAGGAGTATCAGGACCTTTTCCCCACACCGGAAAACACCGATAGTGTTCAAACCCTGGCAACGCTCATCGCCCGCATGACCCACATCCTGCACGAACCCAGTGCCGCCGCCACCTATTATTTGAAGGGCGCACTTTGCGAACTGTTCGATTTTCTGTCGTCCGGGTTCTATGTCACCCCGGTGCACCTGAGCAGCAGCCCCGAAAGCCTGCTCTTTCTGCGCATCAGCCGTTTGCTGGAGGATACCGACGGGCGGCTGCCTCGCAGTGAACTAGCACGGCTTTTGAATTACAATGGCAGCTATCTCAATTCCATCGTCCAGCGCCGCACCGGTCTGTGTCTTTTCGATTACGGCATGACCTTCTGTTTCCAGAAGGCTGAACGGCTGCTGCGGGAAACAACACTTTCCGTCAGTGAGATCGCCCTACAACTCAAATTTACCAACCGCACCCACTTCTACGAACTGTTCCGGCAAAAGTACGGCATGACCCCGCAACAATGGCGCAAGATGCAGAAAAGCGCAGAGCACTCTGAATAAGGTGCTCTGCGCTTTTCTCTTAATCTTCTAGCCCATGGCTCCCGGTTACGTTTTTCAAGTATTCTTCTAGATTGCCGTTCAGAATCAAATCGGCATAACCAAGTGGGTCATTATAAATGAGGTAGTCCAACTCTGACCTCTGTGCCATGGTAACATCCAACGCATCCTCGACCCCGGTGCAGTCGATGGAGATTTTTCTCCCATCCTGGAGCAGCAGTTCCACGCACCCGGTGTCCATGTTGAATTTGCAGGCTCTTGCATCGTACTTCATGTTTGTGTCCTTTCTGCCTTACGGCACCTTTACAGTTGTGACTTTTGTTATACGGTTCTTCTGATAAGGTTTTGGACACACAGCCATCGGGAAGGAGCCTTCATCTTGCTTTCCGAAGAAAACAAAAAATCCGAACCCTTCTCCTATCGAGAAAAGGTTCGGATTTTCATTGTTTGGTGCGATGGAAGGGACTCGAACCCCCGGCCTACTGATTCGTAGTCAGTCACTCTATCCAGCTGAGCTACCAACGCATACGTTCCGTTCGGAACATGATGTATTTTATCACGAAGGGCGGGGTTTGTCAACAGCTTTTTTAAAATATTTTTATATTTTCCAAAAAAGAACGTCTTTTCTTTGATTTTACTGCGGCTTTTCTGTAATTCTTCTGCCACATCGGCGCAAAAAGCGGCTTCTACGGCCGCTTTTTGCCCGCCGGGCGGGGGACATGACAGGTACAGCTGCACAAAAAAATTGGTTTTTCCTGTGCAGCCTGTCTATGAGCGAGGAGGCAGAACCTACTGCACCCTTGCACCTATGCGCGGGCGGGCATCCGGTTCATCATAAAAAGCCGAGAAAGCTGAGTCACTGACCTCGCTCAGGCACAGACAGCGGGCAAAAAATCGCAATACAAAGCGGAGATCCGTGCTCCGGCTCAGCCCTCCTGCGCCAGCTGACGGGCGATCTTCACACCGGTGGGGGTGGCGGCAAGGCCGCCCTGACCGGTCTCGCGCAGGTCGGGGGAGAGCAGACTGCCCACGCGGCCCATGGCGTCGATGACCTCGTCGCAGGGGATGGCGTAGTCCACCCCGGCCAGTGCCATGTTGGCGCAGGAGACCGCGTTCACCGCGCCCACCACGTTGCGCTTGATGCAGGGCACCTCTACCAGACCGGCCACAGGGTCGCAGACCAGACCCAGCAGGTTGCCCAGTGCCATGGCGGCGGCAGCGGCGCACTGCTCCGGGGTACCGCCCTTCAGGTTACACAGAGCGGCGGCAGCCATGGCGCTGGCTGCGCCTACCTCGGCCTGACAGCCGCCCTCTGCGCCCGCCAGCGTGGCGCGGGCGGCGATGACCTGCCCGAAGCCTGCCGCCACATACAGTGCGTCGCAGACGGCGTCCTCGTCTGCCTGCCCGGCGCGCGCCAGCGGCAGCAGCACGGCAGGCAGCACCCCGCAGCTGCCCGCCGTGGGCGCGGCCACGATGCGCTTCATGCAGGCGTTGCACTCGGCGGTCTTTAGGGCCTCTGCCGTGACGGCGGCCAGATAATCATCGCCCAGCAGGCGTCCCTGCTGCCACGCCTGCTCCACCTTGGCGGCATCGCCGCCGGAAAGGCCGCTGCGGCTGCGCTGCGTGGGGTCGTATTCCTGACTGGTGGCCTGCATCACCTGCCACAAATGCCGCATGGCGGCGCGGCTGTGCGCCTCGGTCAGGCGGCTCTCCTCCAAATCGCTGCGCAGCACCGCTTCTGCCAGCGTGATCTTCTGGCTGCGGGCGGCGGCCAGCATCTCTTCACAGGACAAAAATGCCATGGCTCATTCCTCCGTTTCTTCCGGCTCGTCCACGTTCAGGCAGGTCACCTTCAGCAGACCCGGCATCACCGCCAGCTGCCGTTCCAGCGCGTGGGGGATGTGGGAGTCGCACTCCAGTACCATCACCGCATAGCCGCCCGCAGCGGCGCGGAACACCTGCATGGACGCGATATTGATGCGCCGCAGTGCCAGCGCCATGGTCACCTCGGCAATGCAGCCGGGGGTGTCCTCGTTGTGGATGATGAGGGTGTTGCTGTCCCCGCCGAAATCCGCCGGTACGCCGTCAATTTCCGTGACGCGGATGCGTCCGCCGCCCACCGACGCCGCCTTGAGCGAAAGCTGCCGCCCGGTGCGGCTGGTCAGGGTGAGCACGGCGGTGTTGGGGTGGGCAGAGCGCAGCTCTACCGGGTGGATGCTGAACTGCATCCCCCGCTGCGCGGCCAGCGCAAAGCTGTCCGGCAGGCGGGGGTCGTCCGGGCGCAGACCCAGCAGCCCCGCCACCAGTGCGCGGTCGGTGCCGTGCCCCTTGCCGGTGGTGGCAAAGCTGCCGTACAGGCCAATGTCTGCCTGCGCCGGCACCTCGCCCAGAAGCTTTTGTGCAGTATAGCCGATCTTTGCCGCACCGGCGGTGTGGCTGGAGGAGGGTCCGATCATCACCGGGCCCAGAACATCAAATAATCGCATAGGGGACAGCCTTCCTTTCCTGAGGGTTTTCCCACTTTTGCGCGGCAGCTGCTGCCGCAAAACGCGCTTTTTTCCTGCTTGAATGGACTAAAATTGCCAAAACGGCACATTTTTATCAAGTTTATTATACCGCTTTTGCTGCACTTGTGCTATAATAACTTTATTAATGTTTGAAAATGTCCCCAAAATGGCGTTCTGGCTGCTGCCTTGCAGCGCCGCCCCGCCGCCAAGGGAACAACACGGAGGGTAGATCCTATGAAACTGGTAAGCGTGGAAACTCCTGAAAAGAGTGTCTGCAAAATGACCTTCAGCGCTACGGCTGAGGAACTGGAGGCCGCCTCCAATGCGGTCTATGAGCGCACCCGCGCCACTTATACCATCAAGGGCTTCCAGAAGGGCGAGGCCGACCGCGCACAGATCGAGGCTGACCGCGGCGAGCACACCTTCTGGTACGATGCCATCAACGACCTGATGGATCAGGATGTGCCTGCTTTGTACGAGGCTGCTTTGAAGGAACACGGCTTTGCGCCGGTGGATGATCCCAGCTACGATCTGGTAAGCGTGAAGAAGGACGAGGGCTTTGTGGCTACCGCCACCGTGGCGCTGCAGCCCGAGCTGAAGCTGACCAAGACCACCGGCTTTACCTCCCAGTGCGTCACCCCGGAGGTGACCGACAAGGAGATCGACACGGTGCTGGAGCGCCGCCGCAATTACGCCGCAGAGCTGGTGCCCCACAAGGGCCCCGCTGTAAAGGGCAATGTGGTGCACATGGACTTTGAGGGTCTTCTGGACGGTGTGGCCTTTAAGGGCGGCACGGCAAAGGACCAGTCGGTGCAGCTGGGCAGCGGCCGCATGATCCCCGGTTTCGAGGATGGCATTCTGGGCCACAAGGCAGGGGACGAGTTCGAGATCAACGTCACCTTCCCCAAGAACTACCCCAACAAGGAGCTGGCTGGCAAGCCTGCTGTGTTCAAGATCAAGCTGCATGACGTGTGCGTGCGTCAGCTGCCTGCCCTGAACAGCGACTTTGCCAAGAAGATGGGCAAGGAGACCATGGAGGAGTACCGCGCTTTCGTGAAGCAGCAGCTGTTCGACGGCCGCCACGGCGGTGCGCTGAACCACGCCAAGGACATGATCCTTGGTCAGCTGGCCGATGCCGCAGAGGGCGAGATCCCCAGCATTCTGGTGGAAAACGCCTACCAGCAGCAGATGCAGGTCATCCAGCAGCAGCTGCAGATGCAGCGCATGAGCCTGACCACCTATCTGAGCCAGATCCACGAGACCCGCGAGAGCTTTACTGCCAAGGTGCGTGCCGCCGCAGAGAAGAACACCCGCGCCCGCATGGCACTGCTGCAGATCGCACAGCAGGAGAACCTGCTGCCCACCGATGAGGAGATCGACAAGCAGCTGGCTGAGCGCGCTGAAAAGACTAAAAAGACGGTGGAAGAGATCAAGGCAGGCACCGACGTTGCCGCCCTGCGCCGCAACGAGGGCATCCGCAAGGCTGCCGATTGGGTCATCGACCACTCCACCATCGAGGAAAAGGTAGAGAGCAAGTAAGCGCTGACGGTTTGGAATGCGCGCCGCGCTGCTCTGCGCATCAATAGAGGAAAAACAATTTTAAATTTGAGAACCGGGAAAATCTGCGGATTTTCCCGGTTCATTTTTCACAGAAAGGAATGCAGTTCTCCTTTACGACCTTTCCCGTGAAAATGCAATGCCGGGCGGTCCGCAGACCGCCCGGCATTGATCTATTTAAGAATAATACTTCCGCTGATTATGCGCAGAGCAGCGCGGCGCGCATTTAAATCGTTTTTCAGGTCAGAAGGTTGAAGCCCATGATGACCACGCCCAGCACCACCAGCACGACGCCGGTGGCGCGGTTCAGGGTCTTGGGAGTGACCTTGTTGGCAAACACGGCGGCAATGCGCGCCCACAGCAGGGTGAACACCACGCACAAGCCCCATACCAGCCAATCAGGCGTGCCGCCGATCATAAAGTGGGACACCGCACCGGTCAGGGCGGTAAAGGTCATGATGAACACGCTGGTGCCCACGGCAGTTTTCAGTTCGTACCCCAGCACGCTGGTGAGGATGAGCAGCATCATCATGCCGCCGCCCGCGCCGATAAAGCCGCAGATGAAGCCGATGAGCACGCCGCACACCACCGACTGCACCGCACGCTTTTGCGCGCTGACCCCCTGCATGGCTTCCTTGGTGGTCATCACCGGACGCAGGATGAACTTGATGCCCAGCAAAAAGGTCATGAACACCGAGAAGCCGCCCATGGTGGCGGAGGGCATCTTGCTGGCCACCCAGCTGCCCACCACCGTAAAGGCAAGCACGCTTGCCATCATGATCAGGCCGTTTTTGATATCCAGATTCTTGTTTTTATGGTAGGTATAGGCGGACACCGCGCTGGCCAGCACATCCGAGGAAAGGGCAATGCCCACGGCCATGTAGGGGTCCATGTGCAGGAAGGTGATGAGCATGGGGCTGATGACCGCCGCCGCGCTCATACCGGCAAAGCCGGTGCCAAGGCCGGCACCCATGCCGGCAAAAAAGGTGACAAGCACCGTAAACAGCAAGTGCATTTTATCCATTCTCCTTTAAGATCTCGTCCAGATTTTTCCCGATGATCTCCATGGTGCGGAAAAACGCCTCCCGGGTGGCGGCATCGGTGTTTTGCAGCAGACGGGCAAAAAAGCGTTCCTGCACCTCGCGCCCCCGTGCGATGACCGGCTGCGCCTTTTCGGTGCACAGCAGCTGGGTCTTGCGGCGGTCGCCCGCCACGGCGCGGCGCTCCAGATACCCCTCCTGCACCAAGCGGTCCACGTTTACCGACACAAGGTTCGCTTTGATCTTGCGGATCTCCACGATATCCCGGGCGGTGGTGCAGTCCGGGTTGTTGGCTAAAAACATCAGGATATCAAAGGCGGTCTGGGGCAGCTTTAGTTCCTGACACAACGGCTTGCACATGGCGCTGTACGCCTGCGCGGTCTTGAAACTGATTTCTATGGTAGGGTTCATGGAATGCTCCTTTTGTTCTTATATGGACAGTTCATTTTTGAAGTATTATAGTGCAGATGAGGGGAGATGTCAAGAGAAAAAGAGAACCAGCACATCCTGCGGACGCGCCGGTTCTCTTTTTCAATATGATGATTGCGTTCAGAACACCGCCACAGCGACCAGACGCACCAGCAGGGCACACAGCCATGCCACGGCGCACTGGTTGACCACCATGATGGTGGCCCACTTGCCGCCAAGCTCCCGCTTGACCGAGGCCACCGCCGCGATGCAGGGGGTGTACAGCAGGCAGAACACCAGCAGCGGTGCGGCCTGTGCCGGGGTGAGGGCTGTGGTCAGGGCAGCCGTAGAGCCGAAGAGGACCAGCAGCGAGGACACCACGCTCTCCTTGGCCATAAAGCCGGAGATAAGGGCGGTGGAGATGCGCCAGTCCGCAAAGCCCAGCGGGGCAAACAGCGGGGCGATATCGCCCGCGATGCGCGCCAGAATGCTGGTCTGCGGGTCGGCGGTCAGCGACAGGCGCAGGTCAAAGTTCTGCAGGAACCAGATGATGATGGTGGCACCAAAGATGACCGTAAAGGCTCTCTGCAAAAAGTCCCGCGCCTTTTCCCACAGCAGCTGCGCCACGTTTTTCAGGCCGGGCAGGCGGTAGTTGGGCAGCTCCATGACAAAGGGCACGGCTTCGCCCTTGAACACGGTGCTCTTGAGCAGCAGCGCCGCCAGTACGCCCACCAGAATGCCGGTGAAGTACAGCAGCACCATCACAAGCCCTGCGTACTTGGGGAAGAACGCCGCCGCAAACAGGCTGTAAATGGGCAGCTTTGCGGAGCAGCTCATGAACGGGGTGAGCAGAATGGTCATTTTGCGGTCGCGCTCCGAGGGCAGGGTGCGGCTTGCCATCACGCCGGGCACAGTGCAGCCAAAGCCGATGAGCATGGGCACGATGCTGCGGCCGGACAGGCCGATGCGGCGCAGCAGCTTATCCATCACAAAGGCCACACGCGCCATGTAGCCGGTATCCTCCAGCATGGAGAGGAAGAAGAACAGCACCACGATGATGGGCAGAAAGCTCAGCACGCTGCCCACGCCGGTAAAGATGCCGTCGATGACCAGCGAGTGCACCGCCGCGTTGACATTCCAGTTGGTCAGGGCGGTGTCCACAACGCCGGTCAGGGCATCAATGCCCATTTCCATGAGGTTCTGGAAGAACAGGCCGATGACGTTGAAGGTAAGGAAGAACACCAGACCCATGATGGCGATAAAGGCCGGGATGGCGGTGTATTTGCCGGTGAGGAACTTGTCGATGCGGTTGGAGCGCAGCTGCTCCTTGCTTTCGTGGGGCTTGACCACCGTCTGCGCCACCAGCTCCTGAATAAAGGAGAACCGCATATCCGCAATGGCGGCGGCGCGGTCCAGCCCGCGCTCCTGCTCCATCTGCACGATGATATGTTCGATCATTTCTTTTTCGTTGGGGTCCAGCTTCAGCGCTTCCTCAATGCGGGGGTCACCCTCCACCAGCTTGGTGGCGGCAAACCGCACCGGGATGCCCGCCGCCTTGGCGTGATCCTCGATGAGGTGCAGGATGCCGTGGATGCAGCGGTGCACCGCGCCGCCGTGGTCATCCTCGCTGCAGAAATCCATGCGCCCGGGGCGCTCCTGATACTTTGCCACATGGACAGCGTGGTCTACCAGCTCGTCCACGCCCTCGTTCTTGGCGGCGGAGATGGGGATGACCGGGATGCCCAGCATGGCTTCCATCTTGTTGATGCGCACCGTGCCGCCGTTGCCGTGCATTTCGTCCATCATGTTCAGCGCCAGCACCATGGGGATATCCAGCTCCATCAGCTGCATGGTCAGGTAGAGGTTGCGCTCGATGTTGGTGGCGTCCACGATGTTGATGATGCCGGTGGGCTTTTCGCCGATGATGAACTGCCGGGTGACGATCTCCTCGCTGGAATAGGGGGACATGGAGTAGATGCCCGGCAGGTCGGTGACCTCAGTCTCCGGGTGTCCCTTGATGGCACCGCTCTTGCGGTCCACCGTCACGCCCGGGAAGTTGCCCACGTGCTGGTTGGAGCCGGTGAGCTGGTTGAACAGGGTGGTCTTGCCGCAGTTCTGGTTGCCCGCCAGCGCAAAGGTCAGGGTCTTATCCTCCGGCAGGGGATGCTCGCCCTCCTTGGTGTGGTACTTGCCGCCCTCGCCAAGACCCGGGTGCTCCACCATCTTTTCCGCCACCGGGGCGTGCACCGCCGGGGTCTTTTCGGTGGGGGTCACGGTGATCTGTGCCGCGTCATCCAGACGCAGGGTCAGCTCATAGCCGTGGATGCGCAGCTCCATGGGGTCGCCCATGGGTGCCAGCTTTACCAGCGTGACCTCTGCCCCGGGGATCAGACCCATATCCAGAAAATGCTGCCGCAGTGCGCCCGCACCGCCCACAGCATCTACTATGGCGCTTTTGCCGATCTGTAACTCTTTTAACGTCATATCCGTTGCCTTCTTTTATATGTACTGTTCCTGTATGTTAGTCTGTGTTAACAAATGTAGTATAGGCTAACTGACAGCGGATGTCAAGAGAGAATATAGACACAAAAAAAGCACCGCACACTCTCAGGCGAGAATATGCGGTGCTCCGGTTCAAATCATGATTACTTCACGGTGTGGTAGCCATCGGGGTTATTCTTCTGCCAGTTCCAGCTGTCGGCGCACATTTCCTCGATGCCGTACTCAGCCACCCAGCCCAGCTCGTTCTTGGCCTTGGTGGGGTCTGCGTAGCACTCGGCGATATCGCCGGGGCGGCGGGGATCGATGACGTAGGGGATCTCCTTGCCGCAGGCCTTGGAGAAGGCATGGATGACATCCAGCACGCTGTAACCCTTGCCGGTGCCCAGATTGCAGATGAAGAGGCCGCAGCCGGTCTCCAGCTTGCGGATGGCGCACACATGGCCCCGGGCCAGATCCACAACGTGGATGTAGTCACGCACACCGGTGCCGTCCGGGGTGGGGTAGTCGTTGCCAAAGACGTGCACCTTTTCCAGCTTGCCCACAGCCACCTTGGCGATGTAGGGCATCAGGTTATTGGGGATGCCGTTGGGGTCCTCGCCGATCAGGCCGCTCTTGTGGGCGCCGATGGGGTTGAAGTAGCGCAGCAGCGCCACATTCAGGCTGGGGTCTGCCTTGCAGACGTCCTGCAGGATGCGCTCGGTGAAAGCCTTGGTGGTGCCGTAGGGGTTGGTGGTAGCGCCCACAGGGAAGTCCTCGGTGATGGGCACACTGGCGGGGTCGCCGTAGACGGTAGCGGAGGAGCTGAACACGAAGTTATGGCAATCATGATGGCGCATCACGTCCAGAATGACCAGCGTGCAGTTGAGGTTATTGTAGTAGTACTCGATGGGCTTGGACACGCTCTCGCCCACAGCCTTGTAGGCTGCAAACTGGATGACGGCGGTGATGTCCGGGCACTCGGAGAAGATCTTCTCCACATCCTCGCGGCGGGTCATGTCTGCCTTGTAGAAGCGGAAATCCTTGCCGGTGATCTGCTTGACCCGGTCCAGAACCACAGGAGAAGCATTATAATAGTTATCTGCCACCACGATATCGTAGCCAGCGTTCAACAGTTCGATGCAGGTGTGGCTGCCGATGTAGCCGGCACCGCCGGAAACCAAAATTGCCATAGCCGAGTACCTCTCTCATATCGTATTATCACTTTTATCTCTTTGCGCCGGGCGCTGCCCGATCTGCTTAAAGCATACCGCTTTTTGCCGCAGACTGCAAGGGGCGCTTTCTTTATTCAGATATATTTTTGTTGCATCTTTTTCCAGTGCACTTTTGATTGACAGAGATTTTTCGCACTTTTCACATGGAGAGAATGCGCCGTTTGTGCAAAACATAGAAATGGAGAGGGAAACTCCCTCAGTCGCAGCCTCCCACCACGCAAAAACGTCTGCCGAAGCAGACGTTTTTGCATGGTGTATCATTTTTAAAGCTTTCCGCACTGTTTGCCGGTGAAGAACCGCAGGGTGGTGGTGGCGCGGAACACCTTGCCTGCCCGCAGCACCGTAGAGGGGAACTCCGGGTGAGAGGGGCTGCAGGGATAGTGCTGGGTCTCCAAGGCAAAGCCGCCGTACTTCCGCATGGGCTCGCCGCCCTTGCCCGGGGCGGGGCAGTCCTGCAAAAAGTTGCCGGTGTACAGCTGGATGCCCGGCTGGGTGGTGTACAGCTTCATGCTGATGCCGGTCTTATCGCTGGTCGCCCATGCGCAGATGCTCTGGCTGGAACCGCGTGCGCGGTCGATGACATAGCAGTGGTCGTAGCCGCCGCCCACCATGGTGGTCTGGGGGAAGCCGGTGTCGATCTCCTTGCCGATGGTCTTACCGGCAGTAAAGTCCATGGGGGTGTTTGCCACGGACAGGATGTTGCCGGTGGGGCAGGTGGCGTTGTTGCCTTCCAGATAGCGGGAAGCGTAGATGCGCAGCTTCTGGTTCAGCACGTCGCCGCCGCCGTCCAGATTGAAGTAGCTGTGGTTGGTCAGGTTTACGATCGTGTCGGCGTCCGAGGACACACGGTAGTCCATGCGGAAGGTATTGTCGTCGGTAAGGGTGTAGCGCACCGCGATCTTCAGGGTGCCGGGAAAGCCGTCCTCGCCGTCGGGGCTTACAGCTTCCATCAGCAGGGTGTCGCCGAAGTACTTCACCTCATAGATTTTCCGGGAAAAACAGCCGTGCAGGTGGTTTTCGCCGTTGTTTTTTTCCAGCTGATAGGTCTTGCCGCCCAAGGTAAAGACGGCGTTTTCGATGCGGTTGGCGTAGCGCCCCACAAAAGCACCGCAGCAGGTGCTGCCGGACGAGGTGAAGTCGTTCTCGTAATCTGCCATGGTGTCGTGACCCAGCACCACATCCACCGGGCCGTTTTTGGCCGGGACGATGATATTTTTGATCACGCAGCCGTAATCCAGCACGCTGACGGACATACCGCCGGGGTTCGAGAGGATATACTCGGTAACATTAGCGCCCTCTTTGGTCACACCGAAGGGCTTGGAACGGATCTGTGCCATTGGGCCTCGCCTCCTAAAGCTTTTTTCGGAAATGCAAAAGGGGCAGACTGCCCCCTTTTGCATCTTGTCTGTATTTATGATTATATCACAGTTTTACAGTTTTGTGTTGGAATCCTTTTAGAATTACCATCCAATTTTTGCGGCGATTTTTTGTTGGAATCATCGAAAGTGCCTACAATACCAAAAAGCGCCCCGCACTTCCGGTGGAAATGCGGGGCGCTTTGGTTACACGGGCTGTAAGCCTTATGCTTCCGGCTGAGGCTGTGCCGCAGAGGACTGAGCGGCAATGAACTCGGCGGCATCGTCCGGGATGTCGTCCAAGTCCTCGTCGCTGCCGATATCCACGTTGAGCGGCGGTTTCTTGAACAGGATATCGTACAGGATCGGCACGATATACAGGGTCATCAGGGTGGCGTAACTCAGGCCGCAGATGATGACGATGGCCATGCCGCTCATCAGCTGGCTTGCCATATCGTTGCTGAACACCATTTGCAGCATGGCCAGCACGGTGGTCAGGGTGGTCATCAGAATGGGGCGCATACGGGTCTTGCCGGTAGCCACCAGTGCGGCGCGGCGCTCCATGCCGCCCATGCGCAGCTGGTTGGCGTAGTCCACGAACACGATGCCGTTGTTGACGACCGTACCCATCAGCACGATGAAGCCCATCATGGAGATCATGGTCAGCTGCTGACCGGTGAGCAGCAGGCCCAGCAGACCGCCGGTAAAGGCCAGCGGCACGGTGAACAGCACGATGAAGGGGGACAGCAGGCTCTGGAACTGTGCCACCATGACAAGGTAGACAAAGGGCAGGGCCAGTGCCATCCACTGGATCATCTCGTCGGTCATATAGTTGACACTGTCGCTCTCGCCGCCCATGGAGAAGGAGCAGCCCTCCGGCATCTCATCGGTAAGGGCAAAAGCATCCAGCGCCTTTTTCACGGCACGGGCCTGCACCGTGGTGTTGTAGCCCGGGGCAGTCTCGGCAGTGACGGTGACGAACTGGTTCCGGTTCTCGCTGGTGATGGAGTCCGGTGCGGTGCCGGTGGTCCAGCTGGCGATATCCGACAGCTTGCAGGTGCCGGTAGCGGTGGTGCCGTCGGCGGACATGACGGTGGTCTCAAAGGTCATGTCCATCATGTTTTCCTTGGTCAGCGGGTCCAGATTGTTGCTGATCTGCACATCCATGGTGGTGCCGTCCACGGTAACAGGGGTCTGTGCCGTGGTGGTGGTGGTCAGCTTTGCCGCGATCTGCTGGTACACCTGCGCAACGGTCAGGCCGTTGGCGCGCACCTTGTCGCGGTCCACCTGCAGGATGATGGTGGAATCGCCCGCGCCCAGACCGTTGGTGGCGTTCTGGAAGCCCTCGGTGCTGTTCACGATGTCTACCACCTTCTCGGACAGGGCGGTCAGGGTCTCGGCGTCAGTGCCGTAGATCTTGATGGTCAGACCGGTGGACAGCTGACTGGTCAGGTCATCGGTCATGCCGTACTGCTGGACGGTGGCGGTGCAGTCCGCAACGCCGGCCACAGCGTCCTCCATGGCCTTGCAGGCGGCATCGATCTTGGAAGAAGAAAGCTCCTCGTTGAGCTTGACGTTGATCTTATACTTGCCGTAGCCGTTGGCGGCGTTCAGCAGGTCGGTGATGGTGGAGGGCAGGCCAAGGTTGGAGACATCCATGCCCGCCACAGTGTTGTCGGGGGTAATGCCTACCTCCTCCACGCCGTCCACGGCCATCACAGCCTGCACCACCTTACCGGCCACATCGTAGGACTCCTCCTTCGAGAGGGTGTCGGTGGTGGAAAGGGTGATCATAGCTTCGTTGCTGGTGCTGGTGGGCAGCAGCACGATGCCCATGGAGACCACCCGCCAGCAGCAGAACACCAGCAGCAGCACTGCGGCTGCCAGCGGCACAAAGCGCTTCTGCAAAGCCTTTTCCAGACTGCGGCCGTAGGCGTTCTGGATCTTATCGAACCATGCCAGCTTTTTGGGCTGGGCATTCTTCAGCACGGTAGCCGAGGCAGCAGGCACCACGGTCAGTGCCACGATGAGGGAAGCCATCAGGCAGTAGCCGATGCACAGGGACATGGGACCCATCAGGTTGCGGATGAGGCTGGCAGAGAACACTGCCGGCAGGAACACGCACACCGAGGTAAGGGTAGAGGCCACAACGGACATACCCACCTGACGTGCACCCTGCACCGCAGCGCGGGCGGCGGGCACGCCGCGGCCGCGCAGACGGTAGATGTTCTCGATGACAACGACAGAGTTATCCACCAGCATACCGATGCCCAGCGACAGGCCGGCCAGCGTCATGACGTTCAGGTCCAGACCCGTGAAGTACATCAGCACCACGGCAAACAGCACCGACAGGGGGATACTGACGCCGACCACCAGCGTGGGCTTGACGTCCTTCAGGAAGATGGCCAGCACGATGATGGCCAGTACGGCACCCACCAGCATACTGGTGAGGATGCTCTTGATCAGGATGCTGATGTAGTTGCCCTGATTGGACAGCACCACAACGTGCAGACCCTCGTACTGGGCTTCCAGCTCCTTGAAAGCGTCCAGACAGTTGGCAGATACGTCACCTGCGCTGGAACTGTCGTCCTTGTAAATTTTCAGCACCGAGGCCTGCTCGCCGTTCAGGCGGGTGTAGCTGTCGGCGGCGTTGTCGATGATCTCCACGTCTGCCACATCGGAAAGGCGCACGTCGCCGTAGCCCTCCACATGGAGCAGCAGTGCACCGCGGATATCGTCCACGCTGTCGTATTCCTCGCCCACCTTCAGCAGCCACGACTCGCCGCTTTCGTCCTTGACGTAACCGGCGGGCATGGAGAAGTTCTGGGCGTAGATGAGGGTGGCAAGGGACTTGATATCCAGCTGCTTGGTCACATCGGCGCTGGCAAGCGCCTTTTCCTTGGCGGCCTCGTACTGGGTCTTGGCCTCGCTGAGCTGCTTTTCGTACTCATTCAGCTGCTCGCGGGCTTCGGTAAACTGCATATAGGCGACCATCTGCTGCTGGGTAAAGTTGCCCAGCGCTTTGGAGAACTCGCTCATCATGCCGGGCACGTTGTCCATGGCCTTGATGGTATCTTCCAGCGTCTTATAGATGACGTTCAGGCTGTCCTGCAATTGCAGCTCGTCTGCCAAATCCGCAGCGCCCTCGCCCTGCGTACCGGTCTCGGTGTTGATGCGGTTTTGCAGGGTCTGCAAAGCAGAGGAGAGCTTATCGGTGATATCCCGCAGCTCGGACACGATCTCGATCAGGGAGTCGATATCCCGCATACCGGTGTTGTTGAACTTGTCCATGACCCGCTGCAAACCAGCCTGCACCTCGATGAGTGCCTGCTGCACCTCAGGCTCCTTGACCACGGCGATCAGGTTGTTGACGCTTTGCAGCAGCGCCTCCGCCTGCTTGCGCACTACTTCTACGGCTTCGCCGACCTCGGAGCTGAGGGTGCCCATGACCGTGTTGGACACGGTATTGCCGAAGTTTTTGAACTGCTTATCGTATTCTGCGCGGCCGGCCTTGATCTTGGCCTCGGCCTCCTCCAACTGTGTGTGCGCCACTTCCAGCTGAGTGTCGATAAGCTCCATCAGCTTTTCGTTGATGGCGTCCACCTTTTCCTGATTCAGCTGCACCTGCACCAGCTGCTCCACAAGGCCGCTGGAGGATACGCTGGACACGCCGCCCTTGCGCTGGACGTAGGGAGTCATGGTGTTCTTGATAAAATCAGAAAGGTCGTACACCGAACTGCCCTCGCGGCTGACAGCCACGGTCATAAAGGCGTTCATGTTCATGCTGTACTGTATCACAGAAGGGGTCAGCGCCGTCTCCGGCAGGTCGCTCTTGGCCTGATCCAGCTTGTTGGACACCTGCACCAGTGCGCTGTCCATATCCGTGTCATCCACGAACTGCATCAGCAGCAGGCTGTAGTTTTCAGCCGAGGTGGCGGTGATCTTTGAAACACCCGGCACCGTAAGCGCGTTTTGCAGCACGTCCGAGACCTCGGTCTCCACACGCTCCGGGCTGGCACCGGGATACACGGTGACCACCATCAGATACGGTGTGCTGACATTCGGCAGCAGGTTGGTTTTCATCTTGGTGATCGACACAAAGCCGAGCATCAGCACCATGATGACTGCAACCAGCACCGTAAATGGTTTTTTGACACTGAATTTTTCCATCTTATCCTACCGTTTCTCTGCCGCACCGCCCGGCGCAACAGTTCCTCCCTCTTTGGGGCAATGGGTTCTCAACATTCCTATTATACACGCAAGGCGCGCGCTTTCAATAGAGGCGCAGCGAATCTTTTGCGAAAGTTCTGTCAAAATCTGCAAAACGCACAACTTTGCCGTCCCAAAACCGGCATTCTGTCTGCTTTCCTCCCCTCTGCCGCCGGACAAAATTTCGACACCTTTTCCATACTGCATACGGTTGAGCGGGGCGGATCATTGCAGGGGAGGGAAAAATTCAGGGGATATAAAGACTTTTCTTTTTGCATAGAAATGTGCTTTTGATTATGGTATACTAACAGCAGACTGAAAAAGCTGCCCCTTGCGGGGCTTATCCGATACAAAAACGAGGAACACTATGAAAAAAGTCATTTCGGTTCGTTTCAAGGAAAACGGCAAAAGCTATTATTTTGATCCCGGTGAGGCTGTCATCCATGCCGGGGAGTATGTAATCGTGGAGACCGCCCGCGGCGTGGAGTGCGGCGAGGTGGTGCAGGGCGTGCTGGAGCTGGCGGATGCCGCCGTACCCAAGGCGCTGAAACCCATCACCCGCATGGCCGACAGCGTGGATATCCGCCGGATGCGCCAGAACCGCGAGGACGAAAAGCGCGCCTACCACACCTGTCAGGAGTGCATCGCCCGCCACGGGCTGGAGATGAAGCTGGTGGAGGCCGAGTACACGCTGGACCGCTCCAAGATCATGTTCTACTTTACCGCCGACGGGCGGGTGGACTTCCGGGAGCTGGTCAAGGATCTGGCCGGCATCTTCCACACCCGCATCGAGCTGCGCCAGATCGGCGTGCGCGACGAGAGCAAGATGATCGGCGGTCTGGGTATCTGCGGTCAGCCCTTCTGCTGCAGCCGCTTTTTGAAGGATTTCCAGCCCGTTTCCATCAAGATGGCCAAGGAGCAGGGGCTTTCGCTGAACCCCACCAAGATCAGCGGTGCCTGCGGCCGTCTGATGTGCTGCCTTGCCTACGAGGAGAGCGCCTACGAGTACCTGAACAGCATCATGCCCATGGTGGGCAGCACGGTGCGCACCCCGGACGGTCTGGGCACTGTGCTGGAGGTGAACCCGGTATCCGGCTACCTGCGGGTGCGCTGCGGCACCGAGAGCCTTGCCCCCCGGTACTACAAGGTGGGCGTGTGCGAGTATGTGAGCGGCGGCAAGCGCCCGCCCCGCCGTCCCGACCCGGACGATGATTACTCCGGCGTGCGCAACCCCGCCCCGGTGGTGGCAAGCTCCGACGACGAAAAGCGCCCCGCCTGCCCCCGCCGCCGCACGAATGAGAAAGAATGAGCGTCCGGGTGGTTAGTATCGCAAAACTAACCAGACTTCGTGATTTTCGCTAAAAATCTCCGGCAATTTTGGCTATAAGTTAGGCCGTGCTTTTGTGCAACCCCACAAAATATTTTATTTTGTTGTTGTGGCAGCACGGTTAGTCTTGCCTTTTCCGGCCTGCTTTGTTAGAATGCAGACAAGGATACAAATTCCGAGGGGCGTGCGTGGCCGTGCCAAGGTACGTTTCTTCATAATTACATCGGCACGGGATAAAAAAGGAGAGTTTATTATGGCACACAAGGTTTCTGACGCATGTGTTGGCTGCGGCGCTTGCGAGGGCGCTTGCCCGGTTGGCGCTATCACCATCGAGAACGGCGCTGCAGTTGTGAACGCTGATTCCTGCATCGATTGCGGTGCTTGCGAGGGTGCTTGCCCCACTGGTGCAATCGCTGCTGAATAATCAGTAGTTTTTGCTGAAAACGCATCAAAAAGGACTGCTGCACACCTGTGCAGCAGTCCTTTTTTGTGGTATCATAAAGTAAATTCATGAAAAACGCAGTTCGGCGCGTCCGCAGACGCGCCGAACTGCTGAATCAAAAACATTTTTCCGCTGCACATGGCCAAAGCACACGCGGCGGCCATTCCTGATCGTCCACCGCAAAAGAGGCACTGCACAAAATGCTGTGCAGCCGCCCCGCTTTTTGTTTCATGCACAAATTCCGCAGGAAAATACCCTGCATTTTTTGGAAGGGAAACGGCACACTGTCTATGGAACATTCTACGGAAGTTTTGTATAATAGAACTATGGTCTACTGCACCCCGGAGCACCGGTTCGGCTCGGACGCGCTGCTGCTGGCACGCTTCTGTGAGCCGAAGCGCAGCCAGAAAGCCGCAGACCTGTGCTCCGGCTGCGGCATCGTGGCACTGGAATGGCACGACCGGGGGCACCGCGGCCCCTGCACCGCGCTGGAATTGCAGCCCGAGGGCAGCGCCCTGCTGGCGGCAGCGGTGGAAGAGCAGCAGCTCACCCACATCACCCCCGCCTGTGCCGACCTGCGCACATGGCGGCAGGACGAGGGGCAATTTGACGTGTGCGCGTGCAATCCCCCTTATTTTACCGAGGGGCCGCAGAGCAAGAACGCCGCTCACGCCCTTGCCCGGCACGAAAACACCTGCGCGCTTGAGGATGTCTGTGCCTGCGGCTTCCGGCTTTTGAAGGACGGCGGGCGGCTGGCGCTGTGCCACCGCCCCGAGCGGCTGGCTGAGGTGCTTGCCGTGCTGCGCGCCCACCGGCTGGAACCCAAGCGGCTGGCCTTTGTAAAGAACGCCCCGGAAAACGCTCCGTGGCTGTTCCTTGTGGAAGCCCAGAAGAACCGCAGGACCGGCCTGCGGGTGGAGCCGGACGTGCTCATCCGCGCCGGTGCGGCGCTGTACGGACGATAAATTCAGGAGGTAATTATGGCAGGAACTCTCTACATCGTGGCGACCCCCATCGGCAATCTGGAGGATATGCCGCCCCGGGTGGCTGCCACCTTTGGCGCGGCCGACTTTATTGCCGCCGAGGACACCCGTGTGACCATGAAGCTGCTGAATTATCTGGGGCTGAAAAAGCCCATGGTCAGCTACTACGAGCACGCCTTGCAGAAGGGCGAAGCCATTTTGCAGCGCATCGAGGCAGGGGAGAGCTGTGCCTTGTGCAGCGACGCCGGCATGCCCTGCGTGTCCGACCCGGGCGAGGTCATCGTGCGGGACGCACTGGCGCGGGGCATCAAGGTGGTGCCCATCCCGGCCGCTTCTGCCTGCGTTACCGCGCTGGCGGTCTCCGGGCAGGACACCTCCCGCTGGGTGTTCGAGGGCTTTCTGCCAGTGAACCGCAAGCAGAAAAAGGAGCGTCTGGCCGAGCTTTTGCAGGAAAAGCGCACCGTCATCTTTTACGAAGCGCCCCACAAGCTGCGCACCACGCTGGACGATCTGACCGCCGCCTTTGGCGCAGAGCGCAGCATTACCCTGTGCCGGGAGCTGACCAAGCTCCACGAGGAGATCTGGAAAACCACTCTGGGCGAAGCCGTGGAGCACTACCGCGCCGCCGAGCCCCGGGGCGAGTATGTGCTGGTGATGGCGGGTGCGCCCGCCGGTGCCGCCGAGGAAGAGGAGCTGACCCTAGAACAGGCGGCGCAGCGCGCTTTTGCGCTGACCATTGAGGGTTTCAGCGCTTCTGCCGCTGCCAAGGCTGCTGCACAGGGCACAGCCTATTCCAAGAGCGAAGTGTACAAGCAGCTGCTGCTGTTGCAGCAGACTACCGAATGAGTATAGAGGAGGATATTTTTCCGTGACAAAACTACTGGTCCTGAGCGACAGCCACGGCGCGCGTGACGCCATTAAGCGCATTTTGAACAAAGAGCAGAACAACGTGGATGCTGTGATCTTTTTGGGGGACGGCCTGCGGGATCTGGAACAGGCGCTGGCCTTTTTCCCCCATCTGCGGGTGTATTCCGTGGCCGGCAACTGCGATTACGGTGCGCTGGAGCCGCTGGACGGCCTTGCGGGCTTCGATCAGACGGTGGTTTTCTATACGCACGGTCACATGTACGGTGTAAAATACGATCTGGACACGCTTGCAGATGCTGCCGCCGCCCGGGGGGCCGAGGTGGCGCTGTTCGGCCACTCCCACATCCCCCACGCAGAGCAGCGGGGCAAGGTATTTTTGTTCAACCCCGGCTCCTGCGGGCGCTGCTACACCGGCCCGGACACCTACGGCCTGCTGACGCTGGAAAACGGCGCAGTGACCGCCTATGAGCACAAAGAGGTACCCAAGCAATGAGCATCAACGAGGTGCGCTATCTGCCGGAATGCGGCAGCACCAACGCCTATGTAAAGGAACATTTTGAGGAGTTCGGCCCGGTGGCTGCGGTATATACCGAAAACCAGACCGCCGGACGCGGGCGGCTTGGCCGCAGCTGGGTAAACGCCGAGGGCAAGGCGCTGTACTACACGGTCGCCATCAAGGAGCCGCTGGCACAGCCTGCCACCCTGCCGCTGCTGGCAAGCCTTGCGGTGCGCCGCCAGTTGCAGCTGCGCTACGGCGTGGACTGCCAGATCAAGTGGCCCAACGACCTTTTGCTGAACGGCAAAAAAATCGTGGGCATCCTGTGCGAAAGCGTAAGCTACGGCTACCAGCAGCAGGGGCGCGGCATTTTGTGCGGCATCGGCATCAACCTTGCCCAGCCCCAGAGCTATTTTGACGCCGCCGATCTGCCCCACGGCACCTCGCTGGCCTTGCAGGGCGCTGCGGTGGATCTTGCCACCGACCCCGCATGGCTGGCGGAGGGCCTGACCGACTTCGGCTTTGACCGCAGCCTGTACACCTTTGCACGGGACGGCTTTGCGCCCTTCCGGGAGGAGTACAAGGCCGCCTGCATCAATCTGGGCCGCCGGGTCACCTTTGACCTGCCGGACGGCGGGCAGGGAGCAGGCGAGGCCGTGGATGTGGATGAGGAGGGCCGTCTTGTTGTCCGCACCGACAGCGGCGAGGAGCATGTGTTCACCGGCGAGGTCTCCGTGCGCGGCATCTACGGTTCCCTCTGAAACTTGATATCACACAGCGCCCCCGGCAGAGGATCGCTCCGCCGGGGGCGCTGTTTCAGACAAACAAAAGTCCCCTCCGGCGCTTGCGGTACACCGGAGGGGACTTTTGTTTTGGGGTATTGCTTTGGTGTGAGG
>OLFW01000623.1_pt1 | contig 28570 bp, 13 predicted proteins | sample 1605351 | NCBI WGS metagenome assembly OLFW01 (sample SAMEA3888918, study PRJEB22519) | human gut metagenome | biome: human gut; feature: human-associated habitat; material: faeces | place: Denmark | collected 2010 | reverse complement strand
AGCCTGTAGCTAGCGTTCATCCTGAGCCAGGATCAAACTCTTCATTGTAAAATATCTTTTTACTCTTGCGAGTACTTTTTTGTCTCTGTTCAGGTGACCGAATGTTTCTTGATTATTTAATCAGATTGACGGTTTTATCACTTCATCACGGATACACATTATATATATCACATGATTACTGCTTGTACTACATTTCGTTTGTTTATCTAAAGTCTTTCAAAGAACTATTTCTTATTTCTAAGCCTCCGTTTGTTAGCGAAAGCGTTTGCAAAGGTAAGAGGTTTTTTCTTAACCACCAAATTTTTTTCGAAGTTTTTTTGAAAAAATTTTTCAGCGGTCAGAAACCGGAACCGCAAGCCCTTCTCGCTCCCTTAGCACGGCTAAGGTAAGATACAAGGCAACACCAGAAAAACCGGAAACCTCACGTTCACTCTGTCAATGCTTTACTGCGTTTCTCTCTCGAAAGCGGGTGCAAAATTACGCACTTTTTCGCAAACTCCAACTTTTACACGACTTTTTTTTGACCGTTTTTCAAAGTTTTTTCGTAAGACACTGGAAAACAGGTATGTTACGCGGCATATTTTTTTGTCATACGCAGAAGGAGGAGGAAAACATGCACAATAATATTTATTGCGCGGGCGGGCGCATGTGCGCGAAGGAAAATACACCGCATTATCCGCAAAAAGCGGTAAAATGGAAAAACAACGCCTTGTCTTCATCAAAACAACGGCATGTTTTCACCTAAAATACACCTTCTTTTTTAAAAATTACAGCATATTTTTTTCAGCATAATGAACAGACTGATTATCAGTACCGACGGAAATGCATAAAGCGGCACTGTTTCTTCAAGTAAAAATATACCATTCATGTCCGATGAACATGCAAAAGAACAAATATCTATTTAAGAATCCAGTCGCTCTAAACCGGAATTCCACAAACAAGCATGACGAGGATCTCTTGAAACTTAGAAGGGAGAAGATATTTCCCTTCATAAACAACAATCAAAAAAGGCTCCAATATTAAAAAATATCAGAGCCTTAATCTTCATCTCATTTTGCCTATATGGCAAAAATTTAATTAACTAACCTTTTTTACCTTTATCCCAAAAGCACAATACATCAAGTATGCAACACACAACAAGACAACGAATAATCCTGCCGTAATTCCTCCCAAATCAATTGCAAATCCTAAAATAGGAGTTACAACCCCACCACCGGCAACGGCAGTTATCATCAGACCGGAAATCTGATTCATCTTTGAAGGACATTCTTGAAAAGCCAAGGAATAAATGATAGAGAAAACAGAAGAGGCAAAAAATCCGATTCCACCAATACATAATAAATTCAGTGTAGCACCATCAACAAACATCAAAAGCAATAATGAAGCTGCACATGCAATAATATTTACGCGGAAATAACGTATTCCTGATATTCTTGCCAACAAAAATGTTCCAAGTAATGCTCCAATTGTTCTACTCAAGAAATAAACTTGAGGAGCAAACTTGACTTGTTCGGCGCTCCAATCGTAACGAACTGCCATAAGTTTTGAACTAATATAATTGGTGGCAACATCAACTCCGACAATGAAAAAGATTCCTAAAAACAAAATCAAAATGATTTTATCCTTCAATAAGGAAAACGAATCAGCCATTGAAATGGTTTCCGAAACACTCTGTTCCCGCTTTATAGGTGTGAACATCAACCAAAGTGCAAAAAACAAAGTTATCACCCCCAATATTGGGAAGCAATAATACCAATGTTCAGAGCCAAAACGTAATGTAGCAAATAATACAATTTCCGGACCAACCAAAGAAGAAACGGCCTTAATAACCTGCCCGGCAGTCAAACTGCTTGTAAGCATGCGTTGATCCTGTATCACATTATTCAGCAATGGATTAAGAGAAATCTGCAATAGGGCATTTCCTATGCCTAATAAGACATAAGCAATGATACAAGTTACACTACTATAAACAATCAACGGCAAAAACATACCGACAATTGTCACCAGCATACTAATGAGTACGGTATTTTTTCGCCCCCATTTATTCATCTTATTCCCAACAGGTATTCCTAGAAAAAGAAACCAGATAAACACCATCGACGGAACGAATCCTGTCATCGTAGACGACCAACCAAAACTTGTCTGCATATAATCGGAAGAAATACCGACTATATCACAAAAGCCCATAACAAAAAAGGCAGCAAGTACTGGAATTACTTTTATTATAGAACTGTTTTTCATAAAGCTATCATTCAATTGCACCAACCTCTATTCGTTTTTTCTTTAATAATTCATGTAAAGTTTGTTGTACTTTCTCATATTCTTTTTTCCCATAAACATTATGAACTTCCGTAGGGTCATTTTTTAAATCGAACAACTCCCAGAAATCAATATCAGGGTCACCATTTTCTCCCTTACCATACCAATGAATCAATTTATAGCGGTCTGTTCGGAGTCCATAATGTTTCCTTACCGTGCCAACTGCCGGATAGTCATAGAATTGATAATAAAGATTATCTCTCCATTCCTGACAAGTTCCGTTTTCAAACAAAGGCATTAACGACATTCCAGGCATTTCTTTCGGAGGTTTAACACCAGCAACACTTAAAAAGGTAGGAGCCAAATCTATATTTTGAACAAACTTACTACATTTACTCCCAGCTTTTATCATAGGAGGATAAGAAATAATTAAAGGAGTACGAAAAGATTCCTCATACATAAAACGTTTATCATACAATCCATGTTCTCCCATTAAAAACCCTTGGTCGGATGTATAAACGATAATCGTATTGTCCAAAAGATGTTGGCTCTCCAAATAATCCAACAACCGCCCCACCTGCTCATCCACAGAACGTATCGTACGACAGTAATCTTTTACATAACGCTGATATTTCCAGCGAACCAAATCCTTACCCACTGGACGATTTTTCAAAAAATCCTCATTCTGCTTCCGATAAGCCTCATCCCAAATTTTACGCTCCTCTTTTGTCAAATCCTTCATAGCTAACGGCCAACTATCCTTGATATATTGCAGTGTAGGTTCATCCTTCAACTCCTCCACTTTAAAATCAAAAGCATATCCCATATGCTTGGCTATGGTTAATTCCTGCATCTGCATTTGGGGACCTCTACTTTCATAATCGTCAAACAGCGTTGACGGCTCAGGAAAATTTATATCATTAAACAAATTCAGATTGGGCAAATCAGGCATCCAGTTCCGATGAGGAGCTTTATGGTTTACCAAGATACAAAATGGCTGATGCGTAGGAATAATTGTGTCCAACCAATCGATAGCATGGTCTGTTATTAATTTAGTGGCATAACCTTTTTCTTTCACAAACTGCCCATCCGTATTTGGAGTACGAAAGCCAGGATTATAATATTCCCCTTGATCGAATAAGATATGATAATAATCAAATCCTTTAGGTTCAGCATTCAAATGCCATTTACCAAAAACAGAAGTCTTATACCCTTCTTTCTGTAACAATTCTGTAAAAAAAGTCTTATTGTCATCCAAACAACACCCCAAACGTGTCTGCCCATGCTGATGACTGTATAGTCCTGTCAATAATGTAGCTCGACTAGGACCTGATATAGAGTTTTCAACAAAAGATTCAGTAAACAGCATTCCTCTTTCGGCCAAGCGGTCTATATTGGGAGTAGGAGCTACTTTCGAAATCGGATGTCCATAAGCACTAATTGTCTGGAATGCATGATCATCCATGAATATACAAACGATATTAGGATGATTACCTTGAAAAACATCATGATTTTGTGCCGGCATGGCTGCTGGCAACAGCGACAACCATGCTAATGAATAAATTACCTTCATAAATTAATGTATCAATTTCATATTAGGCACCTCTGACAAATCCAAAAACAAACATCCCCCATTAACAACTTCTTTAAAGGGCAACATAACTGTTTTTTGCGATTTACCATTCAATTTAATTGAATTGATATAGCAAGCTTTATCAGATAATCTATTTGTTTGAATCGTAAACGTATCTCCTTTGTAATACTTTTTATTCAGTTTGATAACCACCTTATCGAATAAAGGAGAACCTATCTGAAACTTAGGATTAATCTCTGTTAATCCTTTTACATCAAACAGACCTATAGAAGACATGACATACCACGCTCCCAACTGTCCTTGATCTTCATCCTGTCCATATCCATAGCCATGAATACCTTCCACACCATAAAACTCGTTCAAAATAGCGTTCACCCATTTCTGAGACAAGTATGGTTTACCAGAAAAATTGAATAACCATGAAATATGAAGATTAGGCTGGTTGCCATGATTGTACACTGTATTCAAACCAGCAAAAGCATCTACCGTCTGCCCTCCTCCGAATACATTTTTCTGAGATAACAAGAATATACTATCCAAGCGATTATTGAATTCTTCCTTCCCCACCATATCTACCAAATCCTCTATCTGATGAGGTACATAAAAAGTATACTGCACAGCATTACCTTCCTGAAAGCCTTTCCATGGGGCCAATGGATTAAAGTCTTTCAAAAAATTACCTTTGGTATCTTTAGGACGAATCAAACGAGTTTCCTTATCAAACAACAACTTCCAGCCCTCTGATAATTTATTTAATTTCTTATAATCAGACATTTTCCCCAATTGTTTTGCAAACTGTCCAACCGCATAGCTGCTAAAGCAATATTCCATCGTATGAGAAGCAGCAAATCCAGAACCTTCTTCAGTAGTTTTCATATCGAAACGAGGCTCATAAGGAGAATAACCACGTTCTACGAACTGACGCACATCCATTTTACCTGCACCTTCAATACGTCCTTTCCACTCCACTTCATTTTTCAATGCAGCCTCATAGCCTAAATTTACATCAAATGTACGTATTCCACAATTATAAGCAGAAGCTATCGCCAAACTAGTAAAATTCGTTCCTACCCCCGAAACATATTTACTACAAGCAATACCATCACCCAACCAGCCTGCATCTTTATAAACAAGTAATTGACTATTTATAAATTCTGAATAATATTCAGGATAAGCAATTGCCCACAATTGGGTCAGATTCCAAAATCCCCCCCAAATAGCATCTGTATTGTAATGATTATGTAAAGGCTTGCCATCTTTACCCAATGCAATACGACCTACTGTCCCATCATTTTTCGGATAATAACCATTACAGTCACTTGCCAACCCTCTACCTAACAAAGCATGAAACAGCCCTGTATAGAATTTCACCTTATCATTCTTCTTGCCTCCTTCTACAGAAATACGTCCCAGACTATTATTCCAAATAGTTGTAGCTTGTTTATGAGCCAAATCAAAATTCAAGTCAGCCGCTTCTTCATCCATATTTAAACGAGCATTTTCAATAGAAGTATAAGATAATCCTATTTTCACCTCAACAGCCTCATCTTTATGCGTCGGAAAGGTAAGATATAATCCTGCTCCTGGACCTTTGACTTCTGTCTGCCCAACTGTAACCTTATTTTTAATAAAGGTGCCCACCTGCTCCGGCTTTTTATCTACTACCGCAGAAAAGTACATACGTACACTCGCTCCTTTTTGATAAATATTTACATAAACAGGTGATGTAACAACATAACCTTCAATACGCCCATCAGGAGTATACCGAACCCACGCATCCGTTACTTCTCCACTTTCTCCCTGCTTATTCCCAATATCAAAAATCAAATTGGATTGCTTGGATTCAGGATAAGTATATCGATGAAAGCCGACTCTCTTAGTCGCTGTCAACTCTGCCTTTACACCATAATCTTTCAACAATACAGAATAATAGCCCGGATCAGCGACTTCATCTTTCTTGTCGAAGTTAGAACGATATCCACTTCCCGGCTTATCCACATCTCCAGGTACTGTCTGTAAAGCTCCTACCGTTGGAGCCAATACAACACCCCCAACCTGAAATTCATGAAAATTGGCAAATCCCTCTATGGAAGTATGGCGAAAATCATATCCTACAGCTTGCCATCCCCCAGGGTTTCCTAAATGAGCATCTGTCGAAGGGGCTAATTTTGCCATGCCAAAAGGCACCGCTGCTGGAGTATAAAAAAACCACCGACAATGAGCAGTCCCGATATTAGGATCAACATAATCTATTAATTCTTTTTGTTCAGCATAGCCTACCATGACACAATTTGCCATCAAAAAGGCTGTTACAAACATCTTTATATTCATTCTAATTCTAATTTTAATGTTAATGTTTCAAAGGGCTTCATATAAAATGAAGAAGGAGAGAATTTCTGTCTAAATTTGCCTTCATTATCACACTCAAAAATCCTTTTAGGTTGAATCCCTCCCCATTCAAATGCAGCATGTGCAACTAATCGTGAAGTATTATTCAATCGCACAAGTAAAGACTTGCCATTGTCACAAGGTCGTATAGTAGATATAGCAATATGATGCTTACCCTGCAATTTAAACAGACTGGCAAGGCTTTCATTCTTCGAAGAATAAGAGGCTACCAGATGCTGAGATATTTCAATACCCTTCTTTTTAAAATCACGTACATCCGGGTCAAAAGGAACAATCGTATATCTCAAAGAACAAACACCTTCTTGGGAAGCTTTATAATTTGTTCTCCAAGAGTTATTCATCACCCAAGAATAAATTACAGGAGAAAGTTTTGCAGAATTACTCCACTCCAAAAACTCTTTTGAATCCTTCAGCCAAGCTTCCCCTGTCATTTCTCCAGTTTCCATTATTGGAGTATCAAGCAATGATAAAAATATGCCATGTTTCATACCTTCAACTGCCACTCCATTATTGACAGAGTAGAAATTTTTGTTCGCACCGGCAAGTTGCTCACGCTCTGGTCCCATTTCTTCGAATGGAAGATCTACCCGAAGCTGAGGATTCTCAATATTAAATGGAAATCCAAAACGTATATTTTCATATTTATAATCTTTTTTCTTGTCCAATGTATTCACGATATCAACCTTATCAAGACCTGCATAAACAGTTATATCCTGGGTTAAAAAATTACATCCGGGAGCATTGGAAAGAATACGTACCGTAGCAAATACAGGACCATTCTGTATCAATTCTACAGTATTCACTTCTGCAGTCTGCAAATTTCCAGCATTACGTGACGAATAAAAATATTGATTCAAGCCATTTTCTCCGGCATAATTCCAATCATTTCCCTTTATTTTCAACGAAGATATCGTACCATATTTCCGGTCGACAGCTAAAGTCAACACATCACTCTTCAACGTATCTTTTTCAAAAGAAAATAACTTACCCGAAAACATTTTTTTACCTATTGGCTTAAGCGTATACACTTTCGATCCCAAGGGAGGTATGTCAAGAGCTATAAATGCCCATTTATTCTCTCCCTCCACTTTTTGAAGAGGAATTTGTTTTCCCTGCTCATCCACCAATACATTCTGTGACAAATCCTTTTTAGAAATCAGGAAAACTACATCCGAGCGCATCCAAGACTGCGTATTTATCACTTGAACAAAAGTTTCATCAGTTTGCTTGGACGACTGTAATGTTTTCAATGCCCCCTTATACACCAATGATGATAAAGAATCACCTTTCACAGCAAAATCACTCTTTTGTTTCCACAAAAGCTTTGTAAAATCAGATTCCGGATCCGGTCCACTGGCAGAAGCTCCCCATGTATGTTCCGAAAACAAAATAACATTTCTCCATCCTTCTTTGAAAGTGCCTTCCGGATAAGATTTCCGATCCAGTAAAGACCATAAAATTTCTGATTGATTCAAACGATCCGAACTTTGACGATTCATTGCAAGTTCTTTTGCCGTAGATGCTGCACCATCCTCCCAATAAGGAGTCATATCTCCTTTTAAAACCGGCAAACAATTTGCATATTTAGACTCAAAATCTTCAAATAGTTGCTTTGTCGTACCAATAATAAACTGAGGATAATCATATCTCTGATTCCATTCTTTAATTATTTCCGGCATCAAATCATCGGGAGGGCCATTATCACCTTGAATCGTATATCTCAAATATGCAATATCATACGGATAAGGCTTATTCTCTAATTCTGTAAGATATTCCCATATAGGTTCAGTTCCACAAGCAGAAAGTTTATCAGTCAACCAGCTATGAAAGAAAGAATATCCCTTACCAGCAGACCAAAACATAATGCGTTCCTTTCCTGAAGCAGACTCCCAATAAAAAGGACAATCTCCCCATTCACGATGTACATTGCCAACGCGACTACCTCCTACCGGAGGATAAAAAGGGACGTAATTAGGAGCCATTGAAAAATATTTAACCCCATTTTGAGCCATAGCAGTAACAGTTCCCCAAGAAGCCCCAGGAACATCTGACATCATTGCGGTATTAATATCTATACCCAACTCTTTTTCCAGCCCATAAGCATCATCAAACAAATGGGTCATCTCCTCTTGCTTACAGATTCCAGTTAGCATGCTAGCCAAAGAGGCATCCAGCCCAATGACACCTTCCTTTATCGCCTTTTTCAGACGTTCTGCTTTAGAAGTACCTTGATATTTTTTCAGATATTCAGTCACACACCACATTGTTTCCGAATTCCAATGGAATTGCGCTCCCTGTGGATAACATTTTGTAGCTTCTGCTAAATCCATAGCACGCTCCAAATTTCGCCACTGCAAAGCCAACACATCCTCATGCCTATGAGTATAACCAATGTCCAAATGAGAATGAGGCAAAAAATATACAGTCCATTTTCTAGCTCCTGCGACATTAAATATTTTTTCACAAGTACCTTGGGCAGAAATAAACTTTAGCTTTACATCCGTATTATTTTCCATCATACCTGCCATAAAGGTAGATGTATAAGTTGTAATGCCAGATTTTGACTTGGGAATTTCAATTGTTTTCTTTTTCCCATTACATTCCAAAAACAATTTACCTCCAGCATAAACCGGCTTTTCATACTCAATAGTAAATTCTCTACAAGGCCCCTCCAAAGAATGCACATAAGCTTGTGAGGCTTTAAATCGAAAATCGTCAATATGAGGCAATGCATCAATCTGACATCGTTTCAGTTCATAAAAACGTACTTCACTCAGTCCATAATAATCGATATTCTGATTACCATGTTTAGCATCCTGCAATGTCTTCTCATTACCATCATGATAATAGTTTCCTTGTTCCTTATCAGCTGTTATCACAAAATATTTGAATGTAAGACCTTTTAAATTCAAAGAAAAATCAGCAGGCTCTAACTTTCTACCTTTTGATTCCGGTAAAATAAAATAGTCTCTATTTCCATCTTTCAATGTATTCCAAATAGTGCCATCATTGGAATATTGCAAATATACTTTTTGTAAGCCACGATTCGTATGATCACTTTGATTATGATTCCAAATTTCCAATAAATCTACAGTACGAGGCTTATCGAAACTATACACTAACCATACCACTCCTTTTTGAGTATCCTCCGTCGCTGAGACTAATTGAGTAGAAGGAGTAGATATCCACATCATATTTCCTAAATTATGTGAACGGTGGTAGTTATTTACCATTCCACTTCCATTGATTGTTTCAATAGCTGGGAAACCCTTAAATTCACTACTAGCCTTCACTGAAATAAATTCTTTTTGAATAGGAACATAGACTTCAGTTTGTTTTATGCTTGCCTTTACAGGCAAACATAAAACTCCCAATATTAAGCCTAACAAATATTTCAATTTCATAGGCTTTTATTTTATATACGACTTTTCAGTTCCCCAAGATGTATTGGGTTTATCTCCCATCTCAAGAATCAGTTCCCCTCCTTTTAGTAATTCAGATGCAGGGAAGAAGAATGTATTCAAAGATTTGCCATTCAAAGTTGCACTTTGAATATATTTATTCTTTCTCGAAACATTTTTAGCTTCTATCACGAATTGCTTACCTCGATTATATCGATTTCCCAAATCAATAATAACCTTCTCATAAAGGGGACTTGCTATTTCGTAAATAGGATCAACACGGCAACCACCATCCGTTTGAAATAAACCAAGAGCAGCCATCACAAACCATGCACTCATTTGTCCTTGGTCTTCGTCTCCCAAATAAGCATTCGCTACTCCATATCCATAATATCTATCCATTATAGAACGACTCCACTTCTGAGTTAACCAAGGCTTTCCAGCCCAATTAAATAAGAAAGCAAAATGCATTGACTGTTGATTACCTTGAACCACCGGATGATCCCAATATTGATCATTAGGCGCATTATATCTCCAAGATTCACTTGCTTGGAATCCCCATTCTAATCTTTCTACAAATTTATCTTTACCTATAAAATCCACCAAAGCTGGCATGTTTTGAGGAACGAACAAACTCAACTGCCATGCATTCCCCTCAACATAATGCTGATTAGCTCCTGATTTAAAAGGATCAAAATTAGGAACAAAATTTCCCAATGTATCACGCAAATGAGCAAAACCATTTTCTGGATTCATAGCATTTCGCCACCATTCTCCCCGTTCACTATAAACCAAATAATCATCATAACGTCCTAACGCTTTTGCAAATTGTCCGACAGTCCAATCATCATAAGAGTATTCTAATGTATTAGAGTAACGCCCTTTTTCCATAGGTACGTAATGATATTTCAAATAAGGAAGCAAATCCCTATTTCCTGCAAAACCACCTGCTACATGAGTTGCCGGAGTGGTTTGCATTTTCTTACAAGCTTCTAATGCTTTATCCGCGTCAAAATCACGAATACCCATCTGATAGGCAGATACAATTTGAGGTATTTCATGTTCAGCAACCATTACCGGAATATATTCCATTCCAGCTGGTCCTTTTGCAAGCCAACCATTGGAATCATATAAGGCTAATTGTGAATTAACCCATTTAGAAGACCATTCTGGAGTTATCAAATTCCAAAACTGGTTCAAATTCCAAAATGAATTCCAAAATGCATCACATCCCAAAGCAACGTGGGCAGGATTTGAAAATTTACGAACTTTCTCATCAGGTGACATCCATTCTCCATTCACATCGCTCCATGTATTACGACACATTGCGCGATACATATTTGAATAAAATCGCACCTTTTCCATCCTATCATTTGATGTTATCTGTACACGAGAAAAAATATCGTTCCAAACATCCTTTTGATTTTGAACTACGGCATTGAAATCCCATCCAAAGCGATCGGTTATCTCCTTCTTTAGGTTTTCTTCTGCATTGGCAATACTGACCAATGAAATACCAGTTCTTACCTGTACAACAGGATGAGTTTTTGTATCAAATTCGACATACAAACCAGCATCTTTCAAATCTTTTTCCTTTATCTCATCAACATTTAGAACTTCATTATTCTTCCAGCCGCCAATTCTCTTGATTGGAGCATCGAATTCAATTACAAAGTTTACCACATATTCCTGATCAGCATCATTACTCCATACTGTAGGACGAGGTGATAATTGATGACTATATCCCTCTATACGATTTGTACCAACCTTTTTAATTTGCACATCTTTTAATAGATAATCGTATTCTGCTTGAACATGCAAATCAATCATAACACGACCATCTATATCTTTTGGGAAAGTATATCTCTGAAAACTAGCACGCTCTGTGGCTGTTACTTCTGCCCAAATACGTGTATCACTTAAATATACTTTATAATATCCTAATGGCGCTTCTTCTGTGGTTTTATCAATACGTGAGCGATAGCCTTCATCTGGCCTAAACTGATCTCCTACTTTAGTAAACAACTGACCATTAGTCGGCATCATTCCTAAACCTCCCATTGTCCATTCATGGATATGACTAAAACAACCTAATGTTTCAAATGTTGGCTGATAACCAGCCTGCCATCCCATATTCTGATTATCTGGACTTAACTTAACCATACTGAAAGGCATCCACGGGCCTGGAGCAATCATCCAACGTGAATGGGCCGTACCAATTTTCGTATCAACATAATCAGCTGCAGTCTGCAAAGGCTGTACAGAACGTACAATCTTACCTTCTTTGATTAACTCATCATTAATAAAAATCTGATATTTACTCTTTTTATTTTTAGAAACTGCTGGCATAAGAGCTTCCAACACATAGCGAGCTGTATCCAACTGAGTTGCTAAAATACATTCACCATCCAACTTTACTGAAAGCGCCGGATTACCCGACAAATGTTCTACATCGACCAATAAAGGCTGGTATTTTTTATTATCTTTTTCCACTTCATAAGAAGCCGGAGTCACATCACGCAAAAAAGCATATTCATTATTAACACCCAACTTGGCTGCAGCCGGAGATTCCATACGAATTTGATCAAAGACAATCCAACCGCCTTCTAATACAGAAATTGTAACATTATTACCACCATCTTTCAAATCTTCACTACTTAAAGGTAACTCTAAAATCTGCTCTTTCGCTTGCGACAGTTTACCTTCGAGTACATCTTTAGAATGTCCCTTTACTTCAAACTTTTGTTCCTTATTATTAACTTTTATTTTAATAACAGAACGAGTTGGTGCTGAATCGACCAAATCAAGAATCAACTTCCAAGAGCCACGTTGTACCTTTTCCAAATTAAATAGAATATTCACATCATGTGTTCTCCAACCAGAAGTCCCCCACGTACCTCCCCATGTATCATCCGGTCCAGGAAGTACATAAGGAAAATCTGACTTTAACGTAGAAGTATTAATTAAAAAGTACCGATCCTCATAACCAAAATCATGAGCTAAAAATTGCTTATAATTTCCAGGAGCCAAAGCAAATTCTTTTGCAGAATTATCATTATCTCCAATAGACCAAAGATTATGGTTTGTATTAGCAGCATTGCTGCTAATACAAACAGTTAAGAAAAGAGTAGTGAATATATTATTCTTTTTCATTTATCTTACTTTTTATATAAGTTATTTATTCCTCACGAGCAATAGATTGGATTTCCTTGACAGTTGTATAATTATATACATTCTGCCCCTCTACTTGTTTATTTATTCTAGCACCTACACGCAAAAAGAATTTACGTGCATAAGCAGGAAACAAATTTTGAGCATTACCCTCTCCCGGTCCCTGAGGCTGTCCAGTACGGATCGTAATCGTTTTATCTAAAATATCACTGACATTTGCTCCAAGCAAATGAGTCGAGAAGCGAGGACTATAACTAAAATCCCCAACGTAACTAGTTTCACTAACGAACAACCAAACTTCTGCAATTGCATCCTGATAGTCAGGGTTATCAGTACCTCTAGTAATTTTTACTTGAATATCAGCAGTACCATCTGCATTAACCACAGGTTCTCCTACCCATTCCAAACGTAAAAATGGTTCTACTTCATAATGTAACACACGTTCTCCTTCGATATCTATAATCTGTTCCTCTACAGGAACAAATGCCCCTGTAGGGGTTACTCCATACCTTCCAGGAAATAGTTTAGTATTTTGGAATGTACCATCCATTCTACAATAAAAGTCGTAAGGAGTAGGTGTGTCACTCCAACTATATTCCATCAGACGAATACGGACTCCTGTAGGACCTATAGCTGTCTGATAAGGTTCTTTTGTTACTTTATCTACGATATCCCCTCTCAATGTTTCAGAAGGTTCATCATAATTATCATATCTACATGATACGAATGAAATAGCTATACACAATAATATGAGTAAATCTTTAATATGCTTCATAATAACATCTTTTTTAGAAACCTGGATTTTGTTTAATATTAGGATCTTTCTGGATTTCGTCATTAGGAATTTGCTGATAATAATAACGACTGTCGTAGGTATAAAGATAATTTTGTTCCTGCAACTTCACATCCATAAAATATTTCGTAGCTTCAGCAGCCATAAATGCTTGTAATGTACGATAAGTTTTACTATTCTGCTCATCATCCAAGATACGCCAACGCCTTAAATCCCAATAAGTCTTATTTTCAAAGCCTAATTCTTTGCGTCGTTCTTTTCTTACTTGATCAATAGTCAAATCTCCTTCAGATTTCATTAAATCAGCTCCTGCACGTTCTCTTATAAGATTGATACAACGATAAGCTTCTGTTTTATAGGCTGTACTATTTTCTGCATTCAATGCTACCAATTCGGTAGCAGCCTCTGCCCTATTCAGCAGGACTTCTGCATAACGCAATTCAATCCAGTTAGTTGAAGACTGATTCCAGTCCGTATTAGTCTGCTTAGGATCCATATATTTTCGAATCAAGAAACCTGATATACCACACCCGGTAGACGGATTATACATCATACCACTTTTGCCAGAACGAGGCATCTGAGTACCATCTGACAAAGTAATCCACGTACTAGGATCATTATTATTCACATCATTTTTCGACAATTTCAACAAACTGGTAGCATCGTCACTATACTGTGGCTGATCATCATAAAATCCAGTTGTACCAATTGCCAACAAAGGTTCGATTCCATTTTCTATATCACCTACATAAATACCTCTTCTAAGCTCTATAGACTGCCCCTTAAATTCATCACCAGGAAGCAATACTGTTGCACGCAAACGAGGTTCACAATTAGCAAATGGCTCCATTGTTGTATTATACAACTTATAGTGACCATCTTTATCAAAACATTCGAAATGTCCATTAGCATCTTTATCAAAACCATCAAACATTTCAACGAAATCTAATGTTGGACAAATTTCAGAATGACTACCTCCCGTAGATGTTTGAACTGATTGACCAACTGTACCAAAAGAGTGTATATTATCTGGATATAAGAAATAACGTACAAAAATATTCTCTTTGGTATCTTTTAAAAATATATTTACATAGTTTGTATACTGAGCTTCTTTATCATCATCTTTCCACTCTCCTTTATACAATTCATATCCTCCTTCATCGACTATCAATGAAGCATCATAAGCCTGCTTAAAATAATCAGTAGCACGAGTCGCAGGAATACCACACACTCTAGCTCCGTTATATTCCAATTCTACTTCATTGTATTTAGCAATAGAACCAGCAAATAACATTGCACGTGATTTAAAAGCCGCTGCTACATATTTATTAGCACGTCCCTTTTGCTCACTAACCAAAGGAAGATTTTCTATAGCATAGTCCAAATCAGAGGAAATGAAATCCCAAATACTTTCTTCAGAATCACGATAAAATTGAGTATCTTCAATGGTAGCTTCAGCTGGATAATCAATAAATTTATCTACTTTAGGAACTCCACCATATCGTTTTACTAAAGCAAAGTAAGCATAAGCACGAACAAAACGTGCTTCAGCTATCCAATGTTGAATATCATCAGCATCATGATGAGATGCATAATTAGGAAGTTCCTCCATCAAATAGTTTGCCTCACGAATTAATGTATAAGCATGATTCCAGGCATTAAAACTTTCATATCGTACACCCGTTACGTCACGGCTTATTGCTTCCCCACTCCAACATGAAGGTTGTTCACGGGGAGCATCTCCACTACCAAACCCTTTATTATAAACATAACGAAAATCCTCCATAGGTAACACACTATAAAGACGAGCCATATAAGCAGTAACTCCATCACGAGATGTTAGAATTTCATTATCAGTAACAATATTCAATGGAGGTATATCTAAATCGACACAAGACAGCATTCCAGTCCCCATTGTTGCTACAAACATAGAGGCAAAAACATAAGAATATATTTTTTTTATCTTCATAACATATTAGAATTTAAGATTTAAACCAACAGTGATTGTTTTATTTAATGGATAATTATACCCATAATTACTTGATGGGAATTCCGGATCACAATATTTTAACTTAGTAAAAGTCAGCAAGTTATAACCACTCAAATAAATACGTGCACCTTTAATTTTTGCCTTTTCCAACCAAGTTTTAGGGAAGGTATATCCCACTTCAATGTTTTTCAAGCGCAAATAAGAGGCATTCTGCATATTAAATTCAGAATTCTGATTTGGTAATGAACCTGTATAAGCATAATAACCTTCCACCCATTCCTGAGAAGGATCATAAGGATCTGCTGTAGGATCTACCGGATGCCAGCGATCCATAAACTGATCGAGTGCATTGGTATTGGCCCACAATGGTTGATAAAGCAACTCTGTATATGATATTGTACGCATGCCGGCTCCCTGAAATAACATATTTAAATCAAACCCTTTATATTGAGCACTGATTGTCATACCAAAATTTAACATTGGACGATCTCCACTATAAGATATGGGATGAACATCTAAATCATTTATCCACCCATCCCCATTCCAGTCTACATAATTATAATCTCCCAAAACAGAACCCCGACCGACATAAATAGGATTATAATAAATTTGATCCCATGATGTAAAACGCTCACCAGCTTCATATCCCCACCATATATTGCTAAAACGATCATTTGAATTTTCTTTCCAATTTAAATAAGAATTCCCTTTACGAGCCATCTCAACATGAGTATTTAGCGTACGAGTGAATGCTAAATTACCTTTCACTTCATAGATAAAATCATTAACCTTATTTCTATGACTTAATTCTATTTCAAAACCGCGAGAGATATCTCCATTCAAATTCTCTTGAGGAAGAGAAGCCCCAACCAATCCAGGTAAACTTGCATTTCTTGTTGTTAATATACCTGTACGCTCACGATTGAAATATTCAGCTGTAATGCCAAGCAATCCACCCCATGCCTCTGCATCTAATCCAATATTGAATGTTTTTGCTTTAACCCATGAAATGGATCTATTTGCAGGACCTTTATTGACAACACCACCAATCCATGCACCATCAAAAACACTACCACCACTAGGATAAGTATAACCTTGTAAAAACTGATAAGCTAAAGCACTATCATCACCAAGAACACCATAAGAAGCTCTTAGTTTTAAATTATTAATGAAATTCAAACTTGAGTTTTTCCAGAACTTTTCCTCTGAAACTCGCCATCCACCAGAAACAGATGGGAAAGCCTTCCAACGAGATTCAGATGGGAACATTGAAGACCCCTCATAACGGAAAGCAACCTCAAATAAATATTTAGACAAATAATCATAAGTAAAACGGCCTATTAAAGCCTGATTTGCACGTTCATAGAGTGCACTTGAACTTGTACTCTGATTAAACTGTTGATTTTCTGACATTCCAGCAAAAACCTGATCTATTGGCAATGACAAGTCTCTTCTTCCCCAAAAATTATCTCCCTCCTTATGAGATTCTTCATAAACTAAAGTAGCTCCAATATTATGACCATCAAAATCATGCGCATAATTAATTTTTGCTTGCCATAAAACGTTATCTTTACCATAAAAATTACGCTGTACATAAGAAGGATCCAACCAAGTATATTTCTGTTCATCTCGATAACTATACCATGTTTGACGATATTGTTTATTATCATTTAAAATATAGTCATAACTAAATAATCCACTAATACTTAATCCCTCTATCCAAGGTAATTCATAAGTAGCTCCCATACTAGACTGAAACCACTTGCTTTGATAAGTACAATACCCTACATTATCCGAATTCATAATTGCAACAGGATTCATCAATGTTGTATTAGAAGGCTGATAGAACTTCCCTTCTGCTTCATCTTGATATATCGGATCAAGAGGGGTCATCAGCCACATAGCTCTCACAATATCCCATGATCCGTAAGTAGGAGTATTTCTTTCATCCATCATGCCAAATAGTTTCAAATCAACACTAAGATGATCGGTTATTTTTGTATTGATATTGCTACGAATATTAAATTTTTTGTAATTCATATCATCTGTCTTCAAGAAGCTTTCTTGATACTGATAACCAAAACTAGTAAAATATTGAGTTCGATCTGTACCTCCACTTATATTTATAGCATGTTGAGTTTGTGGAGCTGTATTTTTCATAACGGCTCCTTTCCAATCCGTACTTTTCTTTGTCCCTGTACGATATGGTTCAAAATCTGAATCAGTATAAGTCAAACCACCTCCATCTACTTTATGCATGCTAATTTCATTAGCTAACGTCATCCATTCCTGAGCATCTACCATATCAGGGAAATTAGAAGGCTTCTGCCATGTAAAACTACCAGTATATGAAATTTCCGGCTTCTGACTTGTACCTTTCTTAGTAGTAATCAAGATTACTCCATTCGCAGCACGTACACCATAAATAGATGCCGAAGCATCTTTCAAAACAGAAATAGATTCTACATCTTCTGGATCAATACGAGCCATATTATCTCTAGGAATACCATCTATAACTACTAACGGATTACCTAAACCACGAATGTCAATACTAGTATTAAAAGCTCCAGGTTCACTAGAGTTTTGAACCACACGAACTCCGGCTATCTTTCCTGTTAACATATTAGACAAATCCTCATTTTTTGTAGTTACCATCTCTTCTGTAGAAATAGATGAAACAGCTCCTGTCAAAGTTGCTTTTTTCTGAGAACCATATCCAACTACTACCAATTCATCAATCATTTCTGTATTAGATTTCAAAACGATTATCATATCTTTTTTCAGATCTTTACCAGAAATAATTTGGTCTTTATACCCAACAAATGATATTTGCAGTTTTGAAGAAGAAGTCACTTCCAAAGTAAATTTACCATCCATATCAGCAATAGTACCTTGCTTAGTGGAAACGTCTAATACACTAGCACCAATCATTGGTTCACCCGACTCATCTTTAATAATACCAGAAATGAGTCGTGACTGCTGTTGTGCCAACATTGGTATAGAAACCAACGAAAGCAACAAACTGGCAACAAAACACATTATTACATGTTTCATAAATTGATTAAGATTTAAAAGTTAATAATTTTAATAGACCAATTAATATATACCTATTGAAAACTTGTTACCTAAAGAAAACTAAACTTCTAACTGTGATAACGCATATGCATAAGCACCTCGCATGATAGAGCAGCTTGCTCCTTCACGACTACACATCACTGCAATGCGTTTCGTATTATTATAGGGTACTTTAATTGACGTTCCGGGAATCAAGACCTCACGATGTTGATAATCCAGAAACTTCTTTCTGTCCATTTCATCTTCCCAGTTATAAACTTCCATCTGCAAACATGGGAATTGCTCTCCTGAAAACATTGATAATGTAGCGCGCAGTTCATTTACTAAAGCCGGTAATATATAGTGAGAAGCACCGGCTAGTCCACCACCCATTACTACTAACCCATCTACAATATTCAGTGCAGATGCAATTGCACTTCCAGCCATTTCTCCTAATTCCTGAAAACTAGCTATTGCAGCCTTCTTATCACCTTCCTTTATACCTTCAGCAATTTCATAGATATCTTTAGGAGTCAGACCGGCATCCTGTACTCCTGACAATTCACGATACACTCTTTTAACGGCACGGATACTGACACTTTCTTCTGCAAGCATTGAAGGATACTTCTTGTTACGCATCAGCCAAACGTCCCCTCCACAGCCATTATCTCCTGTCAACAATCTGTTATCTATTACAACTCCAGCTCCAAAGCCAGTACCTAATGTTATTCCCAGTAAATTTTTATATTTCCGATTATGCCCCATTGCCTCCAATTCTCTATTTACCATAGGAAGAGCTCCAGATAAAGCCTCACCATAAGCAAACAGATTTCCATCATTTTCTATATAGACAGGAATGCCATAATGATGTTGCAAAAATGGTCCAAGAGCTACTCCCTGACGAAAAGAAGGGAAGTTAGGCAAGTTTCCACCTATCACTCCATTTTTATAATCTGCCGGACCTGGGAAGGCAAAGCTGATTGCAACAGGAGGTGTATCCAAGCTTTTAATTACGGCATCAAAACCAGCCACTAAAGTGGCTAGGCATCTATCCAGATTGTCCGAGCAAGAAGGCATACAAACTGGCGAAACAATCTGAATATTGCCCCTGATGGCAGAAAAAACAAAATTAGTTCCTCCTGCATCAAGGGTCAATACTATTCGTTTGTCATTCTCGTACATATTTTTAAGGCTTCTTTAAAGGTTTATCACTCTGTTTTTCTACTATCAGAAGCGTACATAAGCTTTCACTGTCACACACTCCTTACCTTCTGACAAGCCATAAGGACGGATAGTATATTCACCTACACAAGCCGGAATAATAAAGGTTTCAGCATAATGTACTACAAATGGCTCGAATGAATGAGTAGGACTTTCTACAATAGCCTCCTCTCCTTCCAATAGATTGAACACATTCACACTATTGTTAGTATGGTGCAATACGGGAACAGAGAAGCGGTGACGACGGGTTTCAATAAACTCATTTTCATGCAAACCGGTACGTTCTTCCATCCAACCTTCACCTTCACCTATCAAGGTCACATGGTTACGAAGTTTTTCATATACATAATCCGTATTTCTATTCCAATTGATGACATGTTTTCCACGTTCTACATTTATTGGACGAGGTTTTCCGTCGAGTCCCAAACGCTGCCAGTCCCAAAGTTTGAAAGTAAACAGATTGGGAGTTGAACTGATTTCAAGTACCATACTGTTTGAACCAGAACAATGAATTGTTCCTCCAGGTATCAAGAAATGGTCATGCTTTTTGGCCGGTATCTTGTTTACATACTTTTCAGCATCGAACACGATTTCACCACGCTGTGCCCTGCGTAAATCCTCTATCATAGCCTCACGGTCTACTCCATTCTTTACACCTAAATAAACAACAGCATCTTCTTCTGCATCCAGCAGATAGTAGCTTTCGTCCTGTGTATAGTACATACCGAAATTCTCGCGGATAAACTGGGTTGTAGGATGTACCTGCAAACTTAAGTTTCCACCACCTATTGTATCCAAGAAGTCGAAACGTATCGGAAAGTCTTTTCCAAAACGTGCTTCAACAGGCTCTCCAAGTAATTCTTTACTTTTCAACAATACCAAATCAACTGAAGGTAATTCAAAGCGTACACCATTTACTTCAAAATAAAGGCTGTTTTCCTCGGGCACACAGTCGAAGCACCAACCGTAATTTTGCTTACTGCGGTCCAAATCACATACCTCCTTCATCCACTGTCCTCCCCATGGCGCCGGATCAAAGAAAGGAACAACACGGAAAGGTTTCGTAGATGTTTTCTCAATGCCTTTAAAGAAAGTTTCACGATCAATCATTTTAGGCTGGCCTGCAATATGAGTATCCAACCAAAAATCTACCTTATGAAACAATGAATCTTTATAACGATCGCATACACGCCAATCATTAAAATATCCTCTTTTATATTGGAGCGAAACAGCTTCATTACGATTGTCTATACCTAAAGCTTTTACTTCATGACGACGAAAACGTTGCTGAATTTCCCAACGGGCCATATCCACATACACAAGCGTTGCTTCAGGGACAACCATATGCGCTCCTGTACCTAACACAATAACAGGCTTATTGCTTTCACTGACCTTTTTTTGTGCAGCCGCCAGCTTTTCACTATCAAAATAATCCGCCAAACATAAATTGGTTACATAGCCAAACAACACATCATCAGTCATAAAGCGTTCTGTCATTTCAGCTATCACCTTCTCATCTTTATACAATCCATTCACCAGAATAATTTCTGCCGGCTGAAGTAAAGAAAGCTCATCTATAAGTTCTTTTTCATATACCCCAGTATAGCAGTCGACTGCTAATACAGCTTTTTCAGACAATTTGGATGCAAGAACATCACGTATCTCACCCCATCCTTGAAGGATATTCCCATCAATTACCGTAGCAGGATATTTGTCATAATTCGGTTTTCTCATAAATAATTTATTATTTGTTCATACATATTATCATTTTGTGCAAATATAAAAATAATATTTTATAATCAAATAGAATTAATAGAAAAAATTCATCTTATCGAAATAGAATAAAATGATAGAACAGAACTATACGAACGCATACATATTAGATAAATCAATTTAATTATCAATAAATTACGCATAATTAAACTATAATATACCAAAAGTATAAAAAAGAAAGCAGGAAAAATATATTTGTCCATATGTAACATAGAGTGTTCAAACAATATAACAAAACGTGCAATATACATATTCTATATTCTCATAAAATATTCATCTATTATCATAAAAAGAAACCCGTCATCGGATACAACCGATGACGGGTAAGCTAGTATCAAAAACAGTATTCAAATAAACATTACCTGTATATTTTGATAAATTTACTTTCCCAAGGTTTTAATTTCAAAGCAGCTTGTTCACCTTTAACTGTTTCTCCAACAACATCACATACTTCCACTTTTTTAATATTCACAATATCCGAAGAGAAAGAAAGGTCTACCATTTTACCTCCAATCTCCCTAAGTTGCAACATAACAGCCTTTTCATTTTCAACAGGGATCATATTTACTAATAAAACATTCTCTGAATTTATTCTCAGAATATTTTTCACCTGATTAGTTCCATCATTTCCTTCTCCAGCAGGTAATACCCTAGTCAGGAAAGGAATTCTATTAGACCACGCAAATTTTGTTGCATATTCCAAAGAAGAATCTTCAGAAGAATTTATAAAATAACTCCATTGCATTTCTCCTACCTGATCTGCATTAAAATTCGTAACCCAATAATTATTCATTGGCCATGAATACATATTAGTAGACTGAGGAACCGCTCCGGCCTGATAACGTCCTGTATTAATTGCTCCGAACTGCATCAGAGGTATCTCCTGACTACACATGACAACTTGTGAGTGACTATTTCGCGCTGTTGCAAAATTCTGCACTGTATACCAATCATTAGACGAACCTTTTATTTGATCAACACCTGCTTCTATATTTCCACCAGGAACATCTAAGAATATTTTTCCATTTTCAATCTGGTAAGGGAAAGAAACATATACTGCTTCCGGATCGATTACAGATTTTTTACGCAAACGATAAAGTACTTCTATTTTTTTCTCCACATTGTATATACGGAACTCCACCATTAAATTATCTTCCCCAATGCCGGCAGAAGTAGTTGCACGGAAGCGATAAGTATCCCATATTTCTCCTTTTTCAAACTGTTCAAAACGGATTTTTTCCGGACTGCGACGTAAAAACTGAGGAGCCTGATATTTCTCCATAGGATGACGACTGTCTATAATTTCATAAACAAACTCACCCAATTCCCACTTTGCATCATCTGTCAGCAAAGAACAATTAAGTTCTTTGTCGAATAAATGTTTAATTGTTCCACGCTGCAAATTAAAATCAACCGCATACCAATCATTTTCTATATGTGTATCGGCTAATTGTATTGTCCGTTCAGCTACAGGACGAGGAGCATCTTTTACTTTAATAAAATAACGTTCGCAACCTAAAGCTGGAACATTTCGCACATACAGATACCAATATGTACCATCAGAACGAACTTCTCCTGCCTGAGCCGGAACCTTATTACCAGCAGCGTCTACAATTTCAAAATCTTTTTCTTTCGGTAGTATCTGGTGATCAATATACACCTTAGCGACTCCACTATAATCCCAGTTTAAAGTATTAAAAACAGCAACAGACGGAAGCTTCGCCTTAGGAGTAAATGACTGAAGTAATCCCATAACAGTTTCTCCCAACAATCCAGTATACCGATATGCTTCCCATGCATACGACTGCTTTAACGAACGCTGTTCCCATGTTTCCAATCCATAAGGATTACGTACACTCTCACTATGTCCAAACGTATGTTCATCATAAAACAGCAAAGCATTATTAATTCCTGCAATCTGCTTATTTATATCAGCAGGCAATTCTGCTCCCAACATTTTGGCAAAAGATAAACCTACCTGATTAGCAATCACATTTGAGTGAGTGATACGAGATACAGCAGCCTCACGAGCACCAGAAGCAAAACCATCCGTCCACCAGTCGGGCCATGCCCCACGAATTGTCTGAATTTTATCCGCATACTGTGTTTCCACCGTTTTTATAAACTCTGTGGCAACAGCCGTTCTCAATTTAGGCCATTCATACTTTTCATTCCAACGCTTTACCATTTCACAGCTTTTGGTTGAAGGAGGTGCATTGTCTGTAAAATATCCTGAATGTTGAGCTGCACAAATATCATACGGGTAATGTTTATCTTCTAATTGCTTCAGATACTCCAACACCTTAGTTTCAAACGACTCAAAATCGTCATTGTGAATTCCGAAAAAATTTCCCTGATTATAATGCTCTGCACGATAAGCCAGCATTTTCTTTCCTGAAGGAGATTCCCACCAAAATACGGTCGGCTTATCAAAACAAATCAGAGCACGATGTCCATGGGTACCCATATTCAAATATTTCACTCCCGCATCAGCAAAATATTCACTAAAGCACCAACCGATACCATTTACATCATCTTGCATCGCCAACTCCGCACGCATTCCATGCTGACGGAACTGCTTAAGAGGAGCCAATGATGCAGCCAAAGTTTGCTCATCTGGCAATTCGTCAAAATTAAGATACATCGTAGCAAGCTCGATACGCCCCTCTTTGACTCTTTGTTTCAAGCGCGCAATCTGCTCCGCCGGACGGCATTTTAAATATTCGCTGACAGCCCATGAAATTTCACAAGTCCAACGAAACTTTGCCGGCTCCGGATAATTATCGGTAGCGTCACAATAATCCAGTGCATAATCAATATAACGTAAATGTTCCGCCAATATTTCCATTTGAGAACGGGTATAGCCAATGTCTGTGTGTGTATGTTGCACCAGATTCATTTGCCAATGACGGACCGGATTTATCTTTATAGGTTCAGTATAAAGTATTTCTCTACCTTGCTTCACAGTCAATACATCTTCCTGTGCTTGACTTACCTCTGGAATTTCTATATAAAAATTATTCTCTCCGGAATGCAGTTTCACCTTTTTAGTAACTTCACCCAACTGAAGAACTATAGGCTCAACATCACCTTCATGCACAATGTTTATCCAAACTCGCTGCTGTAAACCACTATCCGACTTATATAAAGCCGGAAGAGATGTGATTTCCACATTTTTTATCACTAAAGATGCTATTGCTGGAACAGACATTCCCAACCATATCACACCTGCTCCTAATAATCGTCTTATATTCATATAAATACTATTTTATCAGTTTACTTTTTCACAAGCAAACACTATTAAATTTAAGCGATGGTTTTTAATAATTATCCTTTGGAAAATTCCCCATCTGAATATCCAAACGTCCACCTTTTACAATTTCAGAGAATGGGATACGAGGTTCGTGCAACAGTTGTCCATTTAAAGAATATTGCTGCACATAAGAAGTTCCCTTTTCATTCCCTGAAGTCGTGATAACGAACTCTTTTCCTGAATAATATTTATCGCTTAAACGAATAGTTACTTTATCAAACAGAGGAGCTCCCAGAGCAAAAGAAGGATTCTCATCCGTCAGTCCTTTCACATCAAACAATCCAATAGATGAAATCACATACCACGCTCCTAATTGTCCCTGATCTTCATCCTGACCATATCCATATCCATGAATGCCATCTGTGCCATAAAATTCATTCAAGATTGCACGAACCCATTTCTGTGTCAGTGACGGGCGACCAGATTCATTAAAAAGCCACGAGATATGTAAGCAAGGCTGATTACCCTGATTATATAAAGTTTGTAATCCTGCAAAAGCACCGACTTCTGTTCCACCACTAAAAATCTTCTTTTGAGAAATCGTAAAGATACTGTCCAGACGTAGATTAAATTCATCTGCACCCATTTTAGCCACCAAGCTTTTTACATCGTGCGGCACATAAAAAGTATATTGCCAAGCATTGCCTTCCTGAAAACCTCGCCAAACCTGCATAGGGTCAAAATTATCTACAAATTTTCCATCTGCTTTTTTCGGACGAATAAAATTGCATGAAGAGTCATAAAGGCGTTCCCATCCTTTTGACAAATCCATCAGCTGACTATAGTGAGCTTCATCACCTAACTGCTTAGCCCACTGTGCAACAGCCCAGGCACTATAAGAATACTCCAACGTATGTGATGCTGAAAACATAAAGGTTTCATGATAGCCTTCACCTGCATCCTGATGAGGAACATATCCATACTTGACAAACTCTGTCGTATTTACTTTTCCTGCTCCAAAAGGTCTGTTCTTACCTTCCAACTCATTTTTCAGACATGCTTCATAAGCTGTTTTCGTATCAAAGTCACGAATTCCACATTCATAAGCGCCAGCTATAATCGTACTCAACAAATTAGTTCCTACACCAGAAACATAACGGTTATTAGCCAATCCATCAGCAAGCCAACCAGCATCTTTATATGCCTGCAAATGGCTGCTTATATATTCTGACATATATTCTGGATAAGCCAATATCCATAACTGAGATAAGTTCCACTGGGCTCCCCATGCGGCATCTGTATTATAAATATTATATAAAGGAGTACCTTCCTTCATAGGTAACTGCCCCACCGAACCATCATTCCGAGGATAAGCTCCATTTACATCGCTTGCCAAACCACGTCCCAACAAGGCATGATAAAGTCCGGTATAAAACTTCACTTTATCTTCCCTACATTCCGTTTCAACCCGTATGCGTCCTAAATAATCCTCCCAAGTAGCTTGTGCACGTTCTTTAGCACGATCAAAGTCTAAATCTGAAGCTTCTTGCTGTAAATTTAACCTGGCATTTTCGACTGAAGTATATGATAAGCCTATCTTAGCTGTTACGATTTCCTGATTTTCTGAAGCAAAAGAAAAATACATGCCAGCTCCTACACCTTTTGACTCACGAACACCTGACTGTTGGACATTTCCATTATATGCACCATAATTGAGCGGTTCTTTGTCAAGTACAGCGAAAAAATACAAAGGTACAACTGCTCCTGGTTGATACTTCTTCACATATTCAGGCTCTGTTATCACCCATCCTTCAACTGTTCCATCCTGATTATAAACTACATAAGCATCCTTAACAGCTCCACTTTCTCCCTGTCGGTTACCTATATTAAATAATATATGTTTTTCCTGACCTTGCGGGAAAGTAAAGCGCTGAAAAGCAACACGCTCTGTAGCTGTCAGCTCTGCCTGAATTTGATAATCTTCCAACAGTACTGAATAATATCCTGGCTTAACCACCTCATTTTCATGACTGAAACGAGAACGATATCCCGTCTTAATAGTATCAGAAGGCAATCCTGGCACAGTAAGCAGTTCTCCAACAGTTGGCATCAACGATATTCCTCCAATCTGAAACTCATGCAAACAAGGAAAACCTTCAATAGTGTTATCACGATAATCATATCCAGTAGCCTCCCAACCTGACTTATTTCCAAGGCTACCATTAGTAGAAGGAGCAGGTTTTGCCATACCAAAAGGCATTGCTCCAGGTGCAAAATGAAACCAACGACAATGAGCCGTACCAATACGTGGCTCTACATACTGAGATAAATTTTCTACAACGGTGTTTTCTTCATTTTTGCAAGAAAATAATGAAAATACCCCTAAAAACAAAAGAAAAACTTTCTTCAAACTAATGTTCATGTGTCTATTCATTTATTAAATTTAATTGCCTACAAATTGATTTTTCTCATAATCTCAACCTTAATTAAGGTTCATAAGGCTACTAGAAACCATACATTTGTTCATACATAATATATATTGTGCAAATATATAAATAAGATTTTACATCCAACAATAGTTTAAGAAGTTTTTTTCTATTATATTTGCAGAAGAATAAAACTATCGCACATATGAAATTAGATCATGCCAGCAGCAAACCCTTGCATGTGCAAGCTGAAGAGATACTTCGAAAGCTTATTGAATCAGAGGAGTATAAAAATGGGAAATTTCTTCCTAACGAAGTTGACTTATCCGAAAGATTAAATATTTCGCGCAATACACTCAGACAAGCTATCAATAAATTGGTATTTGAAGGTTTGTTGATACGCAAAAAAGGTGTTGGCACAAAAGTTGCTCAAAAAGGCATAGTAGGCGGAGTAAAAAATTGGTTGAGCTTTTCACAAGAGATGAATATGCTCGGTATCGAAATACGTAATTTTGAACTTCATATCAGTTGGAAAAAGCCATCAGAAGAAATTTGTAATTTCTTCAATATTGATCCTGAGCACGCAGTAAAATGTATTGTACTAGAAAGAGTAAGAGGAAAGAAAGAATATCCTTTCGTATATTTCATTTCTTATTTTAATCCTAAAATACCACTTACAGGAGAAGAGGATTTTACACGTCCTCTATATGAGTTGCTGGAAAAAGATTATGGCATTATTGTAAAAACCAGCAAAGAAAAAATATCTGCAAGTCTGGCAGGAGAACGCATAGCTGAAAAACTTGATATAAAAACAACAGATCCAATACTAATTCGTGAACGCTTTGTATATGACGTCAATCAAGTACCTATAGAATATAACATAGGTTACTATCGCGCAGACAGTTTCACTTATACAATAGAAGCAGAACGGTAATCTTACAGCTACCAACACTATAGTCTTCTAAAATCAGGTTCTGGAAAGTAATTTTTAGCTGAATATCAAGACATCCTATTAATACAAATAGCCGTATCGTCAATTTGATGCGGCTATTTCTTTATCAGAGAATTACGAGCTAAACTCCCAATAATCATTTTAATATATCCTTCTCTTTATCTCAAACGCTAATATTTCTTTATACCTATGATTGATATAGGAAAAAGCCAGACTCTTGTAAACTTCCAATTTTAGGGTATCCCCTTTTAGACGGGCGCCAGTCGGCACCCGT
>OLFW01000621.1_pt1 | contig 28617 bp, 23 predicted proteins | sample 1605351 | NCBI WGS metagenome assembly OLFW01 (sample SAMEA3888918, study PRJEB22519) | human gut metagenome | biome: human gut; feature: human-associated habitat; material: faeces | place: Denmark | collected 2010 | reverse complement strand
TGCCGCGGAACGTCGTGTCGCCGTAGCCTTCGATGACGCCGTCAGCTGCGAGCTGGGATACAGCGTCATAAGCCCAGTGGTCAGCCGGGACATCGGAGAACGGGTTGGCAGCAGCAAACGTCGTGCTGGCAGCGCCAACGACGAGAGCCGTCGTCAGAGCGGATACGAGAGTCTTTTTCATATGAACTACTCCTTCTTCAAAACAAGTGAAACTTCTTGGAGGATTTCGCGAAGAAGGTGTTCATGAGTGTCCATGTTTCCTCAGTTCTTTTCTTCACTGCCTCGGTCCAATTGGTTATTAGTGTAACACAAATCACCGGCGTTGACAAATTTCCACCTATATGTTTTTATCTTGGCAACCAAATCTATTTTGTTAATTTTCTGTATATATAGAGGTACAAAAAAGACCGCTCCAAAAGGAACGGTCTTTGTACTGCGGAACTTCTGCTGCTGGAATCAGAAGAAGAAGCTTACGCGGCCAAACAGAGTCTTGGCATCGCGATCCGTTGCGAGGTCCTTGCCATCGAAATACTCAACAGCCGTGTAGACGTTCGTGAATGGAACGTAGCTTGCACCGACTTCCCAGCCCTTCTCGTTGAGGTGGCTGTGAGCCGTATCATACGTCGGCAGGACAAGCGTGTTGTTGCCGAGGTAACGATAAGCGGCATAAGCGCCCCACGTACCCTTGTTGGCGATATCCGAGCCCTTGTAGGACAGCTGGATGTTGTGAGCCGTGTCATAGTTGTCGGCTTCCGTGTTCTGGGCGAAGGCACCGAAGAGATTCCAGTTGTGGTCGAACTTGTAGCCAGCGCCGACAGACCAGATGTTGGCATCATCCGAAGTCGAACCATTGCGGTAGTTCGCAGCCTGCGTAAACTCAGCGCTGTTGAAATGACGGTAAGAAGCACCGAGGCGGAGCTTGTTCGGACCATAGTTGAGTTCTGCACCCTGATAGTTAGCAGCTTTATCATTACTGCCTTTATGGAAGTTATCCTGAGCGCGATCGAGGTCGTAACGGCCAGCTTCGAGCGTAGCCTTGAGATCCTTGCCGAACGTTACGGAAGCGCCGGAGAAGAAGTCATCGACAACGAGGCCATCATCGGCAACGGAGTACAGCGGCATCTTGCCGAGTTTAACATTGAAGTTGCCATACTGGCCATCAGCATAGACATACGTCAGTTCCGTCTTATCGCTGCTGTCCTTGCCAGCATCTTTATCCATATACGTAGAAGCCGTCAGACGAGCATTGACATGCCAGTTGTTGTTGACCTCAGCCGTCGGGTAGAGACGGAACTGCAGCTTGTCCGTGTTGTCGTTCTTCTCGTCCTCATGACGTGCGCTCGTGTAGGTGTAACGAGCCTCGCCCGTCCACTTTACTTTGTCGGCATTGCGCTCGAGGTTGCTTACGCGGACGCCGAGGTTATTGAGCTCATCGGAGAACTCAGCAGCGAGTTTGTCAATCAGGGCCTTGTCGGCAGCGGAGACATCGCTCTTTGCCATAGCCTTGGCGATCATCTGCGCCATCTCATAACGCGTGATGTTCTGGTTGCCGCGGAACGTCGTGTCGCCGTAGCCTTCGATGACACCATCAGCTGCAAGCTGGGATACGGCATCGTAAGCCCAGTGGTCAGCCGGTACATCGGAGAACGGGTTAGCAGCAGCAAACGTCGTGCTGGCAGCGCCGACGACGAGAGCCGTCGTCAGTGCGGATACGAGAGTCTTTTTCATGAAGAACTCCTCCTTTGAACTTTGAAAATGAAAATACATCTCGTCCAAATGAGACCAAAGAAAAAGAACCGCATGAGTGTCCACGTTTCCTCAGGATTCCTGACGCTCTTTGGTTCCTCATTGAACAAGATTGATTGTAGCACAGATTCCTGCCGCTGTAAAGCTGTCCTCGACGGTATACAGTCTGACAACATTTCTTTCATGCAGTTGGACAATGTCAATTACGCGGCAGCAGGCATCATGCTATAATTGTAACAGGGCGCGCCCTCACTGCTCTTTCGGGCGGACGGCGCGGACCATCTTCTCGAATTTCGTGCGCGGCATCATGACGAGATGGCCGCATCCTTGGCACTTGAGCCGGAAGTCCATGCCGGTGCGCAGGACTTCCCATTCGCTTGAGCCGCACGGGTGCGCTTTCTTCATGCGCACGATGTCACCGACGGCATATTGTTGTTTTTCCATCATGGTATTTGGAGGCCTCCTATGAAAATCTCGATCCTGCAGATGCCGGTCGCTTTCGCCCGGCCCGATGAAAATATCCAGACGCTGCGCCGCATGGTCGAAGCGTCCATGCGCGAGGAGCCGGATGTGCTCGTGCTGCCCGAGCTCTGGCGGCTCGGCTTCTACCCGCAGCCGATTGCCGTGCACGCGGACCTCGACGGCCAGCAGTCGCGCGCCGTGCTCGCAGAGCTCGCGCGCAAGAACGGCGTGAACATCGTCGGCGGCACGGTGGCCAACCGACGCGAAGGCAAGGTCTACAACACGTGCTACATCTTCGACCGCACGGGTACGGAAGTCGCCTCGTACGACAAGGCGCACCTCTTCACGCCGAGCGGCGAGAGCGCGGACTTCGCAGCGGGCGATAATGCCGTGACCTTCCGGCTCGACGGTGTGCTCTGCGGCGTCGCCGTCTGCTATGACGTGCGCTTCCCCGAGTTCATCCGCAAGCTCGCACTCGAGGACATCTCTGTCCTCTTCCTGCCCGCCGCCTGGCCCGCCAGCCGCCTGAGCCACTGGCAGATCCTCACACGCGCCCGCGCCATCGAGAACCAGCTCTATGTCATCGCGGCCAACGAGGCCGGCACCGACGAGCAGGGTAACCACCTCGCCGGCCACTCAGCCATTCTCGACCCCTGGGGCGAGGCCATCGCCGAAGCTGATGAAGGCAAAGCCATCCTGACTGCCCGCCTGCGCCCCGGCCTGCGCCAGCACATCCGCGAGACGCTCAACGTCTACGCCGACCGCCGCCCCGAGCTTTACTGAACACGGCTATCAAAAAGACTGTCGCAAACGCGGCAGTCTTTTTTCTCTCGTATTGCGGAATCAGATACCGGGTAAACCCCGATGTGCGCAGCACGAGGGGCCAAGAGCCTCACCTACCACACAGCAGCGGGGCCATGTAAAACGCACCAACTGCGCCCCATGTAAACCGAACTGGTCAAGAGGGAGGGGGCCTGCATTTCGCCTGCAGGAGCGCAGTGACTGCCCGCAGGGCTGGTCCCCAAACGCCAAGCAGGATCCGTCCGCAATGTCAGGACGCCGCGGCAGGCGGCGAAGCGCCAACGATGCGATACAAAACCATGGGGACCATTCAACGGAGCGACGAAGCCGAAATGCAGGCCCCCTCCTGCGCGACGAACGAAACCAGCCCCCACGGCCTAGCATCACACGTTGAAGCGGAAGTTGACGACGTCGCCATCCTGCATGACGTAGTCCTTGCCCTCGACGCGGACCTGGCCTTTCTCGCGGGCGGCGGCGACGCTGCCGGCGGCGATGAGGTCGTCGTAGTTGACAATCTCCGCGCGGATGAAGCCGCGCTCGAAGTCCGTGTGGATCTTGCCGGCGGCTTTCGGTGCCGTCGTGCCCTTGACGATGGTCCAGGCGCGGCACTCGTCCGGGCCGGCCGTCAGGAAGGTCTGGAGGCCCAGGAGGTCAAAGGCTGCCTTGATCAGGCGGTCGAGGCCGCTCTCCGTCTCGCCGAGGTCTTCGAGGAAGGCCTTGGCCTCTTCTTCGTCGAGCTCAGCGATTTCCGACTCGACTTTTGCCGAGATGGCGACGACTTCGGCGCCCTCTTTGGCCGCGTATTCCTTGACCTGCTGGACGTACGGGTTCTCGTCGTAGGCCGTAGCGACTTCATCCTCGGCGACGTTCGTGACGTAGAGCGTCGGCTTGAGCGTCAGGAGGTTCATCTCCTTGATGATCTCGAGGTCATCCTCGGAGAGGTCGACCTGGCGCGCCGGCGTTCCCTCGTCGAGCGCGGCCTTGATGCGGCGCAGGATCTCGTCCTCGACCTTCGCCTCTTTGTTGCCGGACTTCGCGATCTTGGCGAGCTTCATGATGCGCTTCTCGACGATCTCGAGGTCTGCGAGGCAGAGCTCTGTCTGGATGATGTCGATGTCGCGCAGCGGGTCGATGCCGCCCTCGACATGCGTGATGTTCGGGTCGACAAAGCAGCGCACGACATGGGCGACGGCGTCGACCTGGCGGATGTGCTCGAGGAATTTATTGCCGAGGCCCTCGCCCTTGGATGCGCCCTTGACGAGACCGGCGATGTCGACGAAGCGCACGGTAGCCGGCGTCGTCTTCTTCGACTTGTAGAGCTCATGCAGGACCTTGAGGCGCGGATCCGGTACGGCGACGACGCCGACATTCGGCTCGATCGTGCAGAACGGGAAGTTTGCGGCCTCAGCGCCGGCTTTCGTGATGGCATTGAAAAGCGTGCTCTTGCCGACATTCGGCAGGCCGACAATACCAACTTCTAAATTACTCAAAATAGATTTCTCCCTTGCGTTTGATTTGCGTGTTGATTACAGTGTGCCAAAGATGCGGTCGCCTGCATCGCCGAGGCCCGGTACGATGTAGCCCTTCTCGTTGAGCTTCTCGTCGATGGATGCGACGTAGAGCGGCACATCTGGATGATCGTGGTTGATGACGCGGACGCCCTCCGGCGCTGCGACGAGGCACATGAGGATGATGTGCTTCGCGCCCTTCTCCTTGAGCAGCGAGAGCGCGGCCGACGAGCTGCCGCCCGTGGCGAGCATCGGGTCGACGACGACGAGCGTGCGCTCGGCGACATCGCCCGGCAGCTTGCAGTAGTACTCGACTGGCTTCAGCGTCTTCGGGTCGCGGTACATGCCGACGTGACCGACGCGGGCCGCGGGGATCATGTTGACGACGCCGTTAAGCATGCCGAGGCCGGCGCGCAGGATCGGCACGACGCCGACTTTCTTGCCTGCGAGCATCTTCTCCGTGCACTTGCAGATTGGCGTCTCGATCTCGACGTCCTTGAGCGGGAAGTCGCGCGTGATCTCATAGGCCATGAGCATCGAGATCTCCTCGAGCAGCTCGCGGAAATCCTTCGTGCCCGTCTCTTTCATGCGCATGATCGTGAGCTTGTGCTGGATCAGCGGGTGGTCGATGACGTGGACATTCATTGGTTCAGCCATGAAAGATACCCCTTTCTACACATTACAGAGCCCCGCAGAGCGGGGCCATGTCAGATATGGTTCACATGTTATTCACAGTGCTTATTCATAGAGCGGATATTTCGCGCAGAGGGCGGCGACGTGGCGGCGTGCCTCCTCTTTCTTTTCTTCGTTCTGCGGGTCATTCAAGACGAGCGCGATGATATTGCCGACTTCGCGCATGTCGTCTTCCTTGAAGCCGCGCGTCGTCAGGGCCGGGCTGCCGAGGCGGATGCCGCTCGTGACGAACGGGGAGCGCGGCTCGAACGGGATCGTATTGCGGTTCGAGGTGATGTTGACCTCGTCGAGGACGTTCTGCGCCTCTTTGCCCGTGATGTCCTTGCTCGTGAGGTCGACGAGCATCAGGTGGTTGTCCGTGCCGCCCGAAACGATGCGGAAGCCGTCCTGCTGCAGCGTCTCAGCGAGTGCCTTGGCGTTCTTGATGGTCTGCGCTGCGTACTCCTTGAACTCGGGGCGCAGTGCCTCGCCGAGGGCGACGGCCTTGGCGGCGATGACGTGCATGAGCGGGCCGCCCTGGATGCCGGGGAAGACGGCCTTGTTGAACTGCTTGCCGAATTCCGCATCCTTGCAGAGGATCATGCCGCCGCGCGGGCCGCGCAGCGTCTTGTGGGTCGTCGTCGTGACGACGTCGGCGTACGGGACCGGGCTCGGATGGAGGCCGGCGGCGACGAGGCCAGCGATATGCGCGATGTCGACCATGAGGTAAGCGCCGACCTTATGGGCAATCTCCGCGAGGCGCGGGAAGTCGATGATGCGCGCATAGGCGGAGGCGCCGGCAACGATCAGCTTCGGCTTGCACTCTTCAGCCTGCTTCTCGAGTGCGTCGTAGTCGATGCGCTCCGTCTCCTTGTCGACACCGTACGGCACGATCTTGAAGTACTTGCCGCTCATGTTGACCGGGCTGCCGTGCGTCAGGTGACCGCCGTCCGTGAGGTTCATGCCCATGACCGTGTCACCCGGCGTCAAGAGGGAGAAGAACACAGCCATGTTGGCCTGTGCGCCGGAATGCGGCTGGACGTTGGCATAGGCTGCGCCGAAGAGCTTCTTCGCGCGGTCGATGGCCAGCTGCTCGACGACGTCGACGTACTCGCAGCCGCCGTAGTAGCGCTTACCGGGGTAGCCTTCGGCGTATTTATTCGTCAGCACGCTGCCCTGTGCTTCCATCACGGCTTTGGAGACGATGTTCTCCGACGCGATGAGCTCGAGCTTCGTGCGTTGGCGAGTGAGCTCCAGGTCAATCTCTTTCGCGATTTCCGGGTCCGACTGTTTCAGGGTGTCCATCAGGCTCATGGGTTTCCTCCTATTCTGCTGCTCTTGCAGCATGCCCTATTGTGTGGATGACAGATGGCGGGGAGCTTACTGCTGCTCGATTGCCATGATCTTGTTGACGCGACGCGCATGGCGGCCGCCCTCGAACGAGCTCTCGACGAACGCGCGGACAATCTCGCCTGCCGGGCCGAAGCCGAGCACGCGGCCGCCCATCGCGAGGACGTTGGCGTTGTTGTGCTCGCGCGCCTTCTTGGCCGAGTAGACATCGTTGCAGAGGGCGCAGCGGATGCCCTTGACCTTGTTGGCCGCAATCGAGATGCCGATGCCCGTGCCGCAGAGCACGATGCCGAGATCGGCCTTGCCGCTCGTCACATCTGCGCAGACTTTCTCGGCGATATCCGGGTAGTCGACAGACTCCGTGCCGAAGGTACCGACATCCGTCACCTTGATGTCTTCGTACTCTTTCAGGACCATCTTGACTTCGTCCTTGAGTGCCACAGCGCCGTGGTCACTGCCAATCGTAATGTTCATGGATTCTCCACCTTTCTTACATGCTCTTTCTTATTCTATCACACATGCGCACCAAAAAAAACACATCAAGTGGCCGATCACCCCTGGAAAAGCGCGCGGATCTCCTCTTCGGTGAGCTTGGCGAGGAAATTCTCGCCGGGCTGTATCATCTGGTCGATCAGGGACTTTTTCTTCTCCTGCAGCTCGTAGATCTTCTCCTCGACCGTCCCCTTCATGATGAGCTTGAAGACCTGGACGTTGCTGCGCTGGCCGAGGCGGTAGGCGCGGTCGGTCGCCTGGTCCTCGACGGCGGGGTTCCACCACGGGTCGAAGTGGACGACCATGTCGGCGCCCGTGAGGTTGAGGCCCGTGCCGCCCGCCTTGAGTGAGATCAGGAAGACCGGCACAGCGCCCCTGTTGAACTCCCGCACGAGCTTCATGCGCGTCAGGGCCGGCGTCGCGCCGTCGAGGTAGAAGTGCGCGAGCCCCCTCTTTCGCAGGCGCTCGGCGATGTGCGAGAGCATCGTCGTGAACTGTGAGAAGATCAGCAGGCGATGGCCGCCTTCGCGCGCCTCCGCGATGAGTTCCTCGAGCATGTCGAGCTTGCCCGAGCCGCCGTGGTAGCTCTCGAGGAAGAGCGAGGGGTCGCAGGCGATCTGGCGCAGGCGCGTGAGGATGGCGAGGATCTTGATGCGCTGCTCTCCGGGGCTCGCGAGGCTGACCTCGCGCAGGAAGTCGCGCTGGCTCTTCATGAAGTAGGCCCGGTAGACTTTCGCCTGCTGCGGCGTCATCTCACCGACGAGCTTGCGCTCGACCTTGTCGGGCAGCTCCTTTAAGACATCCTTCTTCATGCGGCGCAGGATGAAGGGCATGACGCGCTGCCGCAGTGCCTTGGCAGCCTTCTTGTCCTCGGCGCGCACGATGGGAAGCTCGAAGCGCTGCTTGAACTTCGACTGGCTGCCGAGGTAGCCCGGCATCAGGAAGTCAAAGATGGACCAGAGCTCCGTCAGCGTGTTCTCGATGGGCGTGCCCGTCAGCGCAAAGCAGGTGTCGGCCGACAGTTTCTTGACGGCGCGCGCACTCTGCGTCGCGGGGTTCTTGATGTGCTGCGCCTCGTCGAGGAAGATGCTGGCAAAGCGGCGCTGCGCATAGAGGTCGACGTCGCGCTTGAGCGTGTCGTACGTCGTCACGATGACGTCGACGCCGCCCGCCTGCTCGAGCAGAGCGCGGCGCTCCGCCTTCGATCCCGCCACGGCCACCGCCTGAAGCGCGGGCGCGAAGCGGGCGATCTCCTCGAGCCAGTTGTAGAGCAGCGAGGTCGGCGCGACGACGAGCGAGGGCGGAGCCTCGGGCGCTTTCCTGGCGAGCAGGAAGGTGATGACCTGCAGCGTCTTGCCAAGGCCCATGTCATCTGCGAGGATGCCGCCGAGGTGATGGTCCGCAAGGCCTGAGAGCCACTTGAAGCCCGTGACCTGATAGTCGCGCAGCACGGGCTTCAGCGAAGGCGGCACCTCGTAGTCGGCCTCCTGCGGCTGGCGGATGCCGCGCACGATCTCGCGGAAGCGGCGGCTGCGCGTGAGCTGCAATCCCCCGTCGTCGCGCGCGAGTCCGTCGAGGTACATGGCCTCTGATAGCGGCAGTTCTACCTTGCCGCCTGCCAGGTCCTTCTGCCACAGTCCCGCGTTCTCCACGAGCGAGGCGATGGCGCGCAATTGCTGGTCGCCGAGCGTCACGAAGCTCCTGTCCTTCATGCGGTGGTAGCGCTTCTTCTGGCGGTAGGAGTCGAGGATGTCGACGAGTTCTTGATAGTCGACATCCTTCATGTTGAACGTGACCTCCAGGAGGTCCATGTCGTTGACACTGACGCCGGCCGTGACCTTCGGCATGGGGCGCACGGGCCGGCGCTCGAAGCTCGCCTCGTAGAAGATCTCGACGCGCTCTGGCAGCTCCTCGAGCCCCTGCGTGAGGAAGTCGTAGCTCTTCTCTTCGTCGAGCTGGACGAACTGGTCGCGCTTCTTCGTGAAGCCATAGCGCGCAAAGACGGCGAGCACCGCCTGCTCCGCCTCGCTGTCGCGCACGAGCAGGTGACCCTCATCGGCCTCCGGCGCCGCCTGCACGACGGGATTGAATCGGATGTGGTCGTAGACGAAGACGGGTTTCACGGCGATGCCCTCGCCCTCGTAGTCGAGGTAGAGCTCTGCCGTGAGCGGCACGAGCAGGAATTCCTCCTCGAAGCCAGCGTCGACATCGACATCCGCGACCTGCTCGACGGCCGGCAGGATGCTGCTGAAAAACGGCGTCATATCGCCATGCGAGAGCTGCACGCTCGTCGCGCGCGCAAACGCCTGCCAGAGCGGCTGCAGCGCGCGGCCGAACGCATCCGCCACCCGGTAGATGGCCTCGTGCTGGTAGAGGATGCGGCAGTCCTCCGAGAGAGGCGTGAGGTCCCCGTCCTCCAGCGTGATGCGGCCGCTCCTGTCAGCGAGGCGGCTGACCTCCAGATGGATGGCAGGCTTTCCCTCGCGCAGATGGGCCGCAATGGCCTCGCTGCCGTCGATGTGCAGCTCGATGGATGTCTCCCCCATGATGGCGAGGAAGTCCTCGAGCAGGCTCGGCGTCAGGTGCATCATCTTGTGCTCAAAGACCGTGCTCTTCTGCAACGCGTGCATGTAAGAGAGCGCCGGCTGGTGGCGCAGCAGACTCTTCTCGTCGCGGTACGCCTGCTGCATGAAGGCCCAGAGCCTCTCGGAGACGCCGTCGGCCCAGCGCAGCGATACCGTGTGTATCACATTATTGCGGCCAAGCGAGTAGTCCTCCCCCGCCATCACGCACTGCAGGAGCTCCATGAGATTGCGCACGACGTAGAGGCGGCTCATGCCGATGCGGAACTCGAGCCAGCTCTCGACCCTGCCTGGCGCACTCTCGACGAAGAGGCGCGGGACGAGGTAGACGGGCTCCTGCAGCGGAGCGGATGGCAGCTGCGCCGCCAACTGGAAGCCCTGCAGCAGACGGCGGCCGCCCGCATCCGTTCCCTGAGAGGAACAGCCTGCCATGGATTGCTGCTGGACGGTCTTGAGCACGGCGACGACATGCTTGCAGGCGCCGAGGTACTGCGCGGCAGCCGGGCAGTCGCAGTGGAACGACTCGACTTCATCGCCCGCCTCCGTCAGGCTGATGCGGACATGATATGCCTCCGTTCCCTCGACGACGGCCGTGTAGCTCCTGCCATCCTCCTGCCGCTCCAGATGCCCGACGGCGCCGCGCCTGAAATAGCGGACACCGCGCTTGTAGGCGGCATCCGTCGCCACTGCCCGGATCTGCTCCTCATCGATCACCGTATTCCCGCCTTTCTTCTGCTTCGCAACTATGCTAAGATAAAGTAGATTTCATTCCTTTCATCTTAACATATTTCACTCACTGCGAACAGAAAAGAGAGCATCATGAACGAACAAAAACTTCCGCACGGCGCGCGCATCCTCGTCGTGCGCCTCAGCGCCATCGGCGACGTGCTGCACTCGACGGCCGTCATCCACAACCTCAAGCGGCTCGTGCCGGACTGCCATGTGACCTGGCTCGTGAGCCCGCCGGCGAGCATCCTGCTCGAGAACAACCCCGACATCGACTGCCTGCTCGTCTGGGACCGCCGGACGTTCGATAAGGCGGCAGCGCATCTCGACCTGCGCACCGTCCGCCAGACGCTCAAGGAAGCTGCCGCGCTGCTGCACCAGTACGAATTCGACATCGCGCTCGACATCCAGGGGCTCTTCCTCTCAGGCATGCTGACGCGCATGAGCCGCGCGCCGCGCCGTATCGGCATCCACGAGCGCCACGAGGGCAACTTCCTCTTCATGACCGAGATGGCACCGGACATCCCCGAACGCCACAAGATCCGCCGCTACATGACAGCACTCGCGCCGCTCGGCATCGGCCCCGAGGACTTCATGCCCGGCCTCGTGCTCAAGCTGCCCGACACCTACGATGGCTTCGCCGAGACGTTCTTCGCGGATAAGAAGGTCACGCTGCACGACCCGCAGCAGCCGCTTCTGCTCGTCAACACGCGCACGACATGGCCCGACAAGAACTGGCCGCCCGAATTCTTCGGCCGCGCGCTCGCCAACCTGCCCGAGAACATCCAGATCGTCTTCACCGGCGCGCCGTCCGACCAAATCTACATCGAGCGCGCCCAGCAGGAGATGGAAGGCCGCGCCTCCCTCTCGATTGCCGACCAGACGAGCCTCTTAGAGCTCGCCGCCATCTTCCGCGAGTCTGACCTGCTGCTGACCGGCGACACCGGCCCGCTCTACATCGCCGAAGCCGTCGGACTGCCGACCCTCTCCCTCTGGGGCCCGACCCATCCGGGCATCTACGGCCCGCTGACAAAAGGTCACCACTTCATCCTCTCCCCCCACGAGTGCACCGCCTGCTGCAAGACAAAGTGCCGCCACAGATCAAACGCCTGCATGAACGCCATCAAGCCCGGCACCGTGACAAAAGCCCTGCTCGAACTGCTCTACCACTGAAAAGCCCATCAAAAAAAGCTGTTGCATCTGCAACAGCTTTTTTGATTCATGTGTCATTGTGACTTGAACTGCACGGTCACGGTTGTCCCCTTGTCGACCAGTGTATTCGGAGCGATGCTCTGGCTGACGGCGTAGCCGGAGCCATCGGGGTCGCAGTTCAGGCCGCGGTCGGCGGCGAGCTGGGCGGCTTCGCGCATGCTCTTGCCGGAGAAGTCGGGCACGACGACCTTGCCGTCGGGCACGGTGCCGGAATACGACTTCTGCGTCTTGGCCGAGGGCTTTGCCTTCGACTCCATGCCGGCGAACGGGTCGCTCGACGGCTCGATGTGCAGGTAGCGGAAGAGCTGCGTGAAGATGCGGCTGGCCACCGGCGCGGCGATCTGGCCGCCGTAGTAATTGCCCGTGCCGGGGTCGTCGATCATGACGAGCACGGTGAGCTGCGGGTCCTCGACGGGAGCGAAGCCGCAGAACGAGGCGATGTAGTGGCCTTCCATGTAGCCGGAGCCGTCGGGGCGTATCTTCTGGGCCGTGCCCGTCTTGCCGGCGATGCGGTAGCCCTTGACGGTTGCCTTCTTGCCGCCGCCGCTCGCGACGACCTGCTCGAGCAGGCCGACGAGCGTCTTGTCGGTGGCCGACTCAATCGTGCGGCGCACCTCTGTCGTGCCCTTCTCCTCGTAGATGGAGCCGTCGACATTCGTGATGGTCTTGACGATGTGCGGCTTTAAGAGCACGCCGTCGTTGGCGATGGCCGACATGGCCGTCACGAGCTGCAGCGGCGTCACAGCGATACTCTGGCCGATGGCCATCGTCGCGACGTCCGAGTCGCGCATGTCATCCGGGTTGAAGAGCAGGCCGCCCTCCTCGCCCGGCAGCTCGATGCCCGTCGGCGTTCCGAAGCCGAAGAGCTTGGCGTAGTCCGTGAGCTTCTGCGCGCCGAGGCGCAGGCCGACCTGCGCAAAGCCCGTGTTGAGCGACTGCTTGACGACGTCGGTGAAAGTGACGGTGCCAAAACTCGTGCCGCTCCAGTTCTGGATGCGGCGGCCCGAAACCATGACGTAGCCCGGATCGACGAAGACCTGGTTCGGCGAGACGACTTTCTCCTGCAGGGCGGCCGCGGCGACGACCGACTTGAAGGTCGAACCCGGCTCGTAAATGAAGGAGACGGCGCGGTTCTTCCAGACCTCTGGCGAGTAGTCGTAGAAGCTGTTCGGGTTGTACGACGGACGCGAGGCCATCGCGAGGACCTCGCCCGTCTTCGGGTTCATGACGACGCAGGTGATGGCCTGCGGATTGTTCTCAGCCATCGCGCGGTCAAGCTCCTGCTCGACGATGAACTGGATGCCGGCATCGAGCGTGAGCTCGACGTTCTTGCAGTACTCACCCTTGTACTGGCGCTGGCTCGAGAAGATCGAGTCGAGGATTGGCCTGTTCTGGCGGTCCGTCGTCAGGTACTTCTCCTTGACCTCGCCCTTCAGCAGACCGTCGAGGCCCTGCTCGATGCCGTCGAGTCCCTTGTCGTCCGTGCCGACAAAGCCGAGGACATTGGCCCCGAGGATGTCGTTGGGGTAGTAGCGCTTGGCCTCGTCGCGGAAGCCGACGCAGTCCGTGTACGACTTCTCGCGGACCATCTTGCGCACAGCCTCGTACTCGTCGTGCTCCATGTGCCGCTTGACCCAGACGAAGCCGCCGCCTGCCGAGATATCATCGAGGATCTCCTGCTCGGGCATGTTGATGAGCGGCGCGAGGTCCGAGGCAAGTGCATCGGGATCCGAGACGTGATTCGGGTCGATGTACAGCGACTTCATCATGAGGCTCACGGCCATCTCGCGGCCATTGCGGTCGGTGATCGTGCCGCGCGGGGACTGTATGGCCAGGTCATACCCGACCTGGCTGCGCATGCGCTCCGACAGCTCATCTCCCGCTACGAGCTGCAGCCAGGCGTAGCGCAGCACCATGACACCAAAAAGGATGCCCATCACGTACACCATCGCCAGGATGTGCTTCTGCAGCCAAACACGTCTATCCATCTTCATCTCATTCGTTCACTCCAACTAGCCGGGATCACCGCCTGATGGCAATCCGCCTCTCGTTTTTTCTCATCCCTGTATTGTACCACATTTTTCACGGCTTCGCCTGACCAGCTTCACTCTGGCCGCTCCTGCCGCTGTGGCGCAAGAGTGTCTCGCGCAGACGGTCTTCGATGGAGGCGAGCTCCTTTTCTGCGGCCTGGCGCTTAGCGCGACCCTCCTGCTGGATGCGCACCGTGTCCTCGATCGTCTGGATGAGCTTCTCGTTGACTTCGCGCACCGTCTCGACATCGACGATACTGCGCTCGTTCTCCTTCGCCGTCTCGATAGAATTCTGCTTGAGCAGCTCTGCATTGCGCTTCAGGAGCTCGTTCGTCGTGTTGTTGACGGCCTGCTGCATGCGCAGGACTTTCTGCTGGGCCGAGAGGCCAAGCGCGATGACGAGCTGGTTCTTCCAGAGCGGGATTGTCGAGTAGATGGCCGTCTGCACGCGGTCGATCAGCGCCTTGTCGTTGTTCTGGATCAGGCGGATCTGCGGTGCCGTCTGGATGGCGATCGTCTTGCTGATCTTGAGGTCGTGCAGCTTCTTCTCGAAGCGGTTGACGCCCGCCTCGAAGTCCGCGACGACTTGCACAGCCATCGGGTCGTTGGCCGCGGCTGCCTGCGCGTGGAGCTTCGGCAGCGTCTCCATGCGCATCTCCTCGAGCTTCTCCTCGCCGGCCCGGATGTAGAGCTGCAGCTCCTTGAAGTAGGCAAAGTTCTCGTCGTAGAGGCGATCGAAAAGCACGACGTCCTTCATCATCTTGAGGCGCGACTGCTCGAGCGCGCCGGCGATGCGCTCGACCTGCACCGAGAGCTTCTCGTAGCCCTGCTTGATGTTGTCCGTCTTATTGACGAGGCTGCCGAGGATCGGCACCTTGCGCAGGAAGCCGCCCTGGCTCTTCTCGTCGTACTCCTTGACCTCTGTCACGAGGCTAGCGAGCAATTGGCCGACCTCGCCGCTGTCCTTCGTGCGCACCTGCGCGAGGACGCTGTCGGAGAACGCCGCAATCTTCTTCTGCGCGGGCGCGCCGTACGTCAAGAGAGCCTCGGAGTCGGTCATGTCGATGCTGTCCTTGATCTGCTCGACTTTCTCCAGTTCCTCCGGTGAGAGCGCATCCACAGCCGCCTCGACCTCGCGCTCGACTTTCTCCGGCACGATGACCTTCGTCGTGGTGCCCTGCTCTGCCTGATGGCGCGTCATGAGATCCGAAAGATCGATATTCTTTGCCATAAAAATCACCGCCTGTTGCCTTGGTAGTACATATCATAGAAATCATCCATCGACATGAAGAGGTAGCGCATGCCCTCGAAGAAGCCGACGATACCGGGGATGGCCGTCCACCAGAAGAGCAGGTAGAGGATACCCCACTTCGTCTTGCCCTGATAGAACTTGTGGGCGCCGATGCAGCCGCCGAAGATGGCGAGCGCGCTCATGATGAGCTTGTCCTTGAGGACGCTGCCGCGCAGCTCTTCCGGCATCGTGACGTGGAACGTGCTGGCCGCGCGGAAGGCGCGGCGGCGCGGATGCTTGCGGCCGCCGCGGTTCTGGAGGCCCGTTCCCTTGTGCACGACTGGCTCCTGCTTGTCGAAGAAGCGGCGCACATCCGCGAGGACGGTCGTCTTCTCCATCTCATTCTCCTGCACTGATGCCGCCGTCTTCTTCTCCTCATGACTTGGCAAGTTCTCGATGCCGTCAGCGGCCATCGTCTTCTGCAGGACGGAAAGCTCGGCGTCCATGTCGAGCAGCTTGTCGCTGAGGACGCGCTCGAATTCCTTCTCATACGCCTCGTCGAAGGAAGCGAGCGTATCTTTGATGTTCTCGCGCGTCTCGGCGACCTGCTCCGTATCAAGGCCCGTCTTCTCGAGCTCGCGGTACTCCTCGGCGAGTCGCGCCGCCCTGTCCTGGTACGTGTCGATGAAGCGGCGGGCAGCCGGGATGGCCTTCGGGTGCTTCTCGAGGTAGTCGAGCAGGTTCGCAGCGACCTGCTGCATCACGGCGAGCTGTTCGCGCAGCTCGCCGTCGCGGATGGTCCTGTGCGCCGCATCGACGCGCGCGTAGTCGCCCACGGCCTTCTGCCAACTCGTCTCGATGAGCTGTGCCTCGTCCTCTGAATACTCCTTGAGCTCGAGCTTGTGGTGGCGGTCAATGGCCTGACCGCTGTACGTCTTCGCCTTGTAGCCGAAGTAGACGCAGAGGACGAGAGAGACGGCCGTCATGCCGGCCGGCAGGAAAACGTAGTCCGGATTCTTGAGCAGATAGTCGATGCTGCCGCAGCCGAACAAGAAGAACACGGCGCTCCAGAACCACAAAAAGCCTTTCATACTGTCACCGCCTTTCACCAGTGGTACTTCTCACCGCGGTTGATCTTGAACGCGCGGTAGATCTGCTCGACGAGCAGCAGGCGCACCATCTGGTGCGTGAAGGTCATCGGGGAGAAACTGATGCGCGCGTCAGCTTTTGCGCGCACTTCCTTCGAGAGACCGAAGGCCCCGCCGATCAGGAAGGTGATGCTGCTCCTGCCGCGCAGGCCGAGCGCATTGATCTCCTCGGCGAGCTGCTCGGAGGACTTGAGCGCGCCGTAGACGTCGAGCACATAGAGGTAGCTGCCGCCCGGCACGAGCTTCAGAAGCTTCTCGCCCTCTCGCGCGAGCACCTGCTCCTTCTCCGCAGGCGACGGATCCTCTGGCATCTTCTCCTCGTGTATCTCGCGGATCTCCACCTGTGCATATGGCTTGAGCCGCTTGAGGAACTCTGCGATGCCGGCACTCAAATACTTCTCCTTGATCTTGCCGGCGCAGACAATCGTTATCTTCATGTTATCTCTTCTTATCCTGCGGCATCTCGTCGAGCGTGACGTCGACCGTGCGCTCATGGTCGTTGCGATCGATCGTCAGCGTGATGGTGTCGCCGACCTTGTGGGCACTGACCTTGGCGCGCAGGTCCGAGACGCTGTTGACCTCCTCGCCGTCTGCCTTGAGGATGATGTCGCCGCGCTGCAGCCCTGCCTTGTCACTCGGGCCGCCGAGCACGAGCTTGAAGATGTAGACGCCCTTATCGATGTCGAGCGAGTAGCCGAAGCGGGCTGCCGTCTCGGGGTCAAAGACCGAGACGCCGAGGTACGGGCGCGCGACGTAGCCCTTATCCATGAGCTCCTTGATGACGGACTGGACCGTATTGCTTGGGATGGCAAAGCCCATGCCCTCGACGCCGCTGGCCGCGAGCTTGACGCTGTTGATGCCGATGACCTCACCGTCCGCATTGACGAGCGCGCCACCCGAATTGCCCGGGTTGATGGCGGCATCTGTCTGCAGTAGCTTGACGCGGCTGTCGCTGTTGTCGAGCGTGCGGTTGAGCGCGCTGACCACGCCGCTCGTCACGCTGCCCTTGAACTCGAGGCCCATCGGGTTGCCGATGGCGATGGCCGGCTCGCCGACGACGATCTGGTCGGAATCGGCGAATTCAGCCGTCGGCAGGTCCTTGGCGTCAATCTTGACGACGGCAAGATCCGTGACCTCATCGGCGCCGATGACTTTGCCGCGCATCGTGCGGCCGTCAGACAGCGAGACGATGAGCTCTTTGGCCCCGTTGATGACGTGGTTGTTGGTGACGATGTAACCGTCGCTCTTGAAGATGACGCCCGAGCCGACGCCCTCCGTCTCGACGGGATTGTCGAACCAGTCGCGGGCAACGGCCTTGTTGGTGATGCCGACGACAGCTGGGCCGACCATCTTGGCCGCGCGCACGGCAGGCGTGTTGCGCGCGCTCGAGATGTTCTCCGTCGCAGCCTGCGCGGCGGTCTGGGCGGCAGACTGCTCCGCGGCACTCGAGACGGCCGAGCTGCCGGCAAACGAGATGGCCGAAGCGGCAAAGGCTGCCGCTACGAGCAGGGCGATGCGTTTATGGTTCTGATGGCCAAGTTTCGAAACAATACTCTTCATTTTGAGATTCCTCCGTTACCATGTTATGCGGGATGTGATGTATGGTGATGCCTCAGTGAAGGCGGACTGTCCTGTCCTGCGCCGTCATGCAGATGGGGATTGCGAGGCCCTGGCGGTGCAGGATTTCCTCCACCGTGTTCTCTGCAAGCTCCGGCGTGTTGTTCTTCTCCGAGAGATGGGCGAGAAAGACGTGCGCAGGGCGCTTCTTCATGCGTACGAGCGCCCAGGCGGCATCGGCGTTGGCCAGGTGGCCGCGGTTCGACAAGATGCGCCGCTTGAGCGGCCACGGATAGTCGCCGTGCTTGAGCACCTCGGGGTCGTGATTGGCCTCGAGGACGAGCACGTCGGCCCCGTCGATGGCCTCCTGCACACTCGCGGTCACGAAGCCGAGGTCCGTCGCGAGCGTGCAGCGCGAGGAGCCCGTGATGCGGTAGCCCACCGGGTCCGCCGCATCGTGCGGGATGTTGAACGGGTCGATTGTCAGGCCCCCGATGCGGAAGGCTCCCTCGATGGCGTGGAAGCGCTCGGCGGGGATGGCGCTACGGCAGCTCATGTGCTCGATTGTCGCGCGCCGCGTAAAGATCGGCAGCTCATACCACTTCGAGAGCGTCACGAGGCCCGCGATGTGATCGCGGTGCTCGTGCGTGATGAGCACGCCGTCGAGCGTGGAGGCGTCAACACCTTCTGCCGCCAGCCCCTTCTTGATGCGCGTCGCGCTGATGCCCGCGTCGAGCAGGAGACGCACGCCGTCCATTTCCACATAGACGGCATTGCCCCTGCTGCCGCTGGCGAGTACCGATACCTGCATGTCTCTTCCCCTATCTTAGATCAAAATCCTGTAAACGGCCTGCAATCGCTAGCAGGCCAATTCTTATTATACACTATCACGGATAGAAAGGGTAGCAATGGGAGACTACTGCCTGCCGATGCAGAGCAAGTGTGTTATACTGGATTATACTGATTCTGGAACCTAAAGAAAGAGGTGTTTCCATGCTGGAAAAAGACATATATCCGCTGATTGCGTCTGAGCTCAAGGCACAGCCGCACCAGGTCGAGGCAGCGGCCAAGCTGCTCGACGAGGGCAATACAGTGCCGTTCATCGCGCGCTACCGCAAGGAGGCGACAGGGTCTCTTGAAGACGAGCAGCTGCGAGAGCTCGAAGAGCGCCTCGCCTACCTGCGCGGCCTCGTCAAGCGCCAGGAAGAAGTCCTTGCCAAGATTGAGGAGCAGGGCAAGCTGACAGACGAGCTGCGCCAGTCCATCGAGAAGACGCGCAAGCTGCAGGAACTCGAAGACCTCTACCTGCCCTACAAGCAGAAGAAGCGCACGCGCGCGCAGATTGCCCGCGAACACGGCCTCGAGCCACTGGCGAACCGCATGCTGCTCGCCAGCGACCAGCAGGGCAGTCCGGAGGCGATTGCGGCCACCTTCTGGGGGGAAGACAAGGGGGGCAAAACTGCCGAGGACGCCCTGCAGGGCGCGCGGGACATCGTCGCAGAGACCGTCATGGAGGAGGCGAAGGTCCGCCAGTCCATGCGCGAGCACATCGCGCGGACGGGCAGCCTGCAGACGGAGCTTGCTAAAGACGCCCCTGAGGAAAGCCGCCAGGTCTTCCACATGTACGAGGCGCACGAGGAGCCTGTCCACCGCCTGCCGCCGCACCGCATCCTCGCCATCAACCGCGGCGAGAAGCTCGGCTGCCTCAAGGTCACGCTCCTGACAGACCACGAGGCGAACTGCCAGCGCATCGAGCGCCAGCTGCACCGCCCGAAGTCCATCTGGTCGGAGCACCTGCAGCTCGCCATTGAGGACGGCTACAAGCGCCTGCTGCTTCCTTCCCTGACACGCGAGATCCGCGCAGAGCTGACGGAAAAAGCCGAGAAGCACGCCATCCACCTCTTCGGCGTCAACCTGCGCCAACTGCTGCTGCAGGCGCCGCTCGCCGGGCACACGGTCATGGGCCTAGATCCCGGCTACCGCAACGGCTGCAAGATGGCTGTCGTCGATCCGACAGGCCGCGTGCTCGACTACGGCGTCCTGCAGATCACGCAGAGCGACCGCGCGCGCAAGGCGGCTGCCGAGACAGTCCTGCGCTCCATCAAGGAGAACAGCGTGACCCTGCTCTCGATTGGCAACGGCACAGCTTCGTACGAGACGGAGCAGTTCGCCGCCGCACTCATCCGCGACAACAAGCTCAGGGATGTCCACTATCTCATCACCAACGAAGCCGGCGCCTCCGTCTACTCAGCCTCCAAGCTCGCCAAGGAAGAACTGCCCGAGTACGACGTCGTCATCCGCGGCGCCGTCTCCATTGCGCGCCGCGTGCAAGACCCGCTGGCCGAGCTCGTCAAGATCGACCCGCAGGCTATCGGTGTTGGCCAGTACCAGCACGACGTCAACCAGAAGGAGCTCGCGAGCACGCTCGACGCGACGATTGAGGCGGCCGTCAACCACGTCGGCGTCGACCTCAACACGGCCTCTGCCGCCCTGCTGCGCCACATCGCCGGCATCAACGCGACAACAGCCAAGAACATCATCGCCTACCGCAACGAGCACGGCGTCTTCACGAGCCGGCGCGAGCTCTTGAAAGTCCCGCGCCTCGGTCCGGCGGCCTTCACGCAGTGCGCAGGCTTCCTGCGCATCCACGGCGGCAAGTCGCCGCTCGACAACACGCCCGTCCATCCCGAGTCGTACGCGCTTGCCGAGAAGATCCTGCAGAAGCTCGGCTTTGCGCTCAAGGACCTCAACGATCCCGATAAGCTCACCATCATGAAAGCCAAGCGCCGCCTCTTAGATGAGCGCCGCGAGCGCGAGCTCGCCGCATCTCTTCAGGCCGGCCTGCCGACGGTCCACGACATCCTCGACGCCCTCGCGAGCCCAGGGCGCGACCCGCGCGCCGACCTGCCGGCCCCGCTGACGCGCCAGGCTATCGTCAAGCTCTCTGACCTCAAGCCGGGCACCATCCTGCGCGGCACCGTCCGCAACATCACGGACTTCGGTGCCTTCGTCGACATCGGCCTGCATGACGACGGCCTCATCCACATCTCTGAGCTCTCGAAGCGGCGCGTCAAGCACCCGCTCGAAGTCGTCTCCATCGGCCAGGTCCTGCGCGTCATGGTCATCAGCGTCGACGAGAAGCGCGGCCGCATCGGCCTCTCCCTCAAGCAGGTGCCACAGGAGGCGAGCGTATGAATCTGTTGCAAGACCGCCTCGTCGGCCTCTCCCTCGAAGATGTCCTGAACAAGATAGAGGCCCCGGGCCATGCGATCTCGCGCGAGGCGCGCCCGCTCCTCGATGCGTACCTCGCGAGCATGGGAGCCACGGCAGAGGACCTCGGCCAGCTCGCGCCCCTCTTCCTGCGCTGGCTCGACATCAGCGGCACGATGGACCCTAAGCTGCCGCGCAAGGCCGTCGTCATCTGCTGCGCCGACCACGGCGTCGCGGCGGAGGGCGTCAGCGCCTACCCGCAGGAGACGACGCTCGAGATGGTGCGCAACTACACAGTGCGCCAGGGCGGTGCGGCCAACGCCTTTGCCGCCTACGCCGGCGCCCACCTCCTCATCGACGACATGGGCATCGCCGCCGACACGGGCGACCTGCCGGGCCTCTTCCTGACGCGCATCGCCAGCGGCACGAGAAATATGGCCAAGGGGCCTGCCATGACGCGCGAGCAGGCCATCGACGCCGTCAAGACCGGCATCCTCATCGCGAAATCCTTTGCCGACAAGGGCTGCGACTGGATCCTGCCCGGCGAGATGGGCATCGCCAACACGACGGCAAGCGCCGCAATCGCCGCCGTCTGCTGCCAGGAATCGCCCGAGGACGTCACAGGCCGCGGTACGAATATCTCCGACACGCGCCTCCAGAAGAAAGTCGAGGTCGTGCGCCGCGCCCTGCAGGTCAATCGGCCCGACCCAGACGACGCCATCGACATCCTCGCCAAGGTCGGCGGTTTCGAGTTTGGCTGCATGGCCGGCCTCATCCTCGGCGCAGCACTCCACCGAAAGCTCGTCATATTAGACGGCGCCAACTGCGGCGCGGCCGCCCTGCTCGCCCAGAAGCTCGCTCCGGCCTCCATCGCCTACACGATGGCCTCGCACTTTGGCTCTGAGAAATCCCACCGCTTCATGCTCGAATCGCTCGGGCTCCAGCCCATCCTTCACCTCGACCTGCGCCTCGGCGAGGCCATCGGCTCCTCCATCGCGAGCAACATCCTCGAGGGCATGATCGCCAGCTGGCAGGCGCTTCGCCGAGAGGAGTCAGGCACTGACAGCCTTGCCAGCGACCACTGCGAGATGCGCGAGGAAGAAGTGAAGCTGACCGACAAGACCTTTGACTTCTACCTAAATACGATGCCCACGCCCGACAGGGAGGCCATGGAGGCCTGCAAGCTGCGCATCGACAACCTGACGAAGCCAGTTGACAGCCTCGGCTGCCTCGAGCAGATCGCCGCAGAGCTGGCCGGCTGCTCGGGCAATGAGCGCCCCGATATCGAGACGAGCCGCATGGCCATGATCTGCTTCACAGCGCAGGACTCTGTGCCGCCCGCTATGGAAGAGACGATGGCCGCGCAGGCAGACCTGATCGGCGCGCGTCTCGCCATCGCCCAGCTGTCCCCGGGCAAGCGCGCAGCGGCCGCCTTTGACTTCGGACGCGAGGAGGGCGAGCGCTATGCCGTCATGAACGAGGTCATCGCCCTCTCGGCCACCGACGGCGAGGGCGAGCCTTGCGGCGCGATGAGCAGCGCCCTGCGCCAAGCGCTACTGACTGAGAGCGGCGCGCTGCGCTTCAGAGGCGACGACTTCCTCGGCCATGTTCCCCCGCGCTATCAGGGCATCGTCTCTTCGCTGCTCGGCGCGATGATCGCTGCCGCCCACAACGGCGCCATGATCGTACTCGACAGCGAGGCCGTGCAGATTGTCGCGCGCTACGCCGCGAAGATTGCGCCCGAGCTGCGCAGTTTCCTGCTGCCCGTCGAGCCCCCACTCACCGGCATCGGCGCGCAGCTGCCGGGCCTGACAGCCGCCTGCGGCCTCCAGATTGTCAGGGCCTCACTCTTCATGCTCAACGAGATGAAGACCTTCGACGAAGCCAATGTCTCGACCGCGAGCGACGGCCCCGGCGCCAAGCGCCAGCACCGCTGAGCCCCTTCATCAAGAGAATCCAGATACAAGAAAAGCTATGGCCTCGTGCATCTGCACCGCCATAGCTTTTCTTGTATAGGACCGTATCTTCAGAAGCCCAGCTCTTCTTTATGTGCCTGCATGCCGTCAATGCAGCACTGCATGACCTCGCCTGCCTCCATGCCGAGCATCTCGAAGCCCTGCTTGATGATGTCACGGCTGCACTTCGCGGCGAAGCGCTTGTCCTTGAATTTCTTCTTGAGGCTCTTGACCGCCATACCATCGAGACCTTCGGGGCGCATGAGCGCGTAGGCCTGCACGATGCCCGTGAGCTCATCGACAGCAAAGAGGCTCTTCTCCATGTCCGTCTCCGGCTTCACTTCCTGCGTCGTGATGCCGTAGCCATGCGAGATGATGGCCCGGATGTCCTCTTCCGGCACGCCCTCCGGCTCCAGGAGCTCGCGGACGTGCAAGCAGTGCTCATCCGGGTACTTCTCGTAGTCGACATCGTGAAGGTAGCCGACGGCCTCCCAGTGCTCCTTGTCGGCGCCGAAGTGGTCTGCCATCGCGCCCATGGCAGCGCTGACCGCCGCCGCATGCGTGAAGAGATGCTCCTCCGTCGTGTGCTTTGCCAATATCTGTTTCGCCTGTTCCAATGTCAATTCGCTCATGAGAAAACCTCCATCTGTAAGTTGCTGTACTTCCTATTGTAACCATCTGTCCGCGAACATGCAACCATTTCGCCCGCCCGACTTATCCACATTGTGCACAGACTTTCCTGTGGATACTGTGGATAAATCGTTACCATGCGCAATATGCATCGTTGCTGCTCCCCAGATGCTGTGGATAACCTTGTGGAACAAAAAAGAGGGGCTGAAATCCCCTCTCTTCATCCGATACAGTCAGCACGTATGGCACTTATCGTACAGGCCGTGCTCCTTGAGTGTCTTGACGACCGTCTCACCGATGTGGGCGACCGTGTCGGCCACATCGATGCCGACCGCGTGGAGTGCCTCAATCTTGTCGGCAGCCGTGCCCTTGCCGCCTGAGATGATGGCACCGGCATGACCCATGCGCTTGCCCGGAGGCGCCTGACGGCCGGCGATGAAGGCCGCAACCGGCTTATCCGGCATGTTCTGTGCGATCCACTTTGCCGCGTCTTCCTCGGCCGTGCCGCCAATCTCGCCGATCATGAGTACAGCGAGCGTCTCGGGGTCTTCCTTGAAGAGCTTCAGCGCATCGATGAAGTCCGTGCCCTTGACGGGGTCACCGCCGATGCCGATGGCCGTTGTCTGGCCGATGCCAGCGGCCGTCAGCTGGAACGTTGCCTCATACGTCAGCGTGCCCGAGCGGGAAATGACGCCGACATGGCCCTTGCGGTGGATGTAGCCCGGGATGATGCCGAGCTTGCACTCGTCGGCCGTCAGGATACCCGGGCAGTTCGGCCCGATGAGCTGCGTCCTGTGGCCTTCCATATAGCGGCGCACCTTGATCATGTCCTGGACAGGGATGTGCTCGCTGATACAGACGACGACTTCGAGGTCGGCATCGACGGCTTCCATGATGGAGTCCGCCGCAAAGCGTGCCGGCACATAGATGACAGAGGCCGTGGCCCCCGTCGCCTCGACAGCCTCGCGCACCGTGTTGAATACGGGCACGCCGCAGACGACCTGTCCGCCCTTGCCCGGCGTCACGCCGCCCACGATCTTCGTGCCGTAGTCGAGCATCTGCTGTGTGTGGAAGGCCGCCGCCTTGCCCGTGATGCCCTGAACGATGACCTTTGTGTCTTTATGAACTAAGATTCCCATCTTGCGACCTCCTCATGCTCTCTCGCCGGCTTCTCGGACGAGCCGGACAATCGTTTCGGCGCCGCCCTCCATCGTCGGGGCCATGATGACATTGGCGATTGGCGTATCCTGGAGGATCTCGCGGCCTCGCTCCACATTCGTGCCCTCGAGGCGCACGACGACGGGGACTGGCAGGGAATGGCCGTCCTCAGAGATCATCTTGGCCGCGTCGACAATGCCCTCTGCGACGAGGTCGCACTTGTTGATGCCGCCGAAGATATTGACGAAGATGCCCTTGGCCTGGCCGCCGTCGAGCATGATGCGGAAGGCCTCCGCGATCTTCTCCGGCGTCGAGTCGCCGCCGACATCGAGGAAGTTCGCCGGCTCGCCGCCATAGTACTTGATGATGTCGACCGTGGCCATCGCCAGGCCCGCGCCATTGACCATGCAGGCGACGTCGCCGCCGAGGTTGACGTAATTGAGGCCGGCCTTGGCCGCGCGGCGCTCCTTCGGGTCCTCCTCCGTCTCATCGCGCAGCTCTTCGATGTCCGGATGGCGGAAGAGCGCACTGTCGTCGAAGTTGAGCTTGGCGTCGAGTGCCATGACATCGTCATCTTCGGTGACGACGAGTGGGTTGATCTCCGCGAGGCTGCAGTCCTTGCCGACAAAGGCCCGGTAGAGGTTCATCATGAGCTTCGTGACCTTGCGAACGGCATCGTGCGGGAAGTGCATCCCGTAGGCCATGCGGCTCGCCTGGAACGGCAGCAGACCGACGGCCGGGTCGATGTACTCCTTGAGGATCTTGTCCGGCATCTCAGCGGCGACCTTCTCGATCTCCATGCCGCCCTCCTCCGAGCCCATCATGACGATGCGCGCCGTCTGGCGGTCGATGACGAAAGAAAGATAGTATTCCTTCTTGATGGCCGCTCCGGCCTCGATGAGCAGGCGGTTGACGCGCTTGCCGGCAGGGCCCGTCTGATGCGTGACGAGGACCTTGCCGAGGAGCTCCTCCGCCGCTTTCTCGACGGCTTCAAGCGAGTGGACGACCTTGACGCCGCCCGCCTTGCCGCGGCCGCCCGCATGGATCTGCGCCTTGACGACGACGACATCCGTGCCGAGCTCTCTCGCATTCTCCACGGCCTCCTCAACAGAGAACGCCGGCTTGCCCGCAGGGACATTGACGCCGTACGAGCGCAGGATAGCCTTGCTCTGGTATTCGTGAATATTCATATGCTGTCTCCTATTCCTGTTCGCTGTGATACGCCTCGAGTTTCTCGGCTGCTTCATGCAGCATGTCCTGCGTTACCTTGTAGGGCATGATGCGCACATCCTGCTTCTTCTCGGTCGCGCGGAAGACGCGCTGGATTTCCGTCTCGCTCGCGCCTGTCGCCTTGCGGCTGGTCGGCAGTCCGATGCTCTGGCAGAAGGCGTAGAAACGCCGGAACTCCTCTTCCTGCCCGTCACAGAGCAACAGCAGCAGGATACCGTAGGCGACGAGGCCGCCGTGCTGACGGCACTGCTCCGAAGTCGGCAGGTCCGAGAGCTCCACGAAGAGCTGGTGCGCGATGTGACCGTTGAACTCCGGTGCGGCGAAATTCGAGACGAGGCCACTCGTCATGACGATGGAAAGGATGACCTCTTCAAACGCGGGGCTGACGACATGGCGGCGGTTATCTGCCACGGCCTGTTCGCCGTACGCGTAGAGCGGGTCCACGCACATGCGCGAGAGTGCGATGCCCATGCCGTCGCGGTGCTGGAGCTTGCGGCCGCGCGAGGCGATCGACGCCTCGTAGTACTTGGCCATCGTATCGACGATGCCGCGCAGCAGGTACTCGACGGGCGCCTGCGCCATGATGCGGCTGCAGAGGAATACGTGGATTGGCGGGATGTTCGAATACAGGTAATCCTGGAACTTGCCGTCCTCTGTGTAGATCGTCGCGATGCTGGCCGCTGCCGCGCAGCTGCCGGCGACCGTCGGGAACGTGAAGTACGGCTTGTGCTGGCGGTGCGCCACGGCCTTGGCCGTGTCGATGGCCTTGCCGCCGCCCACCGCGAAGATCATGTCGGCGTCCGCCACCTGAGGCCGGAGCATATCCATGTTTTCGCGGGAGGCCTCGCCGCCGTACCAGAAGGTGCCGGTGATCTCAATGCCGGAGCCTTCCACCGCCTTGCGGATCTGAGGCTCTGCGGCGGCCAGCGCCTTCCTGCCGCCGATGATGGCGGCCTTTTTGCCATAGGCGGAGCAGATATTGACAATATCGTCATAGGCGTCAGGGCCTACGGTATATCCCGGAAAAAGAGCTTTTTGCATCATAAACACCTCTTAAAAAACGCTTGGTTGATGGGACGGGCTCAGTCGGCAGTCGCCGGATTGGCACGGATGCTGCTGCGAACGGCGGGAGCGGCTTCCTCCTCGGTGTTGGCATTGGCGAAGGCGTGCTCCTTGCAGTATTTACGGTTCTTGTATACACCAACGGTCAGGAAGGGGACCACCACAACGGCGATGCCCAGATAGCCGCAGTAGCCGTAGCCGTACTTGATGATGTTGGTGAGGCCGGCCATGGAGATGGTCATGGAGAGGACGATGATGAACGCGGAAACGATGGCGCTGCGGACGGGGGCGGACTGAATGCCGCTGAACACGGGGAGCTTTTCAAACCGGGCCACGAAGCCGAAGATGGTGGTCACGCCGGTGGAGATGAGGCAGAGGAGCAGGCAGGTGCCGTAGACGGCCACCATAGCGGGGATGCCGATGATCTTGCAGACGGTGAGGGTGGGGATGGTGGAGCCGCCCTCCACGGCGGTATAAACGCTCTGCCAGCTCATGAGCATGAACACGGAGAGGACCAGAGCGACGGCGTTCATCACAAAGGAGATCCACATGGCCTTGGCGCAGCCCGCTTTGTTCTTCATGGTGGTGCCGCAGGCGATCATGGTGGGGAGGGTCACGCACTGGAAACCGGCGTAGGTAAAGGCGTTGAGGATGGCCTTGGGCATATTCATGAAGCCGGTGATCTCAAAGTCGGCGGCGAGGACGGAGAAGATGCTGCTGTCGCTCTTGAAGATGCCGATGACATAGATGCTGATGGCGGTGACCAGAATGGCCATGCCCATGTAGGTGGAGGCGGCCCGGACGATGCCTGCGCCGAAGATGGTGAGCATCAGGACGATGACGCCGACAATGGCGACGCCGATGTAGTAGTTGATGGTGAAGTAGTTGTTCAGGGCGGAGGCTGCACCGGAGATGGCGGCGGCGACGGCCATCAGCACCATGATGTAGAAGAATACCTCGAAGGCCCATTCGATCTTGTCAAAGGGATGATACAGCGTTTCAAAAAGCTGCTTGTAGCTCGTCAGACCACGGGAGTTGTACATGATCATGGCCTCCCGCATGGTAAGGGTCAAAAGCAGCATGGCCGCGATGGCGGAGATGATGCCGGCCCAGCCCAGCCCTACGTAATAGGTGTTGGCCTGGTTGCCGGTGGCGAAGCCGCCGCCTGCGTGAGCGGAGAACAGGACCGCGCCGACGGAAAAAGCGGCAAAGAAGGGCGTCTTGGGAACTTTGGTGTTGGTTTTCATGATTTCTTCCTCCTGCAAATGTTGTCCGATGGTTGGCAGGAAAAACAAAAAACCTTTCGTCGCTCCTGCCGGTTGGCAGAAGAGACGAAAGGTAGAAAACCCTCCGCGGTACCACTCTTCTTTGTTTCCTGTATTGGAAACACACTCAACGGGATACCATCATATCCCTGCTACTGTAACGGGAGCTCCCGTCTGCATCTACTTCCAATTCGACGCAGCCGCTGTACAGCCAGTTCGGCAGCTTGATCGCGCTGTGCCTCGCACCAACCGGCACTTCTCTGAGAGGATCGCCCTGCTTACTACTCTGTGTCATCGCGTTTTTGTTGGTTGAATCATAGCAAGGTGAACGCCAAATGTCAACAGCTTTTTTGCCCACATTTCATCTTTTGTAAAAGTTGCAGCAGAAAAAAGAGCGGGAGGTTTTTCAATTTCGTGCAAAATAAATACGCGGAAAATGCTCCGCCCTGCCCCAACCGGATCGGGCGTTCGGATATGCAAAAAACGGAATCTCGGCCGGCGGGAGCCGCACTTTTTTGCGCAGATGCGATATAGGGAGACTGTCGATAAAGTGGTAAATTCTCCGCGACGGTAAGGAAGGGTGTGCGCGG